>ENA-OUQF01000831-OUQF01000831.1-human-gut-metagenome-genome-assembly--contig:-NODE-831-length-21075-cov-5.101665_pt1 | contig 21075 bp, 19 predicted proteins | sample MGYA00237947_ERZ548826 | MGnify/ENA primary metagenome ERZ548826 (study PRJEB26490, sample SAMN05194701) | human gut metagenome | biome: terrestrial biome; feature: human-associated habitat; material... | reverse complement strand
GAAGGTGCTGATCGCAGAGATGAAAGCGGAGCTGGCGGAGTTGAAGCGGCAGAAGGGCGACAGACATTGATCGAATGAACGGAACGCAGCCGCCCGGAATGCCCCGGACGGCTGCATTGTGTTTTGGCAGATCGTTTGCTATAATGAAACTAATCGGAATTTGATGAGGAAGATTATTTATATAATCTACCGTCTATGGTCTGAAAACGACCACCTATCGAGAATCGGTGGAAATCAATTCTCGATTTTCTTATACTGTAACCGTAACAAAGAGGAGGTGAGCAAATGCAAATTGAAATCAAGTTAGATGAGAACTGCAAGGAACCCAAAATCATCGTTGTGACAAACAAAATGACCGACGAAATCAATGAAATCATGAAAAGGCTTTCAGACGAGCAGCCGAAAATGATTGCCGGATTCAAAGATGATATTGTCGAAGTGTTGGAGCCGTTTGATATTTACCGCATTTTTGCTGCATCAGGCAAAGTGTTTGCCGAAACAAATCACGGTGAGTACACGCTCCGTCTGCGGCTTTACGAAATGGAGCAGCGGCTGGACAGCAACTTTTTTGTCCGAATATCAAACTCGGATATTATCAATCTGAGAAAAGTCAAGGGTTTTGATTTAAGCTTTGCAGGAACAATTTGTGTTACGCTTTCAAATGGGACGGTTACTTATGTTTCAAGGCGTTTTGTCGCCAAGATCAAACAATTATTAGGAATATGAGGTGGTAAAAATGAAAAAAAAGATGATTCAGCGTGGGCTTCTCGGATTCCCTCTCGGCATTGCTATCGGTTTTGTAATAACTGTGATTATATCAATGTGCATAGGAGATGGTTCGTTCTATCCTGTCACCCCTGAGCTGATTGATACAATGAAAAATGAATTAAGCGCAGTTATTCTTCAAACAATTCTCTGCGGAATTTTGGGTACAGGCTTTGCAATGGCTTCCGTTATTTGGGAAATTGATTCGTGGAGCCTTGCAAAGCAAAGCGGAATTTACTTTTCCATTGCCTGTGTTACGATGTTTCCGATTGCCTATATTACGAATTGGATGAAGCATAATGCCATTGGTATTCTTTCATATGTAGGAATATTCGTTGCAATTTTCGTCATCACTTGGCTCGTTCAATATTTTGTATGGAAACGCAAAGTGAAAAGAATGAATGACGGAGTTCGGAAGAGTAATAACGCAAAATGAGCATAACCTTCACAACGGCAACTTCCAGTTTATCGAATCCGCAGCGCAAATCCTGCGCCGCAAGAAACAAAGAATAGCTTTTTGAAAAAATCGAATAATTTACATAGAAAACCCGCTGAAATCTTATGATTTCAGCGGGTTTTCTGGTCCGAGTGACTGGTTTCGAACCAGCGGCCTCGTGGTCCCAAAGGCGTTCGAACCTGGTGTTACATGTGCATGAACTACATTTGGCGCTGTTTAGTCCGGAAAACTTGCTCTCCGGCGCTCTTTTCTCCGCTGTTTCCACGTCCTCCAAAGGCGGTTGTGGTCAAACATGTGGTCGTAGAAAAACACTCCCGTGGTGGCGGCAGATTCGCCGCTCCAAGGGAGCGTTTGGATTGTAGCTCTCTTCCGCCGGAAAGTCAAGTCAGTTGAGAATAATCCTTCCTTCTTATTTGCGTCGCAGTAGACAAAGAAATAGGGCATAAACCCTATTAGCCGAAGACTGCTGGATTAAACCGATATTATTCTTTTCCCATTCCGTTGACCGATTCGATGATCCCTGTGGAATGCAGCTTACGAAGCAATTCCGACGCACTCGATGGTGTGATGGTCAATGCCTTCGAAACGTCGAGACGGCTGAAAAACTGATTGAGTCCAAATCTCTCGTATAGGATCATGGCATTGGAGGCGGACTTCTTTTGAATTCCGGCTTCAACCATACATTATAGGTAAAATTATACCTATTGTTCTGAACGATTGTGAAACTATGTTCTGTCAATGGATCTTTTCACGCAATGGACCACATAGGGATAAGGGCTTAATTTGGTTTCTTCCAAAATCTTCGGCAGATTTTAGGTTATCACAAAAATCTGCCGAAGATACCAAACTTCAGAATACAACGCAATACTAAAAAGAACTCACCCAAAGAGAATCACTTGCGTCTAAGCCTGTTATAGTACTGTTCGAGCTTTGTATTGCAGATTTCTTCAATCTGTGCCTTTTCTTCTGCGCTCAATGCCTTCCACACCGATTCGTCTACCTGCACAATGCCGAGGGTTTTCGTGTGGTGCATCATATTCATAGTCTCGAAGCGTTTGAATGGGTAAATCAAAACAACGTGTTCTGCTTGCTTGTAAGTGCAGGTGTCTTTTGCAATAACGCTATTAGCCTTTTCCACTATTAGACCACGCCGCTTGCAGTCTTCATAGTAGCTGCTAAAGTATCCAACAATATCCTCCAGCTTTATTCGGCCTAGCGTATCAGCACAAGATAAGATCGCTTTCAGCAACACCGGCTTATAGGAATAGCTCATATCCATCTGCTCGACCATTTCCATGAACAGCTGCTTGCGGTTGCTGTCGTCAATGAGTTTCCAGCCGTACTGCTCGGCGTAGGCCTGCAGGGTTTCCTCTCTGAAATATTTGAAGGTGCGGTGCTCGCTCATGGGCACGATCAGATCCGGCACCAGCTTTCCTTCCCGCACATAACGCTCGATGGTCTCGGTCTGCACATCCACTCGGCGTACAAACTCCATCCGCGAAATCATCCCGGCGGCCTCTTCCTGCCAGTTGAAGATATCGACCAGCTCGTAATCGGTGGCATCCACGGGATAGTCGATGATCGCGTCCGGGGCTTCTCGCCTTTGCGATACAGATCGTCCTCTGCCTCGCGCTGCCCCTTCTTGCCAACCACCGTGCCGCCCGCGTGGTACTCGTTCAGTTTGAACAGGCGGTGCAACGAATAGGGCATATTGTACTGGCTGGCATTATCCACGAAATCGAAAACCATCAGATAATCTTTGTCTTCCGCCGTGCGCATGCCGCGGCCAAGCTGCTGCGTGTACAGCACCTTTGACATGGTAGGCCGCGCCATAAACAGTACTTCCGTCTGCGGGCAGTCCCAGCCCTCATTCAGAAGATCACAGGCGCAGAGCACCTTGACCTCCCCGCCGGCAAACCTGGCAAGCTGCTCGTTGCGCTCGGAGGTTTTCATGCTGCCCGAAACCGCAATCGTAGCGACGCCAGCCGCCCGGAACAGCTCCGCAATCTGCTCGGCGTGCTTCACGGAGGCGCAGAACACGACGGTGCGCTTGTCCTTCACATAGTCCAGCCAGGTATCCACAATGAGCTGGTTGCGCTCGGTCACGCAGATTTTCACGTCCAGATCGCGGATGTTGTACTGGACGCTGTTGAAGCGCACCTTAGTCATGTCGATGTTGGTATGGATTCGGATGCAACGGACCGGTACCAGGGCCCCAATCTCCACGGCCGTCTGAATGTCCAGCTTGTGCGGCGTATTCTTGAAGATCTCCAGGATGTTGACGTCATCCGCACGTTCCGGCGTAGCGGTCAGCCCAAGGGTGAACTGCGGCTTGAAATAGGCCAGAACCTTCTGATATGTATCTGCGGATGCGTGATGGGCCTCGTCGATGATCAGGTAATCATAGTCATCCTCCCGGAACTGATCCAGATTCAGAGCGACGCTCTGGATGCTGCCGCACACCACGTGGTTGTCGGGCTCCTTGAGGTTGTCTGCATATTTGCCGACGCTTGCCTCCGGCCATAGATCGCGGAAGGTGTTGTATGCCTGGTTGACCAGCTCCATGGTATGGGCCACGAAAAGAACTCGGCCGCCGCAGCGCTTGGCATCCATGACGGCTGTAACGGTTTTTCCGGTGCCGGTGGCGTGATAAAGAAGGGCGATGGTCTCCCGGTTCTGCCGCATGGATTCCAACGCAACTAGCGCTTCCTGTTGATATTCCCGCAGCTCCAGCTGATCGGCTTTCAGCGCCCGGCCCTGCTGGGCAGGCAGATAGTCCTCAATCTCCTTGAACCGCGGATCGCTGCCGAGAAATACACGCAGTTCGTCCTTCACAGTTTCCGGCTGCTTCTGCATCTGCCGAACCGCCCAGCGGTACACATCCCAGCCAAGATGAATCATGCTGTTTTGTTTCAGCAGATCGTCATAGAACTTGTCCTGCGATACCAACCGCGGGTTGTGGGATGCCTCGTCGTCGATCTCAATGGCGACGCGGGTCGCACCATTTTCCAGCACGAAGTCGGCAAAGCGGGCATTCTGATAAATGTCGTAAAACGGGTACTGTGAATACAGATACCCGGCTTTTTCTGCCCCGAAGGTATCCGCGAAAAGGTCTATGAACAGATCCTCGGCTGCGCTGCCAGAGGCTGATCTGTATTCAGGCATGGTTGCTCACCTCAGTCCTCGTATACTTCCTTCAGCAGAATCCGCTTCTCGAAGCCGCCACGTTTGGCGGCTTTTTCTGCGCGTACCTGTTCCAGATCTTCTATCGTATAACCGCGAGCAATTACCGCCGCTCGTATCACTTCCAGAAGATCGGCTAATTCCTCGATATTCTGATCCTTATGGTATTCTGCGAGCTCTTCATCAAGCTTGACATCAATCATCCGGAGATATTCTTCGGCGGACAAAGTTTCTGTTGTACAGAATTTGCCGGAAGATTCTATGATTTCCGGGATGTAGTCACGAACAAGTTTGTTGTATACTATGCATCTCATTGTTCACAAAATCTCTGCCAGTAGCGCGGCATCGGACAGTTGTTCTTGCGTGAACTGATCTATGTTGGGGTCTTCATCGCTTATTGGCGCTGAAACCTGAACTCTGTCGGCAAATGACGGCCAAATCTGAACGAACTCACCAAAAAGCTGATTCGTGCGATCTGAAATATGTTTTTCATCCCAATTCTGATCTGTCTGGGATTTAGCAACCAAATCGCGAGTAAGCATTAGGGCTGTGTGCTGATCATAGCCTGGCCGGCGCCCATCAATACCTTTGATTTTTGTCATAAAGTCTGCATTCTTTACTGCAGAGTTCAGGCTACTTTTTAGCAGAGTTTTGTTGCCAATGGACTGAATCATACTGTCACGATAATGGATACCATCATCGGAATCCTTATCATATACTGTCTTACCGTCGACAATGGGGACTTCCGACCAATGTGTTTTCCATTTCTTGGGCATAATATGTTCGAGCGTGTAATTATACTCCAGCGCATTAATGTCATAGGCGTCTCCTCTACGCCTACGTAACTCAATCCAGAACAAAACCATCTTTGCAGTATCATCTTTTGTGTTAGACAGATATCGTTTAATATCAGCATCCGTCAGTCCAGCATCCCTATTGCCCAGGTCGCTTTGAATCAAGGCTCCAATTTTATGTTTGATTATCTCGTAGCACTTGCTCGTATAATCATGAGTTCCTTTAGGCGAAAGCTTTCTTCGAACAACAAAAGACTCAAGAATCTGGAAGTCTTCTCTTAGCTGAGGATCAGATTCATTCTGATTTACTTCTTTCAGCCTCATAATGACATAGGGATAAAACATCTGTATGCCAAATTTTTGAAGGATAAGCAACAGGCCTCGAATCTTATCATCATAGCGGAAGTATAGATCTTGCTCATCTTCTAAGGCTTTTTCCAAATCAAGGATATACTTCTTAAAGATATCTGCATACTCTTTGATTTCTTTGACGAGGTTTATGAGTTCATTAAACCCCATAGATGCAGTTTCGCGGTCAAAAACCGTTTCCAGTTTCGAAAACATATCTGTATCTTCTCCCCACTTAATACACGCAACGCAATAAAGTAGGAATTCCAGATTATTATGCTTTACATTTCCGAAGACTCGCTCTCTGTCCCAAAGGTCGCTTATTTCTTGTTTCGAATAGAAGGTTTTTTCCCAGTATTCTTCATATGCTTCAAGAGCATATTTCCTGTCGTCAGTAAATGGTCTGCACTTGTCTAGGATATTTTTAAATAGATTGTTTTTTATTATATCTGCGGTGCTCAATCTTATACCGGCACGGTTAATTGTATCAAATATCGTTTGCTCATTAACATCGTCATGCTTAAGCGTTATTAAAACAATTACCTTTCGGTTCCCATCGAACAAGCAATTAAAAAGTGTTTTGAGTGCATCCTCACCCCTGTTTTCAAGTTCCCTTCTGTAGTACTTATAGCAGCGAAGAATACAGCTTGAATTCTCGCTTATTGTGTCTAAATCAATACTCTCGTCGTTTAGAACCTGAGCCTTGATCACAGTGTTATAATCGTCGGCATCTATTTTAGAGTGTTGAATTCGAATATGGCTATCTTTAAAATCATCAACAGCATTTACGCGGTAAAACAGCATGTTTTCAATGTACGAGCGAGTTCCGCTAGTTGGCGTTTTACACGTATCAGGAAGGCAGTCGTAGATTGCCTTTGCAAGAATAGTAATGGTAGTAAGTCTCTGTTGACCATCAACGATTAAAGATTCTTCGCCCGATACTTCCTTAAGTATAATAGAACCTAGGAAAGGCTTGATGCTTGAATCTTCAAAGCTTTTCAATAATTCATCCCAGTTTTCTTCTTTCCAAACATAGCGCCGTTGAAAAAAAGGAACTGTTAATTGCTTTTTTTCGCCAAGGAACTTAAGAGATTTATCTTTCGCTTCCATTTTTCTATCTCCTTTAATAGATCAATTCTTATCTCGGCTGAGGAGTTCATTTAGCATTATTTCCGCATTCTTATATGCTTCTTCTGAGAATATACCAACGCTTTCTTCACGTTGCATCAATGATAGATCGGGTTCATGTGTGAGTGCCTTCTCTTTTGCTGCTTCAGCGTCTTCTAAAACTTCGAGAGATGAAAATCCATCATCTTCAGCTATGTGTAATAAACGATTACAGGCATCCTTATATGATTCGATTGGTTTGGCTGGCTCTTTACCTATATGCAAATAACGACTTCTTTCCTTTTGTGCACTCTCATCGTAGAACGCCTCAACTTCATCAAGAAAACTCAAGTAATCGGGATCTATATATTGTACATCGTCATTTTTTGACGGCAAACATGCGCCCTCTTGAGGAGAATAGTATATTATTAGAGGTGCAAGATCATCTACATCAACATATGTAAGCTCATCTAAAAAGTAAGCATTATCTGAAACATCTATTGCGTGGATTAAGGCTGATACGCAAAAATTGTTATTGGTGTTGTTTTCGTAGCTTCGCAATGATCCAACTGCAAAAGCATCTTTGAGCTTAAAGACAAAGACACTTTGCTCCCTAAAAACTACATTGTATATTTTTATAATGGCTGCACAGCAGATATAATAATCTTCCTCATCGCAGTCCATCTCGAATACATATGTTTTTATGCTTCCTTCCCAGAGAGCTGTTATTACCTTTTGCGCTAATAAAAGCCAACTCAAATCATCGGAAGTAAATGCGTAGTCTGTATTTGCATGCACAAGAAGCATTCTCTCTGCACTCGTTGGAAGTGAACTAATCTCAATCTCATTAAAGCCAATACCTTTTAAAAACACTTCTGCTGTCGCTACCGTCAATTCATCCCCAGTAAAGTCTTGTATGAGCTCTTGCATATTCAATTCCCAAAGAGAATAGCTGCTCATGATTAACTCCTCAACAGCGCCTCAATATCAACCGTCAAATCATCAATGTTTTGTTCTTCTTTGAACTCGCTTACCATGTCAAACATTTTCCTAACATAGTCGTCATCTGTGATACAGTTGTTGACGAACTCATCGTATAGGATCTCGAGACCGCCAAAAAAGTACGCAGTATATAGCTCCATACCTTTTTTGACCGACTCCTCGTTATCGTCTTCGCGAAATGCCCAATTGATTTTCTGTTCATCGCTAAGCCCTTGGCTGTCGTCCATCAAGATTATCAAGCGATAGATGTATTTGAGCTTCGCTGCGTTTTTTATTTGGATTTCGGCTAGCATACCCGCAGTATCTTTAGAGTTGTCGTTCGGATCATACTGACCTTTTTTGCCATGGAGCAGTCCAATAACAGGTGCGACCATATAAACGTAAATGTAATTCTCGAAGATTTTAAAGGTATTATTGCTGGTATCGACCGCGTTCCCAGGAAGCTGCGTTAGTGCCTTCCAATAGGTCGCATACTTACCATGAATTTGCATATCCTTGTCGAACATTTTCGCACCTCCTTTTTAGCGGATGTAGGAGATCGTATCAATCTCTTTCCCATCTTGATCTAACTGCTTCTCGATACGATAAGACTTTCCGACAACAGGAGCCATGATATCCGAAGCCGGCTCCCAGTCCTTCTGCATAACGGCAATAATAACCTGCTCTGCCGAAGCCGGCAGAATCTGCGAAATATTTCTGATATGTGTTTCGTCAACATTTGAGAATGGGGCGTCCATTACAAGCGGATAGAACTGCGGACCCATGTCTGCTTCTTTTGACTTGTCGGAGGTCAAGGCTTCTTTTGCAAGATCAACTAAGCCGGACACGAATGCAAAGCTCTTTACTGCTTTTAAGCCTTCTGATTCTTCAGTAGTTACATCAATATATTTAACGCGGTATTTTTCATCAATGGCAATCGTACGACTGCCGTGGTACATCTTAGAGAAGTTCGTATTAACTTTTTCTTCCAAGCGTGCTCTTACGGAGCTCTCCCTACTTCTATATGCTTCTGCGACCCAATCGAACGTTGCTTGTGCATAAGCAATGTTCAAAGCGATCCTTGCATTTTTCTCATTGGCCTTACCATAGGACTCCATTGCCTTTTCATAATTGGCAATATCTTTTTTGCAAGAACCAATATCCTGAAGTATCTTTTCTCTTTGCTTTTCGAATTCTCTGAGCCGATTCTCTGCGTTCTGATATTGTTTCTCTAATAGTGAAACATCTTTAGCGCCCTTTAGAGACTCATCGAGGGATGTCCGCTCATCGATTCGGAAGCCTAACTCTCTTTGATCCTCCCGGAGTGTTGAGAATTTGCTCTTGATGCTCTCGTAATAATCGTCCGACGAAGAGATATAATCCATCGCTTGCTCACGGTACCTCCTCACGAGCGAGCCAATGGATTCCGGCGGTTGTTTTCTCTTCTCAGCCAGCAGATTCTGCTCTGCCGCAGAGCCCTCCGAGACAAACGTTCCACAGATACATCTCTTTCGTTTTAGGATATAGTCAATCGATGCAGCCGTCATTTCTGGAACGCTTTCCGTATCGTCACTCGCAGCATTCAGCATCTCAACCGCATTTTTTAAAAGAGGGAGGCTGAAAAATGCAAAAGAATTGCGGCTAAACGCAGAAACAAGCTCCTTTTTATCTTTTTCAATTCTGGTTTCTAGGCCCTTTATAATGGAATCGAGCTGCTCTCTGCGATGCTGTGCAGCTGCAGTTTCCTCATTTGCTCGAAGTAACGCAGCATACTTTTCTTTTTCTTCGCGATAATAGTCAACTTGACTTGTTACCGTATCAAGTTCACTCTCGCACTCTTGGAGCTGTTTTGTCGCACCATCAAGCCTTTTTTGCGCGGCATTTGCCTTTTCGTCACCAGCAAAATCCATGCTTTTTTTTAGCTTGTTAATTACAGTTTTAAGATGTGCCATTGCATTGCTCAGCACATCCAGCCCCATTAAGCCTTTTACAGATGCCTCAATATCTTCGCGGGAACTAATAGCGCCAACACGCTCTCCACCAAAGAAGAAATAACTTGACAAAGCTCTAGGGAGGATTCGCTCAATATTCGTATCAAAGTCGCTACCTATCTGTGTTTTTGTTTGGCCGTCAGCCTGAAGATAATAGATAGACGCTTTAGAAATAGACGGCCTTACACTGCTCCCAGTGCAAGTATAGATTTGTTCTCTCGTGATTTCATATTCCTTGCCTTCATGTTCAATCACAAGAGTACCTCGGACTGCTTGCGTCTCGCCCATCTGCATTCCGTCGGCCACATTTTTGTTTAGCAGATTTTTATCATCAAACTCATTCTTGTTATAAAGAATCCACTCAAAAGCGCGGATCAAAGTAGTCTTGCCGGAAGTGTTAACGCCAATTAAAACCGTGACATTTTTCTCGCGCTCCGTTGAAAACTCAATTACCTGTTCGCCAATATATTGCCTAAAGTTTTTAAGGCGTAGTTTTTTTATCAGCACTTCCCGTCGACCACCTTTTCAATATATTTACGAATGGTTTCTGCGATAGTATCATTGGGGTCTTTCTTGATGATGTTATTTTTCTCAATCTCAATGACTTTTACCTTGATCATGTTGAGCTTTCGCTGGTCAAGTCTTTGATCACTCATCGAAGTATTCCTCCTCTGAAATAGTATCTAATCCGTACACTTCCATCAGTTGGTTAATGAGTTTATCTGCTTCCGAAGGATTCTTCGAGATTTCTCCGAACTCTTTCATGCGGATAATCTCCTTTTTTATAAGCGACAAATCCAAGCGAGCATTCTCACTCTCGCAATTGACGGAATCAAACGGGGTTGGCAATGTGATGAAGTCATAGATGGTTGCATAAGGCTTGTTCGGTGCTTTCCTTAGCACACGGCCTCTACGCTGTACATACTCCTTCGGATTTGTGCTGCTTGCAAGGATAAAGGCTGTCTTGATACTCGGAATATTTACACCTTCATCAAGGCACTTGATGGCTACAATTGCTTGATGGGGGTCTGCTTCTGCAAACTGTTTTTTTATTTTCTCTCGTTCACTCGCGGATTCATTGGATGTAAAATGTGTGACCTTCATCCCGAGATCAAGCCCAAGCATTTTCGAAACGGAGACAATCTGGCGCTCGCCTTCTTCATCTCGCTCGCTGTTATCCGAAGAAAAATCAAAGCTACGCGTTGCTCCGCAGTAGACAAGGATGTGTGTGTCTTGCTTATAATCCTCCATTAATGTTCTGAGAAGATCAACTTTGCTAGAAGCTCCCGCAACGAGTCTTGCTCGTTCAATCAGCAATTTCTTGCCGTACTCTGTCATCTCATAAGTCCCGTCGGATTTTAGATGGCACTGTTTGGCGACTTTTTTTGAAAGCTCTCGATAAGCCTCTAATTCGCTTTCAGACAAGTACACAACCTTGGGATAATAATAATATGGGGTAAGCTTTCCTTCGCGGATTGCACGAGCGAGATCATATTCAATGCACTTTTCGCCGAAGTAATCATACAGAGCTTGTGTTCCACTTGGATCACCATGCCGCTCCAATGTTGCAGAAAGAGCAAGTCGGTACTCGAACTTCGGATTGAGCATTCGCCTTAAATTCTCAGCCCCGAAATTGTGTGCTTCGTCAACCATCAAGAGTGTATCGGGCCCCAGTTTATTAAGTTGTTTCTGGACATACTCTGAAGAGAAAGTTGCGTTTGTCGTAACGAAGCAGAAGGACTTAATTACATCAAGTTTGAAATCCATTATGTCGTTTGCCAAACGTTTTTTCCAATCAGTTTGTTTTGAGGAAGAATAGCCTATAGTGGGACGCATATTGAACTTCTCAATATCTTCCACCCACTGCTCAACCAAGTGTTGGTATGGACAAACAATAATGATCGCCAATCGCTTATTATCGTGGAAAAGACGAACAGCCGCTCCTAAGCCCGTATACGTTTTCCCCGTACCTGTGGCCATATCAAATATTCCGCAATAGTCTCTCTCCGCCCAATTGTTGATTGCTTCCTGCTGATAGTCATGCAAAGAGACTCCCTTAGGGATTGCTGGAATCCCCGGGATCAACGGAAGGAGTTCATGACTATTCTCGATTTCCACTCGGTCAAGATCGAGATTCATAGCATCTCGTTTATAAGAGACTAGTTTATCCCGAACAACTTTCGGAAAATCTATAACAGATACATTGTTCTCCCGATCCTCCCACAGGGAGTCAAAATCATATTCGAGATCGCGTACACGTTGTTTATCTTCCTCAACCAGGGAGTTAAACACAACAATAGACTCATAATTGTTGTGAAACGCATTAATTGTTTCGTTCATCGAACCGGTAAACGCCACCATATTCCCAGCCACATCATAAATGAGTCCGATTTTCTCATGGTACATGCCGGTTATCTTGTTAGGCGGCGTGAAAGCTACTTTAATTTCCATTGCCCCAGAGGCAATTAGTGTTGCTAGCCAGTTCAAGCGTTCTCTGTCGGAAGAAGTTTTTGGTTCCGCAATCTCTCGGAGTAAAGCATGTTCTATGATTGCTCTTGCTTCATATCCTCTTTGGATTGCATCTATGTCTTCTTCTGATAAAAGCGGGGAAACGATAAACTTGATCTTTCCTCCGTTTCGAATCAAACCAGCGATTCCTTTTGACAGCTCAACTAAAGCAGTAGAAGAGAAAAAGCCTACCGCCCGTTTATAGAGAACGGACTGCTTCAGGATGGGAACATAGAACTCCCGAACAATATCATTCTTGTTTGTTTTATAACTTCTTAATATGTTGAGATCCTGGTATCCCATGCCAAGGCCACCCCCTTACACTGTCTGGTAATCCATTTGGAGAAGCGCTTCTTTCACGGCGCCCATATCAGATTCTTGCACATAAACGCATACCCCGCAGTATGCTTTGTCTTGAACCGGCGTTGGGACAATCTTCGTTTTAATACCGACGCTTTGAAGCTTCTCTTCAGCTGCGAACACGTCGTTTGTTTTGTAAAAAATTAAATGCATGGTTTTATTCCTTCAATTACACGAACGAATTCGTCTATTTCTTGGAGAGTGTTAAACGCATTCAAGCTTACGCGAACTGCTCCTGTTTCTACTGTTCCTAATGTTTCATGCGCTTTGATTGCACAATGGATTCCTCCGCGAACACAGATTCCGTGATTGTCGAGGATTTGAACTACTTCGCTTGATGGAACCCCTTTGATATTGAAGCAGAAAGTCGAAACGCGGTTGAGATCGGGACGATAAACAATTACCCCCTCAATTCTTTTGAGCTTTTCGACTGCTGTTTGAACTAGTCTGTTCTCTCTTTCTCGATTCTTTTCCAGGTTATCTTCGACATACTTCAGCGCTTCTTTTAATGCCCAGATTGCAGGCATATTCAGCGTTCCCGACTCGTATGAATCAGGGTATGCCTCCGGATTAACATAGCTTTCCCCGTGAATCCCCGTGCCCCCTTGAATTAACGGTGTAATATGCAATTCGTTTTGAGAAACAAGCCCGCCAACGCCTGGAAGCCCAAGAAGATCTTTATGCCCAGTAAATGCAAGAACATCGATTTCATCTCGAGACATATTAATCAGCTTTTTGCCTGCCCCTTGTGAGGCATCGACAAAAACAGTCAAGCCCAGTTTATGCGCCTCTTTGCTTAATGGCGTGCGAAAAATTATTTGGCCGGTCAGATTGCTTGCAAGTGTCAATGCGAGGAGGCGTGTATTCTCTCGAACGAAGTCCTTAAGATGCTTATTACCGTCAGAATACAGCATCTCTTCAGGCAGGACGCTGTAGTCAATAATGCCTTTATTCTTTAGGGCCTGGAGCGGTCTCAAAACTGCATTATGTTCATACGGGCTTATGATCACATGATCCCCCGCCCTCAGAAATCCATTAAAATACAGGTTGATTGCTTCAGTAGAATTCTTTGTGAATACAACACAGGAAGGATCTTCGATGCCGAAAAAACCAGCAACGGTTTTTCTCGATTGATATAGCATTCTAGAGGCTTGAATGGCCAATGAGTAGCTCCCTCTGCCAGGGCTCGTGCCAATTTCTCTGACGTAGTATTCGAAAGCTTTATATACAGCTTCTGGTTTCGGCCTTGAAGTTGCTGCATTATCAAAATAGATCATGTAGATACCTCAAATTAAAACGCATCTTCATCTTCAGTTTTCTTCTTGTCTGCAAGCACTTGACAAGTAATACATCCATTATAAAATTTTGCAATACACCGGGAGCAGAGATTCATATTCTGCGGGCATTTTGACTCATCAACGGCATAGCGGACATTGCTAAATGTGTTAATGGCATCGTTCGGACAGACTGAGTCGCAAGCTGAACACCGGATACAATACTGATATTTCCGCATCTGGCACTTCAAGCGATTGACCAGGAGTTGTATATCAGTACTTTTGGTCGGTAATACTTTGAGGACAGGAGTTCCCCAAGTTATAACCAGATCGCATACTTTCCTCCGTGGGAAAGATATTTCTTTTCCGTCCTCTGCGATCATGTTACCAGCTCGTTCCGTTACAGTAATGTACGTCGCATCTTCTTTATCGAAGATAGACAGTTCGCCAAACGGCTTAATAAACTCCAATACATCCCGCTGTATCTTCTTTTGAATGATTATGTTTCGTGCTCTGTCTGACAGGTTGCAGGGGGTGTCTGCAATCGCCACATTTCGAGCGACAAGGCCGCTTGCACCTTTGCGCGTTTTCCACTTGCCGTTTTCTACATAATCGTCAATATCTGTCTTGTTTGTTTTTTCTGCGAAGCCGTAGAGAACAGCACGCCAACGGGATGCCAAATCAGGGAAATAAATATCGGTCAGCATTGTAGACCAATCAGAATTGTTGGGGCAGCACCAGCATCCAACTCGCTTATACCCCCATAGATAAGCCTCGTTGAACCGCACATCTTTGGCTAACAAATAAAGCCAGACGTCGCAATCATCCCACTCAATAATTGGCATAGCGTTGATCTGTGTACCAATTTTCGAGTGATCCTGTGTCCGTTCGTATCCCTTTCTTTCTCTAGATTCACTGTGCCGGATTCCTAGAAAAGTTAAACTGTTACCCACCAAGTTTTGATACTCCGTATTCAAAGTACCAGTTTTAAAGATCGTACAGCACCAACGCTCAAATTTGCTGGGAGGGCCAAATACATTACACAGCTTAAAGAAATCCTTATTCGTTTCGCTCGGAAGGAGCGGCGTAAATGGGTTTTCCACGCGAAACTCCTCTTGCACATAATGATATGTGCAAGGGAATTCCAGCGTTGTGTCACCAAAATAGTGAATTACCGATTCATCCTGCAGAGCATCTCGAACCAATCGACTAACTACTGTTGAGTCCTTTCCTCCTGAAAATGAAACAGTAGGCATGTGTGTTCCATCATCAATGTACTTAGTTTTTAAGGCTACGACATATTGCTCGGCTTCAAAGACAAGTTCTCCCAAATAGTTTGCGTTTGCTTCAACGAACTCTGCTTTGCGCGGGATATCGTATTGATTGTCAATTGTGCTCCTCAATTCTTCAGCAACTAAGAGGTGCTTTTTTGCTTTGAAGAATTCCATGTATGGAAGTTTCGTTCTTTTCCCGTCGATTAGATACTGGCTACTCCCGATATACCATACATTTTTGTCCTCCACAGGCTCATCGAGAATTGCAGACAGAAGTTTCTTTTCCTGGTAGAAAACAGGATTGCAGATGCCATTGGTAGAAGCACTTCTACACTTTGAGCCACATCTCGGACATATTGACTTTTCAATAATTGGTATCTCACACGAGTTGCACCAATAAATCGACTTAGACATTTTATTTTCCTTCCAACAAGTCCTCCAAAACGGAAAGGACTATTTGAACTTTATCATCGTACGTGATCGACAAGCCGTAATTGCCAAATGTTGACAGTATTTTATTCTTGACTGTTTTGCTCAGATTGTTGAGCTCATTCCGGTCAAAAACTACAGATTTTTCTTCACCACTTGCGGCTTGCAGAATCATTCGCGTCTCTGAGCCATTCAAAGCATCTTTTCCTTTGTATGAGTCCAGTTTCTCTTTGATCTCTGTGAGTCGCTTTATGAGTTCATCATAATGTGAATCATTCCAGTAGGAAAGCTCAAGTCCAGTTAACGCTTTGGAAAGCTTGCCTATCACTTGAAAATCCGATTCATCCTTTGCCACACCGCTCGCCAAATCTAAGAAAGCATTTGTATAATAATCAAAGGATTTTTGGCGTTTTCTCTCCCAGTCCTCTTTATATTTGGTCGTCAGCATCACTCCCAAGGAACTCGATTCTGAGAAGCCAAATATTTGGTTTACCTGGTTTGCAATAATGCCAGAAATGTGTTGGAGGACGTTTTCCAGCTCAAACTTTACATCTTTAATAATGTTTAGACTGTCGTCGAGGCTATCGCCTAATCTACCCAGGGTAGATATCAGAAACTCTGAATAGTTAGTCGTAGTTTTGCTCATGAGTTTTCGATATTCCGACGCATTATCAGAAACATATTTATTTGTAGTTCTAGAAAACTTGGAGATATTTTTATAATGGAGCAGCATACCATCATAGATAGCTTTAACTCTGTTTTTCCCCAAGGCAGCTGGATTAATAAAATCTGAAAAGAGTTCAGTAAGCGCATCAAAATAATCTAGCTGCTCTTTTGACCACGAGGCTATCGTAAAAGAATAATCCTTCGGTCTCCGCACCAGTTCTTCAAAAAGCTCTGCTGTTAATTCTTGCTCAACGCCATGACTGGTAATGATAAGAGACCGTTTGTGCGGCACTAAAAAGCGGGCAAACAGTATCGACAAATATCCATCTCTGAGACCATATGGTGTTTGTTTCAGCTCTCTGTATAACTCGCTAACGTCTATTGAGCCTTCTCTAGCAGCGTTTATATATCGGGTTATAACCGCGTTTACTTCACGCTGCGGCTGAAAGCCATTGTTCAACTCATTTTCATCAACAGCTTCATCGGTCTCAACGAATCCATTCTTCACCAAAACCGATCTAACGGCTAAATAGTCCGGGGAAAGCGTTTGTACACCGTAATACTGCCCTGGCAGTTCGCCTCTGATCATGCCATTAAGGACGTTCCTTTTTGCTGCCATAATGCTGCCCGAGACCGTGTTTTTGTTAATGAGTTCATTGTTGACAATTAGCGTTTGCGGGTAAGCTTCATACAGTATTCTGCTGGCGAGGTCAGAGAGATCAGAGATTGAATGAATATCTTCCTGTTTCACTCCATTATAGTAGATGAAAGTGTCCTCTTCAAACGAAGAGTTCCACGCACCCACCATGTTTTTAATTACAACCGTGATTTCATCTGCGTAATACTGAAGTTCCTTCTCAAATGCAGGATCTTTGCTGTTGAATTCCTCCTTTTTGCTATACAAATACTGAATTGCAATGTATTGTTTTACCGCAAATACCAGCGCGCCCGTATCTTTGTGTACGACAACTAAACCGCGTTCAACGTATGAAGACTGTAATGCAATCTCCTGTAGATCTACATCCTCATTTGCCAGTACAATTGCAAGGATCCCATCATAATAATCGCCGAATCGACTGGTTAGTGTTTTCCGTGTTAATTCTTCATTCGTTGCAAAAATCGGTAAGAAAATTCGGTTTATCTTGTATTCGCGGTTGTAGCGATTTGGGTAAAGGACAAAATCGATAAAATGCTCATTGAGAGTATCGATTACGGCTTTATCCTGAACCTGGCGAGTTCCTTCTTTGATTAGACCTTCAACATCGAAGATGCTCGCTTCAAAGAAGTCGTATCGTTTATATGCTCCTGAATACTTGATGATTTTTTTGTCGCAAAGTCCCTTCAGTGCAGCTTCCAATTGTTCATTTGGCGCGTCTATTACGCTGAAAATAGTTCTCTTATCTGCTACTAACGAACTAGAATCATTAATAATACCAATAGCTGCAATTACTTTAAGGATCCTTGTTTCAGGGCTATCATCAAATTCATTTGAGTTGTTCTTTGCAAGCGCATGCTGGAGATTCCTATACCATTCATAGCTACTATCACTCTGAACCGCTTTGATATTCGGCTCAAAATAGTCGTATATACTATCAATCCCGACAAAATGGAATTCTTCCAACTCATGGCTTTCGAGAAATTGATATAAACTATGCTCCTCCTTGCTTGCAAGATAAGTGAAGAATGTTCTCTCATTCTGTGCCACTTTTTTCGACAGCTTATCAAGAGCAAATAGAGAAATCGGATGAAGCGGGAACCCCCCCTCATACGGGTTTTCGCCTAACACAACTCCTGTTTGTGGAGCCTGGAATCCAATTGCCTCACTGTATATCTGATTTAGCTCAGCTCGGAATTGTCCCTCAAATACGCGCCAAAGGTCAGGGTTCTTTGTTAGAATGCTGCTGATTAGAGACAGGCACTGATCCTGTTTGTCGTTTATGGGAGTAGCTTTATACCGACCTTCAACTTTTTTCCATTCATTAGAGATGTTTTTTCCGTAGCGCTGTGTATATTGGCTAATCTCCTTGTGAGATACCAGGATCACATGATTGTTTCCTTCTGTATGATCACAGATCTCGGCCAAATCTTGTATGCTCTTAACCTTGACGCTTTTAATGTTGTCTTCAATATAGCGGCCGAATTCATCGAAAATAAAAATGATTCCACAATATTCTTTCGAGATAGCCATATTGGCCTGCTTGATTGCTTCTGAAAGGTTCGAGATTTCATAGACATATGTGACACCATATGTCATCACTGAAAACAACCGTTGGAACCGTTTTTCGGCGCGCTTATCATATCTATGAAGCTGCGCTTCCAAGGTGGGCAGCTTTATTTTCGCTGCATTGCACGCTTCCTCGAGGCGTTTTTTTGAGTCAGCTGCAGATTTCCATTGTTCAATTAACTGTGTTGCTTGATCATAAAATGTTTTAAATTGGACCGGTATGTCAAGGCCATCTAGTTTCTTTTTGAGCGAAAAATAAATACACCGGTCAAAGTCTTCAAAATCAAATACAATCGGAACGACTAGAAACGGTTTCCGTGCAGGATTATGAACAAAAGAAGCAATATCTGACGCTAAGCCAGCATCATACCTCGAAAGGCGGTCTGTAAAAGTCTCAAAAGCAAATCCGTCCGTATGAGATTTGCTGAGTAACAGGCTTAATACTGTGAGAAAATGCGACTTTCCTGTACCATAAGATCCATACAGTATTCTTGCATGATTCTCCGGGTTCTGGCGTGTAATATCCGTAAAGTATTCTTTTAAAAGAGCTGTCGTAGTATCATTGGGGATAAAGCGAAGGAGCTTTCGATCGTTCTCTATATCAAATTGGATATTTGCAGAGTACGTGTATTCGCTCTCCTGCATTATCAAATCACTATAGGGCATACCAGCTCACCTCGCAATCTCTCTGTAATAGTTCTCCAGAATTTCACGTGTATCCATGTTATCAAGTTGAATATATCGGTTACCAAAATTGTTGACTAAGATGATTTTACCTGAGTTCTCGAGGCGCTGGAGGAGTTCAAGTAAGGATGAATAGCTCAAACTCATGTAACGCCCAATCTGTTCCTTACCATCAAGAAGCACATCTATATCGATTTGATGCTTATCCCTGAGATGCTGCTGGTTATCTTTTAGGATACTATAAAGAGCGATATCTTCCGGGATGTCTCTTGAATGCATTGTTGGCATTTCGAAAATGCCCTTTCCTAAATACTTAATTAGGCCAAGTGGGGCAAAGAAAGGGATGGTATCTTCTTCAATTATTTTCTCAAGATCAAAGCGTTTATCGCTTACATAAGTATTTTTGAAACAATCGAACTCTTTCTCGACAGCAGCTCTTTTGCTTGTTCCCCCATTTGCCTGGTAATATGCAAAGAAAGCGTCAACAAACTGCTCCTTCGTAAACTCTCTGTGCCCAAACGAGTTAAATGCCCATTCCCACATTGTCGCATTGTTGTCGTCTCTTGCTAGATTCCTATGAAGAAGCCAGAGAGTTCCCACGCTTTGGCAATATGGATCAAATTCTTGAATACAAGTTCCAACGTCGCTCAGTTGATGGTAAACCCCTTGTTGGTCTTTCATTTCGTTTGTAATCCCGGTAGTATATGCCCAATATCGCATGGCCTTCACCATTACACGCCCAACCCCCAGCGAATCCACAGCTGCAAGTTCATTCGCGGGAGAGAAGATATACGGATTGCCAGGAATAGCGTCAATGATCTTCGTAGGCCAGCCATTTCTAAGATAAAACGAGCTATGTTTATTTATTTGCATGTCGATTCCTCTTCCTCTAAAGGGCTAAACAGGATTAATCACTCTTCGATTCTCTCACAACTTCTGTCCCAAAAACAGGACTATAGCGGAATGATTAATCTTGATCAATTATGAATTCCATTACATCTCCGATATCCGCGTTGAGGACAGCACAAATGCGCTCAATGATACTCATTGAGACCTCTTCGTCACGACGTATTTTTGTCATGGTGTTTGGGGCAATGTGAGCTGCTTTTCGGAGGTCGGCTTGGCTCATTTTCTTGTCAACCAATAGTTTCCACAATTTGTTATATGAAATTGCCATTCTCTAACCCTCCATAATGAATATAAATAAGTATACCACTTTTAGTCGTAAAACTCAAGCGTTTTATCGCATATTATTGAGATGTTATCTTACTGTTGAGATGGAATAACATATTTTTTCTCTGGACTTCCGGTCTCCTTTGTGGTATGTGTTTGTGCTGCAAAGGAGGTGCGGAAATGGCACGGATAAGCATTGAGGAACTGTACCGCGACGAGGGCGGCGGTGCGAAGTACGGCGTCGGCGGGATCATGGGCGCCGTTATGCAGGAGATCATGATCCACGGCGTACCGAAGGAATACGACGAGCGGACGCATATCGAGCTGCTAATCGTTAAGCACACGCTGAAGGCGGCGGAGCAAATGAAAACCGAGGGCGACTTTGTGTCGGGCATGACCGACGCGGAGCCGCCCTCTTGCTATGCGGAGGTATGAGATGAAGATTCTGGAAGAACTGTGGTACGGCAACGTGACGCCCGGCGAGCGGAGCGTGGAGAAGGTCGACCGCCTGTGGAACCTGGGCAAGCTGATCCTGCAGAACGAAGAGGAGCTGGCGCCGCTGCTCTCGGAGAAAGCAAAAGAGGTGCTGGAAAAGCTGCGGGACAATCAGTCAGAGCTGAACGATCTCAACGAGTGCGAGGTGTTCGTCTGTGGGTTCCGGCTTGGAGCCAGAATCATGCTGGAGGTGCTGGACGGCAGCGACAAGTGGGGAGAGTTCGAAGAATAGATCTCGTCCCAAGAGTTCGACTCCATACAAATCCGTCAAAAGAGACAAACAAGCTGAAACAAGCCTGTTTGTCTCTTTTTATCCCACAAATAATCAAATATTATGTATTTTGGAGCGATTTTAATAGAAA
>ENA-OUQF01000830-OUQF01000830.1-human-gut-metagenome-genome-assembly--contig:-NODE-830-length-21099-cov-7.166366_pt1 | contig 21099 bp, 17 predicted proteins | sample MGYA00237947_ERZ548826 | MGnify/ENA primary metagenome ERZ548826 (study PRJEB26490, sample SAMN05194701) | human gut metagenome | biome: terrestrial biome; feature: human-associated habitat; material... | reverse complement strand
CAGAACGCAGCGAAGCTTTCTCGAAAAAGTGGCGAGGCCACTTTTTCGACAGTCTTAAGAGGCCTCCTTTCGGAAGCCTCTTCAGTCATGTCATAGCAACTTTTATTAATACGGTGTACGGTCTTTACCTCTCCTTCACCTTCATGCCCACGGCGCGGAGGGCTGCCTCTGCAAGTATCTGCGTGGGGTCGATTGTCACCTCGTCGAAGCCGTAGTCCACGAACGCGATCGGCAGCTCCGTGCAGCCGAGGATGAACGCCTGCGCGCCCTGCGCCTTCAGCGCGTCCAGCGCGCGGTGCACCGCCGCCGTGTCATAGTCGTGCCGCCCGGCCTTCACGCCGGAATATATCATGTCCATCACGGCGCGCTGCCCCTCCGCGTCGGGCTTGAGCAGCTCTATCCCCTCCGCGGCAAAGGCCTCGTCATATATCCCCGCGCGCACCGTTCCGTCTGTGGCCAGCAGGGCGCAGCGCGTGTCGCCCAGCTCATGGGCGCGCTTCGCCGTCTCGCGCGGCATGTGCAGCATCGGCACGTTTATGAACGGCTGAAGCCGGTCATAGAAATAGTGCGCCGTGTTGCAGGACATGACCAGCACGTTCGCGCCCGCGGCCTCAAGGTGCATACATGAGCGCACGAGCTGCGGCAGCGGATCCTCCCCGCCGGAAAGTATCGCCGCCGTCCTGTCCGGAATATCCGTGTTGCAGTCGGCGATTATATGCGCGTGCTGCTGGTCCGTCGCCGCGTCCGCGCTGCGTATCATTTTTTCCAGAAGGTCCGCCGTTGCAAGCGGGCCCATCCCGCCGACGATGCCGATAGTTTTTTTCATACCGTTTCTCCCTCTCCCCGCCGCGGCGGGGTTCTTGCGCGGCGGTATGCCGCGTTTTTTAGAAGCAGCAAGCTCCCACCGCATTATAACAATGCGGTGGGAGCTTTTCCATAGTTTTTTGTATTTTTCTATATGTTTTTGCGTCCTTCGCCTTTACGCGTTGGCCTTCGCGGCGGCCTTTTCCTTCTTCGCGCGCTCGACCTTGGAGACCCACATCGCGCAGGTGGCGTCGCCGGTGATGTTGAGGGTGGTGCGGCCCATGTCAAAGAGCTTGTCCACACCGGCCACTATTGCAATGCCCTCCACAGGCAGGCCGACGGAGGCCAGGACCATTGCCAGCATTATCATGCCCGCGCCGGAGATGCCCGCCGTGCCGACGGAGGCGAGAGTCGCCGTCAGAACGATCATTGCCATCTGGCTGAGCGTCAAATCAACGCCGTAGCAGCACGCGATGAACACCGCGCACACCGCCTGATAGATCGCGGTGCCGTCCATGTTGATGGTCGCGCCGAGGGGCAGCACGAAGGAGCTTATCTCAGGCTCCGCGCCCATATCGTTGCAGCACTCGATGTTGAGGGGCAGCGTCGCGTTGGAGGAGGTCGTGGTGAACGCGCAGATCATTGCGGGGGCAAGGCCCTTGAAGAACTTTATCGGGCTCATGCCGCTGAGGAACTTCACGCTTGCGCCGTAGACAAGGACGATATGGATGATGTAGCCGATGTAGGCCACGCCGATGACCAGCGCCAGAGAGCCGACGACGGCCGGGCCGTTGACGGCGACGACGTTCGCCATGAGGCAGAACACGCCGTAGGGGGTGAAGGCAATGACCATCATGAGTATCTTCATGACGACGTCGTTCATGCAGTTGACAAGCTCGCCTATCTTCTGGCCCTTCTCACCGGAGGCAAGGATGCCCGCGCCGAAGAAGATAGCAATGACGATGACGGGCAGCATGTCGGCGCTCACCATGGGCTTGAAGAGGTTATCCGGGAATATGCCGACGATAACGGACATGACCGTGGGGGATTCCTTCGCGGTGTACTCCAGCGCGCCCAACTCAGCGCTGGACAGCACGGGGAAGTAGCCCTTGAAGAGATTGACGACGACAAGGCCGATGACGACGGCCAGCGCGGTCGTGAACATGTAGTAAACGAAGGTCCTGAGACCGACGCTGCCCACGCGCTTGAGATCCTTGAGCGAGATAACGCCGTCGGTGATAGAGAAGAGCACCACGGGCACGACCATGAACTTCAGCAGGTTGATGTAGATGGTGCCGATGGGCTTGAGGTATTCAGTCGTGAACTCGGGGTTCTTGAGGAACAGCAGACCGACGATAATACCGGCGAACATGCCGATAAATATTTTTGCGGCCAGGGATAGCTTTTTCTTTGACTTTTCCATTTCCTAAACTCCTTTTAATTATTATCACGGCCTGCGGCGCGGCGAAAAAAAAGACAAGTTAGCCGCGGCGCGGCTAACAGATAAAATTCTCTCTTTTCACGTTTCCTTTTGCTTTGCTGCTTTCGGCGTCTTTTTTCACGCAGCCGGGCCGGGATTTCCCGTTTTTTCCCTTTGTCTTTGGTTATATTGTAGCACAGCGCTGCATGGGCTTCAACTGTTTTATCGCATTTTTTCAGTAACTATCACTAATTTTTGCGTTTCTTACAAACTTTCGTTAAGATTTCGTTAATATATCCCGTATATGTGTTAAATATTCATAAAGATTTTAGCTCAAATTTTACATGCTCTTTAGTGCGATAAAGCGCATTTGCCTCGCGGCGTGTGCAATCCGCGTCTGATTGTCTATGTTTTGACGCTGTCCGGGTGCGTATTTCATTTTTTCTGTCGAAATTGGTTTTGTCCGCAATGCGCGGAATTCGCTAAAAATATCGCTTCCCCGCGCGTCCGTGTCGGGATCGCGGCTGCGGAACGTCGGCTGAAAGTGCGCCGGAAAAGCAGAAAGCGCAGGGCCGCTCGCCCTGCGCTTTCGCGTTATACCGTATGCCGTCTTGCGCCGTTTATTTGTGCTTCCCGGCGTACCAGAACATCCACGCCACGATGATCACGAGCGCCAGCACCACAACGATACCCAGCACGGTGTTCAGCACGCCGCTGACAAGCCCCGCGAACAGCCGGACGACGAACACCACCGCCGCGATGAGCAGCGCCAGCACGATGACCCCGGCGACGAGCTTGGTAATGTTTTTCATGTTCATATCTTTTCCTTTCGTATCAGCCTGTTTCCTGACCCAGCCGCGCCAGCACATCAGTGAAATACTGCGGCAGCGGGCACTCCAGCTCCACATGCGCAAGTGTGCGCGGGTGAATGAATTTCAGCCGCCGCGCGTGCAGGCACTGCCCCTCCAGCCCCTTTTCGGGCGAGGGCGCGCCGTATGTATAGTCGCCCAGCAGCGGATGGCCGATGCTGGCCATGTGCACGCGTATCTGGTGCGTGCGCCCCGTGCGCAGCGCGCACTCCACATGGGTATAGCCGTTGTAGCGCGCGATAACGCGCCAGTCCGTGACGGCGGGGCGCGAATTCCTCTCCGTGACGGCCATGCGCTTGCGGTCCGCCGGGTGGCGGCCGATGGGGCGGTCTATCGTGCCCGCGTCCTCGCGCAGACGGCCGCGCACGACGGCCTCATACCGGCGGGAGAGGCTTCTGTCGGCAAGCTGCGCCGACAGTGCCTGATGTGCAAAGTCGTTCTTCGCCGCGATGAGCAGGCCCGAGGTGTCCTTGTCTATGCGGTGGACTATGCCGGGGCGGCGCTCGCCCCCGATGCCGGAGAGCGAATCCCCGCAGTGGAACAGCAGCGCGTTTACAAGCGTGCCGTCGGGATGTCCGGGCGCGGGGTGCACGACCATGCCGCGCGGCTTGTTCACGACGATGAGGTCGTCGTCCTCATAGACTATGTCCAGCGGGATATCCTGCGCCGTCAGCGGCACTTTCTCCGCCGCGGGCATGCACACCTCATACTCCTCCCCCGCCGCGGCGCGCCGGTTCTTTTTAAGCGTCTGCCCCGCGCAGGTGACAAGCCCCGCGTCGATAAGGCGCTGCGCCGCACTGCGGGAAAGCCCCTCTATACTGCGCGCAAGGAGAGCGTCGAGTCTTTCGCCGCTCTCCTGTGCAGAGATAATGATAATATTTTCTTCCATTACTTGAACTCGTTGAGGATGTCGTCAAGAGAGAAGTCCGCGTCGCTCGACGGCTTTGCGGCCGGAGTCTGCGGCTTTGCCGCGGGGGCTGCCGGACGCGCGGCGGATGCAGAGGATGCTGCGGGCTTCGCCGCCGGGGCCGCCGGACGCGCGGCGGATGCAGAGGATGCCGCGGGCTTCGCCGCCGGGGCCGCTGCGGGCGCCGCGGCGGGGATATCCTCACGCGTGCTCTCGGTTATGATGGGGGCCTTTTTACGCGGCTGCTCCTGCGTCGTTTCGCTCTGCGCAACGCCCATGGCCTTGGCCGTGTAGCTGCTGTTCTGGCGCGACTCGACGCGCGCATTCGCGCGCTCCCACTCGGCGAAGGGATCCGACGGGTCGAAGGCCGGGGTCTGCGGCTTCGCCGCGGCGGCCTTGCGCGCGCCCTGCTTCACTTCGGGATGCGCGGCCTTGTACTGCTCGTAATCCTCTTCATACAGCGTCTTTTTCGGCTTAGTGCCGCGTGCGGCGCTCTGCTGCTTCGTCTGGCCGAAGCCCTCAAGCGGCTTCTGCGCGCGCGAGGCCTTTGCGCCCTCTGCCGGGCGCTTTGCGGGCGCGGGCTCCTCCGCGCGGGCGCGCTTGAAGCCGAAGCGCGGCGAAGCGACATCGTCGTCATCGTCCTCGGCGTATTTGCGCGATCTGCCGTCCGTGCCGCGCTCCCGTGCGGCCTTTATGGCCTTGGCGCTGCGCTCGGCCTTCTGGGCCTCGCGCGCCTTTTTGAAGCTGCCGCTGACGGGCGCTTGGTCGGCGTCCTCATCGTCGTCCTCGTCGAACTCGTCGGGCTCATCCGTTTTCTTGCCCTCGCCGCCGAAGATTATATAGATGATGAACAGCAGGCTGAACACCGTGATGAAGATATCCGCCACATTGAACACGGCGAAGTCGAACAGATCCACCTTGAACATATCCACCACGTAGCCGTACAGCACGCGGTCAAGGCAGTTGGAAAGTCCGCCCGCCGTCACGAGCACGAGGCACCAGCGGCCGAAGCTGCCGTTGATGAAATTCGTGACAAGCGCGATTATCACGGCGATCGTGAACACAGCGGTGAGGATGATGAAATATATCCTCGCCCCGCCGCCCGCCAGAAAGCTGAAGGCGGCGCCATCGTTATGCAGCCGGACAAGACTGAGAACGCCGGGTATCAAAGGCTCGGTTATCACGTCCACCATAAGGTTCTGCGTGACCCAGAACTTCACCCCCTGGTCAAGGATTATGACCAGAATACCGACTATAGCATACAGCATATCTTTCTCCTATCTGCCATCGCGTAGATGGCGCGCGAATTTTGTTGCACCGGACGCCTTACAGCGCGGCCACGACGGCGGCGCAGCGCGGGCACAGCCCCGTCTCGGGGTCTGCCTGCTCGGAATGCATCCAGCAGCGCGGGCACTTCACGCCCGGCGCCTCCGTGACGGAGATCTTCAGTCCCGGATTGTTGACGCCCTCGCCTATGACAGCGCCCTCGGCCGTCTCGTCCTCGTCGGAGATAAGGCACTTGGACACGATGAAAAGCTCGGCGAGATTCATGGTCTCGACAGCCTCGACGGCCTTGCGCGAGGCGTCATCCACAGCGTGCAGCGTGACGGCGGCCTCCAGCGGCTTGCCGATGCGCTTGTCCGCGCGGGCGGACTCCAGCACGCCGTTGACGTCACTGCGCAGGGAGACGAGCGCATCCCACTTTGCAAGCGTCTGCGCGTCGAGCGCGTATTCCGCGAAGGGCTTGTTCATGATGTTCAGCACGACGTTGCGCGCGTCGTCGCTGCTTCTGTGCGGCATTGCCAGCCATATCTCGTCGCAGGTGAAGGCGAGAATGGGGGCGAACATCTTCGTCATGCTGTCAAGGATCATCCACAGCGCCGTCTGCGCGCTGCGGCGCTTGAGGCTGTCCTTCGCCTCGCAGTAGAGCCTGTCCTTGATAATGTCGAGATAGAAGCTGGAAAGCTCCACCACGCAGAAGTCGTTTATCGCGTGGGAAACTATATGGAACTCGTAGTTGTTGTAGGCCTCATCGACCTTGGCGATAAGCTCGTTGAGCTTGGTGATGGCCCAGCGGTCAAGCTCCAGCATATCCTGCGGCGCGACGAGGTCGTCCGGGTCAAAGCCGTCGAGGTTGCCGAGGCAGTAGCGCGCGGTGTTGCGGAACTTGAGGTAGTTCTGGCTGAGGTGCTTGAAGATATCCTTCGAGCAGCGCACGTCCACATGATAGTCGGCAGAGCCGGCCCACAGACGCACGATGTCCGCGCCGAACTCCTTTATCATATCGGCGGGATCGACGCCGTTGCCGAGGGATTTGTGCATCGCGCGGCCCTCGCCGTCAACGGTCCAGCCGTGGGTAAGGCATTCCTTATACGGCGCGCCCTTGCCCAGCGCGCCCACAGCCACCAGCAGCGACGACTGGAACCAGCCGCGGTACTGGTCGCCGCCCTCCATATACATGTCGGCCGGCCAGAAGCCCTGATCGCGCTGCATCGCCGCATAGTGGGTGGAGCCGGAGTCGAACCAGCCGTCCAGCGTGTCGGTCTCCTTGGTGAAGTGCGTGCCGCCGCAGTGCGGGCAGACGAAGCCTTCGGGCAGAAGCTGCGCCGCGTCGTCCTCAAACCACGCGTTGCTGCCGCGCTTTTCAAAGATGGCGGCGACGGATTCAATGGTCTCGTCGGTGCAGACGGGCTTGTGGCAGTCGCCGCAGTAGAACACGGGGATGGGCAGACCCCAGCGGCGCTGGCGGGAAATGCACCAGTCGGCGCGCTCGCGGATCATGGCGGCCATGCGGTCCTTGCCCCACGCGGGAAGCCAGCGCACGTTTTCGCACGCGGCGATCGCCTCATCCTTGAAGGAATCGACGGAGCAGAACCACTGCGGCGTGGCGCGGAAGATTATCGGGCTCTTGCAGCGCCAGCAGTGCGGATAGGAGTGGACTATCTCCTCGGAAGCGAAGAGCATCCCGCTCTCCTTCATGTCGTTGAGAATGACGGGGTTGCTCTCCTCCGTCTTCATCCCGGCGTACTTACCGGCGTAGTCGGTGTGGCGGCCCTGATCGTCCACGGGCACGACCATCTCGATGCCGTAGCGCATACAGGTCTGATAGTCGTCCGCGCCGAAGCCGGGGGCAGTGTGCACGCAGCCCGTGCCGGAGTCCATCGTGACATAGTCGGCCAGCAGCAGGCGCGAGGGCTTGTCAAGGAAGGGGTGCTGTGCCAGCATGTTTTCAAAGAAGCGGCCGGGATGGGTCTCGATGATCTCATAGCTGTCGAAGCCGCCGATCTTCATGACCTTCTCGGTCAGCGCCTCGGCCATGATGTATATCTCGCCGTTGGGGGCCTTGACAAGGGCGTAGGCCTCGTCCGGGTGCAGGGCGATAGCGAGGTTGCCGGGCAGCGTCCATATGGTCGTCGTCCAGATGACGAAGTAAAGCCTGCTGTGGTCGATATGGGAAAGTTTGCCCATGTCGTCCTTCATGGGGAACTTGACGTACACGGTGGTGCAGGGGTCGTCCTGATACTCGATCTCCGCCTCGGCCAGCGCCGTCTCGTCCTTGGCGCACCAGTAAACGGGCTTGAGGCCCTTATAGATGTGGCCGTTTTTGTACATTCTTCCGAAGATGCGGATCTCGTCGGCCTCGAAGCCGCGGTTCATGGTCTTGTAGGGGTGCTCCCAGTCGGCAATGACGCCCAGACGCTTGAACCCGTCCATCTGGCGGTGGATATACTTCTCCGCATACGCCTCGCAGGCGGAGCGGAAGTCCGCCACGCTCATGGCCTTGTGGTTGAGCTTCTGCTCCTTTATAATGGCGCTTTCGATGGGCATTCCGTGGTTATCCCAGCCGGGGATGTACGGCGTGTAGTAGCCGCGCATCGCGTAGGAGCGCGTGATGAAGTCCTTTATGGACTTGTTGAGCGCGTGCCCCATGTGTATATCGCCGTTGGAGAAGGGAGGGCCGTCATGCAGGTTGAAGCGGGGATGCCCCTCGTTCTTTTTCAGCATCTCGTTGTAGATGTCCAGCTCTTCCCAGTGCTTTAGCATCTCCGGCTCACGCTTGGGGAGGCCGGCGCGCATGGGAAAATCGGTTTTCGGGAGATTGAGAGTAGAATTGAAATCCTGTGCCATGTGTTTTTAACTCCTGTATATCTCTATTTGTTTGTTGCCGGCGCGGTATCGCGCACACGTGGTACGCGCGCGCGGCTGTTAACGGGGCGTGCGTCAAGCGCCCGCCCCGTGTGAAAGGTAAAGCTCAAAGGGTGAAGGTCTGGGTGCTGTCGAAATTCTTCTTCGGCTTGGCCGCGGGCTTCATCGCCGAGGAGAGATCCATTTTTACCGGCGGCTCGGGTCTGAGCTTGGAGACGGACTCCTCAATGCTGCGCACGGCGCTGTCCACGTCGGCGCTTTCCGAAGCGGGCGCGGCGGCCGGCTGGGCCGCGGTCATGCCGCTGCTTATCGCGTCAAGGTTCCTCAGCTGCGTATTGCACAGGGCGCGCGCCGCCTCGAAGAACTTCTCCGTCGCGGCCTTCGCGTCGGCAAGGCGCTTCTCCTGCTTCTCGGTCTCGGCCTCTATGCCGCCCACGCGCGCCTTTACCTGCTGCTCGGCCTCTTCTATCATGGCCGCGGAGCGCGTGCGCGCGTCGTTTTCTATCTGCACCGCCAGCTTCTGGGCGGAGAGCACGGCCATATTGAGGGCTTCCTCATTGGCGCGGTATTCCTCTATCTTGTCCACAAGGACCTTCATCTTGCTTTTCAGAACGGCGTTTTCCTTCTGGTACGCGGTCACGTCGTCGGCAAGCTCCTCCAGAAAATCGTCCACAGACGCCATGTCATAGCCGCCTATTCGGGACTTCTCAAAGGTCTTTTCACGAATATCCTGAGCAGTAATCATATATATTTCCACCTTTCGTAAAACTTGGCTTATTTATATGAGGGCGCGCGGCGCGCCGCGGGCCTTCTCAAAGGTACTGTCCGTCGCTTTCGGGCTGTTCGCCCTGCGCGCCGAGGATATCGACGTTCTGCGGCGTGACGAAATACGTCTTTGCGGACACGGGAGTAATTTTCCCCTGAAGGGCGTAGGCTATGCCCGAAATGAAGTCGAGAAGCCGCCTCGCCGTCTCCGACGGCAGCCCCTCCAGCGTCATCACGACGCTGCGGTTTGCGCGGATGTGGTTGACTATCTCCCCGGCCTCGTCAAAGGTCTTGGGTGAGAAGAGGATGACCTGCGCCTCTCTCCCGCCGAAGTTCACGCGCCCCTCGCGCTTCGGCTGCTTGGGCTTGCCGAGGTTGCCGAAAAGGCTTCCGTCGGGATTCTGCGCGGCCTGCGGCTGCGGCTGTGCCTGCTGCTTTATGATGCCGCCGAGACCGGCTTGCTTCGCCTGCGCGGCCTTCGGGTTCTTGGCCGCCGGACGGCGCTGCGGCTGCGCCTCTGAATAGCCGCCATCACCGCCGCCGAAGGAGCTTTCAAACAGCGCCTGCTCCCGGCTGACGGACTGGGGCTGCTGCTGTGCCTGGGGCTGCGGCTTATACTGCACGTCCGCCCCCTCGAAAAAGTCGTCCTCGTCGTCGTAGGGTTGTGTCAGTTTTCTAAGTTCATCCATGAAACCCATGGCATTGCCTCCGTAGTATGATACTGCCGCCCGGCGAAAGGAGCCGGGGCGGCCGCGCACTGTGCGCGCGGGCCGTCATGCGCCGTAATCGCGCGGCCCGAAAATGGCCGTGCCGAGGCGAACCATATTCGCCCCGCACTCTATCGCGGTCATATAATCCCCGCTCATGCCCATGGACAAAAAGTCCATATGTACATTATCGTATTTTTTTTCGCCATTGTCAATAAAAAGCTGATTCATGCGGGCAAAATATGGCCGGTTTTCTTCTCCGCAGGCGCAAATCGGGGGCACAGCCATCAATCCGCGCACTCTCACGGCCTCAAGTCCGCCCGCAAAAGCTATCGCCGCGGGTATTTCCTCCGGCGCGAAGCCGGACTTCGCGCTCTCCCCGGCGATGTTCACCTCCAGCAGCACATCCTGCACAACTCCGCGCGACGCCGCGACGCGGTCTATCTCCCGCAGCAGCGCCTCGGAGTCCGCGCTGTGTATAAGCTCGACAAGTCCGACTATCTGCCGCACCTTGTTCTTTTGCAGGTGGCCGATGAAATGCAGCCGCGCCCCGTCGTATGCGTGCCCGGCGTTTTTCTGCAAAAGCTCCTGCACGCGGTTCTCCCCGCATATGGGCAGCCCCGCGCATATGGCCTCGCGCACGCGGGAGGCGTCGTTCATCTTCGTCGCGCCGACAAGGTATATATCCTCCGCCGCCCTGCCCGCGCGCTTCGCCGCGAGGGCGATGTTCTCCTTCGCGCGCGCCACGTTTTCAGCTATATCCGCCGTCATCCTTATCCCTCCAGTCGGCAAGCACCCTGCCGCCGTTTTCGAGCGCGCCGCCCGTTCCGGCAAGACAGGCGTCCCCGTCCTTGTATATTATCTGCACGGCCGTGCGCTCATACCCGCCGGCCGTACAGCGGTAAACGTATTCATTCCCCGCGCCGTCGGTTTCCACAGCCGAGGCCGGAAGCAGAAGCCCCGTGCGCTCCTCCGTGATGAGCCGCGCGGCGCAGCGGCGCAGGCTCATATACCCGCTCCTCCCGCTCATCACGCGAAAGAGCAGGGCGTTATCATTGTTTGTGAGAAGGCGCGCGTCCAGCGCCTCGTCAAAGCCGTCGAAGCGGAGCTTATACCGCCCCGGCGAAAGCGCCTGCGCATCCGCCGCCGTCGCCGCCGACGCGGCGTAGTACCACGCAAAGCCGCGCACAAGGCGGCCGAAGCGCCCTTCGTCCTCGCGCGGCTGCGCGCGCATGAGTGCGGCGAGCTTTTCCGGCGTGAGGGGCTGCACGTCCTCCGGCGTGAGGTATTCAAGCCCGTCCGTGCCGGAGAAGAACAGCGCCGAGGCGTCGGTCGATATCTCCTCTCCCTCCGCCGTCTCCGCGACGGCAGAGCCCGCGCAGGCGCGCGCCCCATCCGCATAAAGCACGGACGGGGGCGCGGCGGCGGAGAGCGCCCGCTCGTCTCTTATGACTATCCCGTCGAGCACCGCGCCGCGACTGAGCGTGCACAGCCGCGCCACGGCAAAGCCGGGCGCGCTCCCGGCGGCAAAATGCGCGATGATATACGCGCACGCCGCCGCGAACAGCACCGACGCCACCGCGCCCGTAAATGAGGACAGGGCGCGCCGCGGCTTATGTATCAAGCTCAAGCTCCAGCGATTTCGGCGGAACGATGGTGGATATCGCGTGCTTATAGATAAGCTGCTGCTTGCCGTCGGAATCGAGTATCACGGTGAAGCCGTCGAAGCCCTTCACCGTGCCGTGCATCTGGAACCCGTTCATGAGGAACATGGTCACCACCTGCTTTTCCCGGCGGACCTGATTGAGAAAGATGTCCTGGAGATTCTGCGTTTTCTGCATTTCAGCCAACTCCTTTTTCTGAAGCGGCTTCCTGCGCCGCTTCTCTTTAATGTATTCTCGCGCCCGCGTATGCATGGGCGCGGTACATTATGATATACCGCGGCTGTGCAAAAATTCCGTCGAACCCCGCCGTGCCCGTTCAAAATCGGGCGCGTCCTCCCAATCTATCCTCAGCGCATCCTCCCAGCGCCTGAACCATGTCATCTGCCGCTTGGCATAGCGGCGGCTGTTGAGCTTTATAAGCTCCGCGGCCTCGGCGCGGCTCATCTCGCCGCGAAGGGCGCGCACGGCCTCCTTATAGCCTATCGCCTGCATCGCCGTGCACTCCGCGCCCACGCCGCGCAATAAAAGCGCCTCAACCTCGTCAAAAAGGCCGTCCTTTATCATTTTGTCCACACGCGCGTCTATGCGCGCGTAAAGCGCTTCCCGCCGGGCAAAGCCCAGCACTATCCGCGCCGCGTCATAGCGCGGCGGAATGGCGCGCGTGGCCGCGTCGTGCGCCGTGGCGGTCTGCCCCGTGACGGCGTATATCTCCAGCGCGCGCACTATGCGCCGCCTGTCGCCGGGGGCAAGGCGCGCGGCGCGCTCGGGGTCTATATCGCGCAGTGCATCCAGCATGGCCGCGCCGCCCTCGCTGTCGTATCTTTCGTAAAGCGCGGCGCGCACGTTTTCATCCTCGTCGCGCGCGGCAAAGCTGCGCCCGGATATGAGCGAGTCTATGTATAGCCCCGTGCCGCCCGCAATTATGGGCACGCCGCCGCGCGATATTATATCCTCACAGCAGCGCGCCGCGTCCTCCACGTAGCGCGCGGCGGAATAGCTCTCCTCCGGCGGCGCAACGTCCAGCATATGGTGCGGCGCCAGCGCGCGCTCCTCCGGCGTTGCCTTGGCCGTGCCGATGTCCATGCCGCGGTATATCTGCATGGAGTCCGCCGAAACTATCTCCCCGCCGAGGCTGCGCGCCAACTCTATCGCCAGCGCCGTCTTGCCGGAGGCCGTCGGCCCCGCTATCACTATCACCTTTTCCAACGGCGCCGCCTCCCTTCCCGCGTGTGGGCGCGCTTATGCTTACACTATCCTTTTGAACATTTTGTCCAGCTCTTTTTTCGTTATCACGGCAGAGACGGGCCGCCCGTGCGGGCAGTATTTGACCGCGCCCGACAGCACCGCGTCCGCGATGCGGGCAAGCTCCTTCTCGTCCGTATCCCAGCCTGCCTTTATCGCAGCCTTGCAGGCCACCGTGTGCAGTATCTCATCCCGCGCGCTTTCGGGGTCGAGCGTCTTTCCCCGGCGCAGCTTTTCGCATATCTCCTCCACCGCCGCGGCGGCGTCGCCCGGCTCCATATCCGCCGGAAGCGCGCGCAGCGCGTACTCCGACGCGCCGAACGGCTCTATCTCAAAGCCCAGCTCGTTTAAAAGCTCGCCGTTTTTCTCTATAAGCTCCGCGTCCTCGCCGTCGAGGCGCAGCGTCACCGGCACGAGAAGCTGCTGTGACATGACGCCGTTTTTCTGCTGCTTCAGGCGGTCGAATATCATGCGCTCATGCGCGGCGTGCTTGTCGATGAATATGAGCTGTCCGTCCATCTCCGCAATGATGTAGGTCTTTAAGCCCTCACCCAGTATCTTGTGGTCGGGCACGGGGCGGCTTTCAACATTTTGAACAGAGTTTTCAACATTTTTGTTGGAAGCGGCGCTCTCCGCCGTTGATATCCCGGCGTTTTCCGCGCGCGCGGGCGTAAGCTCCGCCCTTTCCGGCACGGCGGGTGCGGCGGGGCGCATTTCCATGCGCGTCTGATACGGCACGGAGGCGTTTTTCATCGCCGCTTCATGCGGGGCTTTCTGCCCGCCGGAGGCAAAGCCGCGGTATTCCTGCGCGCTCATGCGCCGGTAGAAGTCATCGCGCGGGGCGCTCTGTGCCGTCATGCGGGGCGCGGCGTTCGTATACCCACCCTGCGCAGGTATCGCGGGCGCCGGGCGCGGCGATGCGTGCGGCGGCTCAGCGGGAGCAGAGGCCGGCGCGCCGGTGAGGCCCGCCGCGCGCTTCGTGGACGCGGACAGCTCTATCGCCGCCGTGCGGTCCTCGGCCTCCAGCGCAAGCTGCACCGCGTGATAAACAAGGTCGAACACCTTCTTCTCATACGAGAACTTCACCTCGGTCTTGGCCGGGTGCACGTTCACGTCCACGCTGCCGAAGCCCATGTCCAGATACAGCACGCACGCGGGATAGCGCCCGGTAAGGAGCGTATTTTTATACGCCTGCTCCACCGCGGCCTGCAAAAGCGCCGACCGTATGTACCGCCCGTTGCAGAAGAAGTACTGCGCGCTTCGGTTGCCGCGCCCGGCGGAGGGGGATGAGGTGAAGCCCGTCACGCGCATCCCGTCGGCCTCGCTTTTCACGCTCAATAGCGTGGAGGCAAGCTCCCGCCCCAGAAGCGTATATACGCAGGAATCCAGCCGCCCGTCGCCGGGAGAGAAGAACTCCTCGCTTCCGTCCTTTATGAAGCGCACGGACACCTCCGGATGCCCCAGCGCGCAGCGCAGTGCCGTTGCCACGCAGGCCGACGCCTCGCTTCTGTCGGACTTGAGGAATTTCAGCCGCGCGGGGGTGTTGAAGAATATATCCCGCACGGTCATTGTCGTGCCCTCCGGGCAGCCGCAGGGCAGCATGTCCTGTATATCCCCGGCCTCCAGCGTCACGCGCGTACCCTCCGCACTGCCGCGCAGGCGGGTCGTCAGCTCTATCCTTGACACGGCGGATATCGCCGCCAGCGCTTCACCGCGAAAGCCCATCGTGCTTATGGCCTCCAGCCCGCGCTCATCGTGCAGCTTTGAGGTCGCGTGGCGCAGGAAGGCCACACCCGCGTCCTCCGGCGCCATGCCGCAGCCGTCGTCCGTCACGCGTATGTACGTCGCGCCGCCCCCGCGTATCTCCACGGTGACGTTATGCGCGCCTGCGTCGAAGGAGTTTTCCATAAGCTCCTTTATCACGGAGGCGGGCCTTTCCACGACCTCGCCCGCGGCTATCATATCCGCGACATGCGGAGACAAAACGTTTATAACTGGCATATATGCTGCTCCCTTCGCGCCGGTATCGACCGGCGGAGGCTCATCCTTCCGTGCTTTCATCGCTCTTTTTCAAGAGAAAATATTATACCTTAAACTTGTTGAAAAATCCATAACCATTATGTTAAAATATGAGTTGATTGCTATTGATTAAATACCCTCGGTTGACAAGAGCATATACGCGGCGTCAGAAGAAGCTCGCGCCATTCTGTTTCCACTTTGCGGCGAAAATACATCTTTGTCAGGTGTGAAGCAGTTTTGACGGAGCAGAAAAGCGGTCAGACGACGAAAAGGCCGCAGGGAATACTTTGTGTATTTCCAAGGTCTTTGAGGATGCATGGGCGCTCTTTATGCCCGTCAAAACCGTATGTGTCCTTGTCAGCCGAGGGTAAGATAAAAGAGGATATACAATGGGTTACGAAAGAAAAGTCATCGACGTTGCCGAGATACGCCGGCAGGAGGATATCTGCCGCGCCATCGCCGAGAAGAACGCACGTGAGGGCGTGACGCCGCTTGCCATGGTGGACACCTACGGCTGCCAGCAGAACGAGGCCGACAGCGAAAAGCTGCGCGGCTATCTCGCGGAGATGGGCTGCGGCTTCACGGAGGATGAGTTCGCCGCGGATATCATCGTCGTCAATACCTGCGCCGTGCGCGAGCATGCCGAAATGCGCGTGCTGGGCAACGTCGGCGCGCTCAACCATTCCAAGAAGGCCCGCCCGGGGCAGATAATCGCCGTGTGCGGCTGCATGGTGCAGCAGGAGCATATGGCGCAGAAGATAAAAATGTCCTATCCGGTGGTCGATCTCGTTTTCGGCCCGCACGAGCTGTGGCGCTTTCCGGAGCTTATAAAGCGCGTCATGGACAGCCACAAGCGCGTCTTCGCCGCGGATAAAAACGACGGCGCGGTCGCGGAGGGTATTCCCGTCAACCGCACGGACGGCGTGAAGGCGTGGCTTTCCATCATGTACGGCTGCAACAACTTCTGCACGTACTGCATCGTGCCCTACGTGAGAGGGCGGGAGCGCTCCCGCCGGGCGGAGGACGTCGTGGCGGAGGCGCGCGCGCTTATCGAGGCGGGCTATAAGGACATCACCCTCCTCGGGCAGAACGTCAACTCCTATGGCCGCGACCTCGGCGACGGAACGGATTTTGCGGATCTCATCCGCATGATAGACGCCATCCCCGGCGACTATCTCATCCGCTTCATGACGAGTCATCCCAAGGACGCCACGGAAAAGCTCTTTAAGACCATGGCCGAGTGCAAGCACTGCGCCCACCAGCTCCACCTGCCTGTGCAGTCCGGCAGCGACAGGATACTCAAGGCCATGAACCGCAGCTATGACAGCGCAAAGTATCTCCATCAGGTGGAGCTTGCGCGCCGCTATATGCCCGACCTCGTCCTCACGACGGATATAATCGTCGGCTTCCCCGGCGAGAGTGAGGAGGACTTTGAGGACACCATAAAGCTCTGCGAGGCCGTGCGCTATGACGCGATGTTCACCTTCATCTACTCCAAGCGCGTCGGCACGCCCGCGGCCTCCATGGCCGACCCCTACACGCGCGAGGAGAAGCAGCGCCACTTTGACCGGCTCATGGAGGTGTCGAACTCCATCTCCGGCGAGAAGCACAAGGAGTACGAGGGGCGCATCGTGCGCGTGCTCGTGGACGGCGAGACGGGGCGCGACGAATATAATCTCTCCAGCCGCACCAACGGCGGCCGCCTTGTCCACCTGCGCGGGGATAAAAGCCTTATCGGCAGCTTCATCGATGTGAAGATCACCGCAAGCAACACGTGGGCGCTCTACGGCGAGGTCGTCTCCGGCTGAGCGCGGCATACGCGAATGAATAGAAGAGCCTGTCGAAAAAGCCTCACGGGCTTTTTTGACAGGCTGTGAATAGAAGCGAGGTAGATATACATGGCTGAGCTTACGCCGATGAAGCGGCAGTATTACGAAATAAAGGAGAAGCATCAGGACTGCCTGCTGTTTTTCCGTCTGGGCGATTTTTATGAGATGTTCGACGAGGACGCAAAGCTCGCCTCGCGTGAGCTTGACCTCGCCCTCACCACGCGCGACCGCGGCGTTGAAAACCCCGACGAGCGCACGCCCATGTGCGGCGTGCCCTATCACAGCGCCGAGGCGTATATCGCGCGGCTCATCGCCAAGGGCTACAAGGTCGCCATATGTGAACAGATGGAGGACCCCGCGCTGGCCAAGGGGCTTGTTGACAGGGATGTTATCCGCATCATCTCCCCCGGCACGGTGACGGAAAGCTCCATGCTCGTTGACGAGAAGAGCAACTACATATGCTCTGTCTATCTCTGCTCCGGCGCGGGCGGCGTCGCCTTCTGCGACGTCAGCACGGGCGAGTTCTGCTGCGCCTCGTTTGAAAGCGACGCCGTCAGCCATATCCTCAACGAGCTGGGCCGCTTCGCCCCGCGCGAGGCCGTCCTCTCCGCAGGGGCGGAGGAGGACGCGTCCATCCGCGACTTTCTCCTCAAGAAGCTGGGCGTCATGCTGGAGACGGGCGGCACGCGCTTTGACTATATGCCCGCCGCGGCGCTGGTGTGCCGCCAGTTCGGCTTTGCCGATATCGACGCGGGCGAGCTCGGCGACGCACCGAACGCCGTGTGCGCCGCGGGCGCGCTGCTCAGCTATATAATCGACACGCAGAAGTTCGACATAAGCCACATAAGCCGCCTTGACGTCTTTTACGGCGGGCGGTATATGGAGCTGGACTGGACGACGCGCAAAAGCCTTGAGCTGACGGAATCCCTGCGCAGCGGGGAAAAACGCGGCTCGCTGCTGTGGGTGCTGGACAAGACGAAAACGCCCATGGGCGGGCGTATGCTGCGCGCGTGGGTGGAAAGGCCGCTGCTCAGCCCCGTTGCGATAAAGCGGCGCCTCTCCGCCGTGAATGAGCTTTATAAGGACACCGTCGCGCGCGGGGAGATCATCCTCGCCCTGCGCGACATAAGCGATATGCAGCGCCTTGTGGGCCGCTGCGTCTACGGCACGGCCGGCGGGCGGGATCTTCGGACGCTTTCCAACTGCGCCGCCGTTCTGCCGCGTCTGAAGGAGCTGACCGCCCGCTTCACCGGGCAGGAGCTGAAAAGCATAAGCGCCATGGACGCGCTGGAGGACATGCGCGCGCAGATAGACCGCGCCATTGCCGACGATCCCCCCTTCTCCGTGCGCGAGGGCGGCATCCTGCGCCCCGGCTATTCCGAGGAGCTGGACAGGCTTCGCAGTGTCCGCGACAACGGGGCGGAGATGGTCGCCCAGCTTGAGCAGCGCGAGCGTGAGCGCACCGGCATCAAGAAGCTCAAGGTCGGGTATAACAAGGTGTTCGGCTATTATATAGACGTGCCCAAATCCGCGGGCGACGCGAACATCCCCGCCGACTATATCCGCAAGCAGACCCTCGTCTCCAACGAGCGCTACTTCACGCAGGAGCTCAAGGAGCTGGAAAACACCCTTCTCACCGCGCGCGACAGGATAAACGAGCTGGAATACAACTGCTTTGTTGAGCTGCGCGACGCCGTCGCGGCGATGGTCGGGCGCATACAGACGTCCTCCGACGCCGTGGCGCGGCTGGACGTGCTGTGCTCCCTTGCGGAGACGGCCGTGCGCAACAATTACACAATGCCTGAGATCGACGCCTCGCGCGAGCTTACCATTATCGAGGGGCGGCACCCCGTCGTTGAGCAGAGCATGAAGGACGTCCTCTTTGTTCCGAACGACACCTGCCTCAACGACTCCGACGACCGCGTGGCCATTGTCACGGGGCCGAACATGGCCGGTAAGTCCACCTACATGCGCCAGACGGCGCTCATCGTGCTCATGGCGCAGATAGGCTCCTTCGTTCCCGCGAAGAGCGCCACCATCGGCATCGTGGACAGGGTGTTCACGCGCATCGGCGCGTCGGACGACCTCGCCTCCGGCCAGTCCACCTTCATGGTGGAGATGAACGAGATGGCGAATATATTGAAGCACGCCACGCCCGCCTCCCTGCTCATCCTTGACGAGATAGGCCGCGGCACGTCCACCTTTGACGGCATGGCCATCGCGCGCGCCGTGCTGGAATACTGCGCGGACAAGCGCCGCCTCGGCGCAAAGACGATGTTCGCCACGCACTATCACGAGCTGTCCGCCCTTGAGGGGGAGCTGTCCGGCGTGAAGAACTACAACATCACCGCGAAAAAGCAGGGCGGCACGCTGGTGTTCCTGCGCAAGATAGTCCGCGGCGCGGCGGACGACAGCTACGGCATCGAGGTTGCGAAGCTCGCCGGCCTGCCCGACGCGATCATCACGAAGGCAAAGGGCTATCTGCGTGAGCTTGAATCGGCAGGCACAGCCGCGCCCGCGGTGCACGCTGCGGCGGACGACGGGCAGATAAGCCTTGCCGATGTCGGCGCGGACGAGGTGCGCGAGATACTGCGCGCAACGGATCTGAACACGCTCACGCCCATTGAGGCCATGAACCTGCTCTTTGAGCTGCAAAAGAAAGCGAGGGGCTGATGAGGCGCACGCTTCCCGAGTTTACAAGCGCGCTTACAAAGCGCGAGGCCGCGGCGGTGCTGGCGTATCTGCCCGTGCACGCGGCTATCCTGCCGCTGGTGCTGGGCCGCGTGATGACCGCGGGCTATATCACCGATGTGCAGGGCAACGTCATATGCTACGCCATCGGCACGCTGTACATGCTCATCGCGGCCGGGCGCTTCTTCCGCCGGGATTTCGACCCCCTGTGCGACAGACCCATCACCGTCGTTATCGAGATCACTGCGGGCTACGCCATGATGTTCTGCTGCAATATGGCGCTGTCGCTGCTGCTGTCCGCTTTCACGTCCACGTCGAACCCGAACAATCAGGCCGTGGCGGGCCTTGCGATGGAGAGCTACGGCCCCATGGCCGCGATGGCGGTGTTCCTCGCCCCGCTGGTGGAGGAGCCGCTTTTCCGCGCGGGCGTGTTCGGCGTGCTGAGGAAGCGCAGCCGCACCGCGGCGTACATCGTCAGCGTCGCGCTGTTCTCGCTGTACCACGTGTGGGCCTATGCGGTCGCCGATCCGTACAACTGGGTGTACATTCTTCAATACATCCCCATCTCCATTCTGCTGTGCCGCTGCTATGAGCGCACCAACACCATATGGAGCAGCATCTTCTTCCACATGCTCATAAACGGGATATCCATGCGCGCGCTCATGCTGCTGCATGAGGCGGGCATGATGTAAAAACGCGAAACGGAGGCGCGCATGTCCGATATCATCGAGATCCGCCCCATCGCGCACATTGAAAGCGACTTTCATGACAAGTTCGGCATCCCGCGTCAGGCGGGCTTAGTCGAGGCGCTTGAGGCGCGCGTTGTGTTCACGCCGGAGTACCGCGTGGACGAAGCCCTGCGCGGGATAGAGGGCTTTTCCCATCTGTGGCTCATCTGGCAGTTTTCCGAGGCCGTGCGCGGCGACTGGTCGCCGACGGTGCGCCCGCCGCGGCTGGGCGGCAATACGCGCATGGGCGTTTTCGCCACGCGCTCGCCATTCCGGCCGAACTCGCTGGGGCTGAGCTGTGTGCGCCTTCTCCGGGTGGAGCGCGACGCAAAGCGCGGCAGCACGCTTATTGTCGGCGGGGCCGACCTTATGAACGGCACGCCCATTATCGACATCAAGCCCTATATCCCCTACTCCGACGCGCACCCCGAGGCCGTTTCCGGCTTCGCGCCAGATGCGGGAAGGAAGCTCACGGTTGTGATACCGGAGGCGCTTATGTGCCGCATACGCGCGGACAAGCTGGAGGCGCTTCGCGGCGTGCTTGCAAACGACCCGCGTCCGCGGTATCAGGACGACCCCGCGCGAGTATACGCGATGGACTTCGCCGGGATGAATATAAAATTCACCGTCTGCGGCGATACGCTGACGGTGACGGAGATAGAGAAAAGTGAATTAAACTGACGGTTTAATGTTGTAGAGAGAAGCGCGCACGATACTCAAATGGAGCATCGTGCGCGCTTCGGCTGTTTTTTTGTAAGAACATCGCATAAATAAAAAAACGCCTCGGCTATTGCCGTGGCGCTTTAGATGTTGGCATTGACCTATCTTCCCAGTCCGTCTCCAGACAAGTATTGTCGGCACTGATGAGCTTAACTTCTGTGTTCGGAATGGGAACAGGTGGACCCTCATCGTTAAAAACACCAACTATTCAGGATTGTACCCTGAAAACTAAACAGAGGAAGCAAGGCTGAACCTGCATAGATGTAGGTCAAGCCCTCGGGCTATTAGTACCGGTAGGCTGAACACATTGCTGCGCTTACACCGCCGGCCTATCAACGAGGTAGTCTACCTCGGCCCTTACTCACAAGGATGGGAGATCTTATCTTAGGGGGAGTTTCACGCTTAGATGCCTTCAGCGTTTATCTCGTCCAGACGTAGCTACCCAGCTGTGCCGTTGGCACGACAACTGGTGCACCAGAGGTCTGTCCATCCCGGTCCTCTCGTACTAAGGACAGCTCCCTTCAAATCTCCTGCGCCCGCAACAGATAGGGACCGAACTGTCTCACGACGTTCTGAACCCAGCTCGCG
>ENA-OUQF01000826-OUQF01000826.1-human-gut-metagenome-genome-assembly--contig:-NODE-826-length-21151-cov-6.263083_pt1 | contig 21151 bp, 13 predicted proteins | sample MGYA00237947_ERZ548826 | MGnify/ENA primary metagenome ERZ548826 (study PRJEB26490, sample SAMN05194701) | human gut metagenome | biome: terrestrial biome; feature: human-associated habitat; material... | reverse complement strand
GGAAAGCCAGACGGCCGATACGGCCAAAACCATTGATTGCAACTTTAACAGACATGGTAATTCCTCCATTTTTATTACTGCCGGAAGGCAGTATTTTACTTTTCAGGTACGGCATTCGATATCTCCGTACGGAATCCATTATACAATAATCCCACTGCGTTGTAAAGTGTAATTTTCGTAAAATTCCGATCAGTTTTTGCTATTTTTCGGTGCATGTTGCTCATTCGCGCAAAAGCGCCCGCCGCGTGACGCTGCGGGCGCTTTTCATTTCCCGGAATATCCGCCCCAAACTCAGGACGCGGCCGTGGTTTCGGCGGGCTGCTCCGGCATTCCTTCGCAGACGACGGGGGACTGAGGCGTGCAGATGGCCATGTAGGTGTTGCCCCGGCCAAGCTCCAGCGGCTCGCCGCTTTCCGTGAAGAAACGGAACGGCTCCTTATCGCCGCCGCACATCCAGACGATGGGGATGAGCTTGCCGCCGCAGGCAAAGTAGCCCTTGCCGCCGGCATTGAAGTCCGCGATGTGGTAAATGCCGGTGGTGGTGATGTCCGCGTACATGACGATGACGTTCCGGAACGCTTCGACTTCCTCAGTCTTCAGGTCGGTCATGACCTTGCCGTACTGGTTGAAGGCGTATTTGCCCGTGCTCTCGTCATAGACCATCCGGGTTTCCTTTCTGGCCTTTTCGTAGACCAGCGTGATGCTGATGTCCTTGGCCTCAACACCGTCCGCCGGGGTGCCGTCGTCGGTGAAGTCGAAGCCGTAGTCCCGCTCCAGCGTCATGGGGTAGCCCTGAGATTCGGCGTAGGCTTTGATGCCGGAACCGATGCCGTAGAGGGTGTTTTCCAGCGCGCCCTTGCGCTCGGTGTCCCGATAGGAAGCGCCGGTGGAGGCCACCGCCCAAGCGTCAATGTTGAAATTCTCCACACCCCGGTCTTTGGCGTCCTTCAGCGCCTGATCGGAACCGCCCGCGTGGGACAGGATCAGGTCATAGTGCTGGGCAATGCTGTTGAACATGGGCCGGGTGGAACGGGTGGAGCCGATGGCGTCAACGGAGTCGATGTCGGTAAACAGCGCCAGACAGCGCACCACGCTGTCCATGTTGACGTAGCACTCGATCAGCATGTCCGCCTTCACCACGCCCACATGGGGAATGTTGTCCGCCAGATTGCTCACGGTGTTGGCAAAAATACGGCCGGTGAAGGGCGCATCCAGAACTTCGCCGTTCAGGGGGTTGACATAAACCTCCGGTTCCGTCGTCGGCACGGTGGTCGGTTCCGCCGTGGGTTCCGCGGTGGGTTCGGCGGTCGGCGCGGCGGTGGTCTCCGGCACCGTCGCGGGGGTCGCGGCAGGCGCGCTCCTGGCACCGCAGCCGCACAGCAGCAGCGCCAAGGTAAGCGTCAGGGCAATAACTCTTTTCATGATCCTCTTCCTTTCCTGTTGGTAGATATTTTTCCGCAGATCTGCGGTCTCTCTCAGCTGAACTGCGTGGCAACCTTACTGCTCTCCATGGTCTTGCCCAGCGTGTAGTAGAACACGTTGTCCCGGGCGGGGTTCAGGTCGCTCAGCACGCCGCGCTTGGCATAGATGGCGTAGTAACCGGCCATCACGGGGATGATCCGGCCGTCGTCCGCCACCAGCTTGTGCAGGTTATAGTAGTTGCCTCTGTCCGCCAGAGACTGATTGACCATGTTGTAGATCGTCTCGTTGGCGAGGCCGCCCCAGCTCATTTCGCCCCACGGCCGGTAGAATTCCGACAGGTCCGCCGTTGTGGGCAGCTTCGTGATGCCGAGGTAAATGTCGTAGTTGGCCGCCTGAAGCCGGGCTTCGTAGACGCTGGTGGGACTTTCCACCGTCTCGCAGGCAAGACCCAGCTCCGTCAGCGTGGCCGCGATGTTCCGGGCGCAGCGCAGGCGGGCGGAATCGTCGCTGTTGACCAGCAGCTGCAGCGTCCTCGGCACGCCCTTGTCGTTGGTGGGAACGCGGAATTTGCTGGCCGCGTCGATGAAGCGCATCTCGTCGTAATCATAATTTGTTGCCAGACTTTTGCTGTAATACGGCGACATGGGGGAAATGGGCAGGGTCGTGGGCAGCGCCAGTCCGCCGTAGTTGTCGTCCACCAGCGTCTGCCGGTCGATGCCGTAGGTCAGGAAGGTACGCAGGGTGCCGTCGTCGAAAAATTTACTGTAGGTGACGTTGCAGCCGATATACATCATGAAGCCGCTGTCCACTTCCCACAGCTCGAAGTCGCAGCGGTAGTCGGCGTAGGAATCCGTCTGGGGGTTGGTGCAGACCACGCTCAGGCCGGAAAACTCAAACTCGTCCCGGATCTGGGAAGGGGACTCCGCCTCCACCAGGGCGATGGAGGAATCCTTCGCCACCAGGTCTTCGCTGCTGCACCACCAGTTCACCACCCGCTGCAAGTGCTTGCCGCCGATGCCGTCTTCCAGAGAGTAGGGGCCGGTTCCAAGGGGGTTGTCCACGGTCACTTCCGAAGCCTTGACGATGGGGATATCCAGCAGCAGCGCCAGATTCTGGTACGGCGTGTCAAGGAAAAAGTCCACGCCGCCGTCGCTGGACAGCTCCACACGGGCAATGTGGGTGAAGCGTCCCTTGTAATACACGTTCTGCCGCGCCTGCTCGTAGCTCGCGACCACGTCCTGCACCGTGACCCGGGTGCCGTCGGAGAAGGTCGCGTTGGGTTCCAGATAAATCGTCCATGTACGGTTATCCGGGGTGACCTGATACTGAGAGCACAGAATGGGGGTCGTATTGTTCTTGGAGTCCACCGCGAACAGCCCCTGATACATCAGGAACATGACCACGCGGTTGGTGTAGTCGCTGCCGTACAGGGGGTTCATGGAGCGGTCGGGATAGTAGGCCAGCGTCAGATCCTGAGAGTCCGGCGCGATGGTTTCCTCCGCCGGGTCCTCCCCCTCCATCAGGAGGGCGTCTCCCGTGGGGACGTAGGCGGAATTGTCGATGCTCCCGACGCAGCCGGTGAAGCACCCCAGACAGAGGATAAGCGCCAGCAGCACGGATATTCCCTTTTTCATCCCGTCACCTCCTGACAGACGATCACCGCGCCCTGCGATCCCCGCTCCCCGCCGGTCGCCCGGTGGGACCAGAAGCGGTCGCAGCTGCACACGGTGCAGTCTCTACTTAAGTCAATGTGTTCCACGCCGCAGCGGCGCAGAACCATGGCGTTGATCTGCTTTAAGTCCAGATGGTATTTTTCGCCCCGTTTTTCAATGTAGGCGTCCACCTCCGGGCCGAAGGCGGCGCGCATGGCATCGGGGACGTCGTGGTCGGTCTCAAAATGGCACATGCCGATGTTGGGGCCGATGGCCGCGCGGATGTTCTCCGGCTTCGCGCCGAAGTTCTCCGCCATGGCGTGAACCACCTTTGCGCCGATGGCCTGGGCAGTCCCCCGCCAACCGGCGTGGGCCGCACCCACCGCCCCGGTCACGGGGTCGAAAAACAGCAGCGGCGTGCAGTCGGCGGTGAACACCAGCAGCGCAACGCCGGGGGTGTTCGTCACAAGGGCGTCGCACTTGGGATAGTCCCGGTGGCACAGGCCGATATGGTCTTTTTCCGTCACCACCCGGACGATGTCCGAATGGATCTGCAATGTCATCACCAGTTTCTCCGGGTCGAAGCCCACGGCGCGGCCGAGGCGGCGGAGGTTTTCCTCCACGTTTTCCAGAGAGTCCCCCCGGCCTACGGCCAGATTCAGGCTGCTCTGGGTGCCGGTGCTGACGCCGCCAAGACGGGTGGTGAACCCGTGGGGGACGGGGATGCCGTCGGCGGTCAGATATTGGAGTGTCTCGTATTTCTGTGTTCGTATCATAATCTCGTTTTCGCGCGTCGGAAGTAAGGCGTAAAGCGCCTTACTTCCGATTCTCTGTTATCTTAACTTTCGAGTTTGTCCTTCTGCATGCAGCACTTCTTGTACTTCTTGCCGCTGCCGCAGGGGCAGGGGTCATTGGGGCCGACCTTGTGCTCCTTACGCACCGGCGCACGCTTGACCTGAGACTTGTCCGGGGCGGAGGTGCCGGTCTCCTTGGCCACCTTCTCCCGCTTGACTTCCTGCGCGGGACGCAGCTGCACCAGGAACATCCGGCGGATGGTCTCCTCCTTGATGGCGGTGATCATGGCCTCGAACATCTGGTAGCCCTCTTCCTTGTAGGCTATCACCGGGTCGTGCTGGCCGTAAGCCCGCAGACCGATACCCTGCTTCAGATCGTCCATGGCGTCGATGTTGTCCATCCAGTATTCGTCCACCACCCGGAGCATGACCACGCGCTCCAGCTCCCGCATGATCTTGGGGGTGTAGGCGGCTTCCTTGGCCTCGTAGGTGTGCCGGGCAATTTCAAAAACGGTGTCCGTCAGCTCATCGGCATTCATGGCCAGCAGCTGCTCCCGGCGGGATGCCAGGGTGCCTTTGGCGAAGTAGATGCCCTCCATGGCGTTGGCCAGCCCCTTCAGGCCGTCCTCGTTCACCTCGCCGCCGTGTCCGCTGAGGGCGGTGGAAACGTCGCTCTCCACAAGGGAGCGGAGCATCTGCATCATGTTCTCCCGCAGGTCTTCCCCATCCAGCACCTTCTGCCGCTGGGCGTAGATGACCTCACGCTGGGTGTTCATGACGTTATCGTATTCCAGAACGTTCTTTCTTGCGCGGAAGTTCCGGGATTCTACGCTCTTCTGGGCGTTTTCCACGGCGTTGCTGAGGATTTTCGCGTCAATGGGTGTGTCCTCGTCCAGACCCAGGGAGTCCATCATGCTCATCACCCGGTCGGTGGAGAACAGGCGCATCAGATCGTCCTGTAAGCTCAGATAGAAGCGGCTTTCGCCGGGGTCGCCCTGACGGCCGGAACGGCCGCGCAGCTGATTGTCGATCCGCCGGGACTCGTGGCGCTCGGTGCCGATGATGAACAGACCGCCGGCGGCGCGAACCTGCTCCGCCTCCTGCGCAATGGCGGCCTTGTGCTTTTTCAGCAGCTCTTCGTAGGTGTGGCGAACTTTCAGAATTTCCGGGTCACTGGTCTCGGCGTAGGAGTCGGCCTCCTGTAAAAGTTCATCCGGGAAATCCATTCTCGCAAGCTCCGCTTTCGCCAGGAAATCGGCGTTGCCGCCCAGCATGATGTCGGTACCACGGCCTGCCATGTTGGTAGCGATGGTCACGGCGCCCAGCTTGCCTGCCTGCGCCACGATCTGGGCTTCCTGCTCATGATGCTTGGCGTTCAGAACGCTGTGGGGGATGCCCTCCCGCTTCAGCAGCTTGCTGAGGATTTCACTTTTTTCAATAGAAATTGTACCAACCAGCACGGGCTGACCCTTTTCGTGGCACGCCATCACCTGCCGGATGATGGCGCGGAACTTGCCCGCTTCGGTCTTGTACACTACGTCGGGGTGGTCGATACGGATGACGGGACGGTTGGTGGGAATTTCCACCACGTCCAGATTGTAAATGGCGCTGAACTCCTCTTCCTCTGTCAGCGCGGTGCCGGTCATGCCGGAGAGCTTGCCGTAGAGCCGGAAGAAATTCTGGAAGGTGATGGTGGCCAGGGTCTTGCTCTCCCCCGCGACGGTCACGCCCTCCTTGGCCTCGATGGCCTGATGCAGGCCCTCGTTGTACCGGCGGCCGTACATGAGACGGCCGGTGAACTCGTCCACGATGATGACCTGACCGTCCTTGATGACGTAGTCAATGTCCCGCTTCATAAGGCCGCGGGCCTTCATGGCCTGATTGATGTGGTGAGAGAGGGTAGCGTTCTCCGCGTCGGCCAGATTTTCCACGCCGAAGAACTTCTCCGCCTTGGCGATGCCGCTGGCGGTGAGGGACACGGTGCGCTGCTTTTCGTCCACAATGTAGTCGCAGTCGTAGTCGTCGTGGATCTCCTTCTCGTCGGTCTTGGCGAAGACCTGCTTGCGCAGGGTGGACACAAAGTGATCGGCCATTTCGTACAGCTTGGAGGAATCCTCCCCCTTGCCGGAAATAATCAGGGGGGTACGGGCTTCATCGATGAGGATGGAGTCCACCTCGTCCACGATGGCAAAGGCGTGTCCCCGCTGCACCAGCTCGGACTTGTAGATCGCCATGTTGTCCCGGAGGTAGTCAAAGCCCAGCTCGTTGTTGGTGCAGTAGGTGATGTCGGCGGCGTAGGCCACCCGGCGCTCCGCCGGGGACATGCCGGGGATCACCAGACCAACGGTCAGCCCCATGTAGCGGTAGACCTTGCCCATCCACTCGGAGTCACGCTTGGCAAGGTACTCGTTGACGGTGACCACGTGAACGCCCTTACCGGTCAGCGCGTTTAGATAACAGGGCAGAATGGCGACCAGCGTCTTGCCTTCACCGGTCTTCATTTCGGCGATGCGCCCCTGATGGAGCACGATGCCGCCGATGAGCTGAACGGGATAGGGGCGCATTCCCAGCACCCGGTCGGCCGCTTCCCGAACGGCGGCAAAGGCTTCCGGCAGGAGGTCGTCCAGCGTCTCCCCCTGATCCAGCCGGTTCTTGAACTCGGCGGTTTTGGCCTTCAGGGCTTCCTCGGAAAGCGCCTTGTCGTCCTCCAGCGCCAGAATTTTATCCACCGTGGGCTGGATTTTCTTAATTTCCCGCTGGGAACGGGTGCCGAAAATTTTTTCAAATACTCCCATATGTTTCTCCTTTTGTGCCTTCCGAACAGTTTTGGCGGCACAGGTCATTTTGGGTATTATAGCATAAGCGCAAAGAGAATAAAAGTCGAATTTATGAACAAAAAGCGGCTTCGCGCCCTCTTTTTCCTCACCGAACTACCAAATTCACTGCCTGTCGGCGAAAAAGGCTTCGATTTCACCCTTCGCAGCCTGCACCCGTCCCTGCTGGCAGAGGGGTTTTCCGCCGCCGCGGCCATGGAGCGCGGCGGTCATGTCCCGGCCCAGCTGCCGCAGGTCGCCCTGACGGGCGATCAAGCAGTAGGCGTAACCGCCGTCGCTGCCGCTGAACACTGCCGCCGTGCCGCCGCACTTGTCCGCGATAGCATCCGCCAGTTCCCGGACGCCGTCGGCGCTCAAGTCTTCCTCAAAGTGCAGGACATTGCCGCGGTTTCCATAACTTTCCGCGATTCCGGCAAAGACCCGCTTTTCCAGACCAGCCATGCGGTACTTCTGCGCCGAAAGCAGCTCGTTCATCCGCCGTGCGGCTTCGCCGGTCTCCGTGATTTTCGCGGAAAACGCCTGAGAAACCTGCCGGTTCTGGTCAAAGGCCGCGTTCAGCAGCGCCAGCGCCTGCGACCCGCAGGCCATCTCGATCCGGGTGCCGCCCCGGAAGCTCACCGCGCTCAGCAGCTTGATGAGGCCGATTTCCCCCGTAGCCGCCACATGGGTGCCGCAGCAGGCGCAGCAATCGTATCCGGGAATTTCCACGATCCGCACCGGCCATGCAAGGGCCTTTTTCGTGCGGTAGGGGATGGCGGGCAGCTCTTCGGGACTGGGATACCAGCACCGCACGGGCAGGTTCTGCCACACTGCTCCGTTGGCCTCCGCTTCGATTTCCGGCAGCACCTGGGGCGGAATCACCCCGTCAAAGTCGATGGTGATGACGTCCGCGCCCATGTGGAAGCCGGTATTGTGGCAGCCGTAGCGGCGGTTGAGAATCCCGGAGACGATATGCTCCCCGGAATGCTGCTGCATCCGCGCAAAGCGCAGGTCGTAGTCGATCACCCCCGCGACCTCCGCGCCCGCTTCCAGGGGCGCTTCGCACAGGTGAATCACCGCCCCCTCCCGCTCCCGGGTACTGCGCACCCGGACGCCGTTCAGAGTTCCCGTGTCCCCCGCCTGACCGCCGCCCTCGGGGTAAAAGGCGGTAGCGGCCAGCGTGACCTCCCATCCGTCCGCGGCCTTCGCGCAGGAAAGCACCGCCGATGTAAAGCGGGAAAGGTGAGAATCTTCATAATAAAGCTTGCGTGTTTCCATATCGCACCTCGAAAAATGGCAATTTTGTTCATTATACCACGGTGCCGCTGGCATTGCAACGCCCCGGCTTTACAGAAATTTGAAGTGGAATTTTGAAAAAAGTGCTTCTCTTTTGCCGAATTATCATGTAGAATGAGAAAACGTGAGAAAAAACAACGAGGTGACCGATCATGCCAGCAAATTACGCCCATTACCGCTTCGGAAAGCAGCTGCTCTCTGGGATGTGTCCCAACGACCGCCGAAGTATCCAGCGGTTCCGGCGGCTTTACGATATGGGTCTGCACGGGCCGGATATTTTCTTTTACTATAACCCCCTGATCAAAACCGCCACGGGACAGCTGGGCGGCGTCTTCCACGCCCAGTCCGGACAGGAATTCTTCGCCCGGGTCTGCGCCCAGGCGGGCAGCGAGGCCGGGCGGGTCTATCTTCTGGGGCTTCTGGGGCATTACTGCCTGGACTCCCTGTGCCACCCTTACGTGGAGAAAAAGGAAGCCGACGGCAGCGCCCGCCACGTGGAGCTGGAATCGGAATTTGACCGGTATCTGCTGGAATCCGACGGCGTCGTCCTGCCCCACACCTACGACGGCAGCACCCACATGCGGCTGACCCGGGGAGAGTGCGTCACGGTTGCCCTCTTTTATCCCCCCGCCACCCCGGCGAACATCAACGCCTGCGTCCGCAACATGGCCCGCGCCACCCGGTTTCTGGTAGGCAAGAACCGCAAGCATGTCCGGCGCCTGCTGCGCCTGACCCGCAGCCCGGCCATTGAGGATCAGCTCATGCCGGAACATGGCGACGACCGCTGGCTGTGGATGGACAGCGAAATGCTGGTGCTGTACAACCGCGCGCTCAAGCGCTATCCCGTTTTGCTTAGCCAGCTGGACGAGCACATGCGCACCGGCGAGCCTCTGGGGCAGGATTTTGCCCCGGCCTTCGGCTAAAATTTAAGGAGTGGTAGAAGTGAAAAAAATCAAACTCACCGCATTGGAGCGGAGCTGGATTCTCTATGACATCGGCAATTCCGCGTTCATTCTGCTGGTTTCGACTCTGATTCCCATTTATTTCAACGCTCTGGCGACTACCGGCGGGCTGAACGAGTCATTGTATTTGTCCTATTGGGGCTACGCCGGTTCCGTCTCCACGCTGCTGGTGGCCGTCATCGGCCCCATCTGCGGCACGCTGGCTGACCACCGGGGCTTCAAGAAGCCGATTTTCATGGCCTGTATGCTTCTGGGCGTTCTCGGCTGCGCCGCCATGGGCGTGACCGCGGGATGGCTGGCATTTCTGGTGGTGTTCGTTCTGGCCAAAGTGGGGTATTCCTCCAGTCTGGTGTTCTACGACGCCATGCTCCCGGAGGTCACCACCGACGAGCGGATGGACACGGTATCCTCCATGGGCTACGCCTACGGCTACATCGGCTCCGTGATTCCCTTCATTCTTTGCCTGCTTCTGGTGCTGTTCGGCGGCAAAATCGGCATTGGCACGGGAACGGCCATGGTCGTTTCCTTCCTCATTACCGCCGTGTGGTGGTTCGTATGCACCCAGCCGCTGCTGAAGCGTTACCGCCAGACCGCCTTCGTGGAGCATACCGGCAGCCCCGTTTTTTCCACCTTCCGACAGCTGGGACGCACCTTCCGGGAGGTTCGGCAGCAGAAGCATATTTTCCTGTACCTGCTGGCATTTTTCTTCTTCATTGACGGCGTTTACACCATCATCGACATGGCCACGGCCTACGGCACCGCCCTGGGGCTGGACACCACCGGACTGCTGCTGGCGCTGCTGCTGACCCAGTTCGTGGCCTTCCCCTGCTCCATCGCCTTCGGCCGGTTCTCGGCAAAATACGACACGGGGCTGCTCATTAAAATCTGCATCCTCTGCTACACCGGCATTACCCTCTTCGCCGTGTTTCTTGTGTCCCAGTGGCAGTTCTGGGTACTGGCGGTTCTGGTGGGTATGTTTCAGGGCGGCATTCAGGCGCTGAGCCGCAGCTACCTCGGGAAAATCATCCCGGCGGAGCGCAGCGGCGAATACTTCGGCCTCATGGACATCTGCGGCAAGGGCGCGTCCTTCCTTGGTACGACCCTGATCGCCGTGGTCAGTCAGCTCACCGACGGGCAGTCGTTCCATGTGTTCGGGCTGGAGCTGCAAAACGAAAACATCGCCGTGGGTACGCTGGTCGTTATCTTCGCCATCGGCTTCGTCCTGTTCTGTAAGGCGGACAAGCTGAATAAGCAGTACATACACATTTAAATGTTAAGAATGCCGGGGGCTGACCGCCCCCGGCACTATTTTTACCGTTTCTTCTTATTCAACAGCACTGCAAGCCCGATTCCGGACAGCACCATCACCCCCACGGCAATCCAGATCAAATCGCCGGTGCGGGGATTTCTGCGGGAACCCAGGGAAACCGGGACGGGCGGCACGTAGACCACCTCGTCGCAGTTGCGCACCCGGAGAACCGGCGTGCCGTCGCTGTCCAGATGGAGAATGCCGATTGCCCGCACGGTGCGGCCCTTCTTCACCCGAGAAGCAAGATCGTTCACCCAGTCCGCGCCGGACACAATGTTGTCCTCAATCAGAATTTCCGCGAGATCTCCGTTTCCGTCCTTCAGGGTGATACGGGAAACGACTTTTCTGTCGTCAGTGTAGGTCACCTTCGTCACCTTGCCCTCCACCTGCATCAGGCGGCCGCCGTTGGCATCGTAATCCATGGCGTCCTTGTTCGAGGTGGTTTTCGGCGTGTAGTTGTAAAGCGGCTCGTCCAACACCTCGTAATCGATGATCTTCAGCACCACATTGCCGCCGCGGATTTCCTTCCGCCCGACCACCTCTATGGGCGTTCCGACCTCGATGTTTTCCCCTGTGAACGGCACCAGCGCCACGCCGCCGGTATCGTCCTGTAGGTAAATGGTTTTGGAGAAAGTGTTGCCGGGATGGGAGGTCCCGGAGGTCGCCCAGCCGCGAATGTGGTATATCTCCCCGGCCTTGCCGGAACGCATTTCGCCGATGGTGACCAGCTCTGGACACGCCGCCCGCTCAATTTTCAGCAGCGCTTCCACGATTCCCTGATTCCCGCTGACGGATTTCCAGATATTGTCCGGTTCTTTCATGGCATCGTCCGCCAGAAATAGTCCGCCGCTGACGTACACATTGCCGCCGTCTGCCAGTTCCTCACCGGCAAGCAGCACCGTGTCTTCGCCGGTTTCCTGCCCGTCGGTGTCCGCGTCTATGCCGTGGGTGGTATCACGCCCCTTCACCAGCCAGGTGCCGTTCCCCGGATTTACGGTGCAGCCGGCGCGCTGGGTGTAGCTCTGCTCGGGTTTCAGAGATTTTGTCAAATCGCCGCCAGGGTTGAACACGTTGGTGGATATACTGCTCGCAGTGTCGTCGTTCAGGCGCATCGTCGCGCCCATGGCTTCCAGCAGCCTGTTCAGCTCGCCGGAGGTGTGCAGATTCCGGCCGCCCATGTCCGACTGGCCGCAGAGAATGACTGTGCCGCCGTTTTCAACAAACGATCTGACATTCTCCACAAATTCCTCATCAAATGCCTCCGCCGGGGCAGTTATCAGCAGGAGGTCGCTGTTTTCGGGCAGCTCGCCGTCCAGAATATCCACTGCTATATTGACCTTGGCGGCGATAGCTTTCAGCCGGTTCAGCTTATCAACGCCGGAATTGCCGTGGGAAGCGTCCACGGCGATACGCTTCACCTGCTCCGGGACGTGGAAGCTCAGGCTCAGCGTGTCCTCGTAGGTGCGGTCTTCTCCGTTCACGCTGCCGGCCGCCTCGACCCGGAACTCCGTCACGCCCAGTTCCGGGTGGGCGTAGGAGAAGGTGTAGTCCAGCGTGCTCATCCCCGCAACTTCTCCCAGATCGGAGACTGTGCTGACAAGCGTCTCGTCGGCATAAAGCGACAGCGCGTCCAGATCAAATTCCACCGACTCGTCATTGTACAGCTCCACAGTCAGCCCGATCTCCTCGTCCCGGGCAGGGGTGAGGGTGTCCGAAGTGAAGCTTTCGATGCCGATATCGTCATACCCGTCCATCCACACGGGCGCGGTTACGGCCACGTCCCCATCCGGCTGGGTGATACGGAGATAGTAGTAGCTGTGTCCGCCGGAGGCGGACAGTTCCAGCACCTGCGAAGGCGTTTCGACATACTCGCTCACAAGCACTGCCCCGCCGTCCGTCACCACCTCCACATTGCCGATGGCCTCGTCCGTGGGGTCGCTCAGGAAAACGGTGATTTCCGCTTCCTCCGATTTGGGGATGATGCTGCCCATGACCGTACCGTTCAGCTCATAATAAATGGCAAGGTCACTGTCCTGCGTGGCGTAGACCCGGCGGTCCTTCATGGCAGCGTACAGCGCTTCCTCCGTCAGACTTTTCGCCAGTACCACAGTCCGCGCTCCGCTGGCGTCGCCCCACTGCCCGTTGTGGTTATTCTGGTTGTTGGTGGGCGCGACGTGCCAGCCCTTGTCCAGCGCCAGATCATAATATCCGCAGTCCACCACGCCGTCCTCCCCGGCCACCTCCAGCAGGGAGACTACCGCGTCATATTGGGGGCTGTAGTGGTCGAACCGCTCGAAATCCCCGTGAATGTCGTCCGGGTGGTTGAACTGGCTGACGGAACCGGGGACGGAGGTCAGCGCCTTATAGTAATTTTCCAGCGCGGCGGAGACGTTGGTAAACGCTTCCTGATCTCTGGTCTGCCAGCCGGGGGTGTTGAAGGTGGAGATATGCCCCAGCTGCTTATCCTCCGGCCAGGTCATCTCAAAGCCGAAAAGCCCCACAAAATCCCCGTTGGTCACGGAAGCGGCCGCCTGCTTCCCAGCCGCCCAGTCAGCGCTGATGTCCGCGCCATCCGCGTCGATGGCGCCCATATCAGCGTTGTCAAAGGAATCGCTGTGGTCGGTCACGGCGAAAAAGTCCAGACCATCCACCTGCGACGCGTATTGGAACGCTTCCTCCACGCTCCCGGCGCCGTTGGAAATATCGGTGTGAGCGTGGAGCTGACCGAAGTACAGATTCCAGTCAAGGTCAAATTCTTCCGTGAAAATGACCTGGGTCACTTCCCCGGGCTCGCAGCCCCCGGCGATGGAATATGCCCTGAGATACGCCGTTCCGAAGTCCTTTTCAAAGCAAATTGGCCCGGCATACAGCGCATCGGGCTGGTAATTCACCCCGTCGGCGGAGACTGCGTAATAAATGTCGGCGCTTTCGTCCTCGCAGGTCAGGGTAATTTCCTCCCCGGCGCGGATTGTGCCGCCCTCGGGCAAAACGGTCACACTGGGCGACGTTTCCACCACTTCTCCCGGCTCCTCCAGCTCCTCCGGCTCCTCCGGCTCCGGGTCGTCCTGCACCTCCATGCGCCGGTACAGCGTAAAGATGCTGACGTAGGAGTCCGGTGCTTCCTCAATATCGACGTCCCTGCATGCAAGGAAGTCTTTCTCACGAAGCGTATCGGAGACCAGCGTCACCGGCTCGCTTCCGTTGCAGCCATGAAAGGAAAAATATTCGCCATCCCAGAGAACCTGCCATTCATACGTCCCGGCGGCGATGCCGTTTCTGTCGTCTTCCATGGGTGCGGCGGACACGCCGTGAGCGTCCGTCAGGATGACCCTGTTCTCCGTCACCGTCAGGTTCCATTCCGCACCGGCGGCAACCGTGTCGCCGGTGAAGGTGGGTTTCGTGGCGGAAATCACAAAATCTTCTCCCAGCAGGATACCCGGCGCGTCGCCAAGGGGCGTCACCAGCACGTATTGCCCGCTGGTCAGTTCCTCCATGCCGGTGATCTCCTGATACACCGTCGCCGCTCCGGCGGGAAGCCGGAACAACGAAAAAAGAGCTGCCGCCAATACAACTGACAGCAACCCTCTGGCTACCAACCTTCTTATCATACCAAACCCTCCCGACTTTTTTCAGAGTTTCCTCCCGGAACCCCCGAAAAATCATCGCCGGCTTGGCTGCGGATAGTATTCAACCAGCTGTCAACGATCTGCCGTTTGTATCAGAGGTTCCCTTATCCGTTTGGGAATATAGCACAGCCATTTTTCGACGTTTTACCTCTTTTGAGTTAACGCACTACAGGTAGTGGTTTTCTTCCGCTTATATACACAAGATGTAGTAAAGATTCAGTTAAAATTCTTCCTCAGCAGCGAGTGGCTGACGATCAGAAGACACGCCCACAGGAACAGGCTCAGCGCCCAATAGCCGCTGCAGACCATGGGGCTGGACACCACGATCAGCACGGCGAACAACACGTTTCCCATGGTCACCGTCCCCATGGCGGACAGCACGTTCAGCACCAGTGCCAGCAGCGTCAGCCCCAGCGACAGCAGCGAAATGCCGCGCACCAGCTTCAGTGTGCGTGCGTCTTTCTCCTTTTTCGCACCGTAAATCAGGCACGCGGGCGGCGCGAAAAATGCCACAGCCAGCACCGTCAGCACAGCCTGCGCTCCCGCGCTGACATTCTGAGAAAAGCCGGGGATAAATCCCAGCCCCGCGCACAAAATAAACAGACCGCCCCACAGGGCAAACAGCAGCTTTTTAGACATAAGATTCTCCTTTTCAGGTAGATGTAGTGTCCCCATTTTAACCGAAATCGGCGCAAAAGGCAACAGCGAATCCCGTCGAACCCCGCCGGTGAAAAAAAACTGGACAGTTCTGCCAACATCTGCTATAATGTCAGGAATAGTATTGGGGAAGGGAGTGTTTTTCCCATGAAATGTCCGTTTTGCGGCGATCAGGAAAGCAAGGTCGTCGATTCCCGCCACTCGGAGGACGGCCTGAGCATCCGCCGCCGCCGGGAGTGTATGGGCTGCCAGCGCCGGTTCACTACCTATGAGATCGTGGAAAGCCTGCCCATCATCGTTGTGAAGCGGGACGGCTCCCGCCAGAACTTTGACCGCAACAAAATTCTCAATTCCATGATCCGCGCCTTTGACAAGCGGAAAGTGGACGTCACTGACCTCGACCGCATCACCACCGAGATCGAGCAGACCATCCAGAACACGCTGGAGCGGGAGATCAGCACCGACAAGATCGGCGAGATGGTCATGGAGCGTCTGAAGCCTCTGGACGAGGTGGCCTACATCCGCTTTGCCTCCATCTACCACCGGTTCCAGGATGCGGGCAGCTTTATGCGGGAGATCAGCAAATTCCTGGAGGAAAAATAATGAGCACGATCCCAACTGAAATCACCGCCGCCACGGAAGGCTCGCTGGACATTGCCTCCATCAAAAGCGTGATGGACGGCTTTGACCCTGCCTCGCTGCTTCCCGACCTGAGCAAGGTTTTCGGCAGTCTGGTGGGCGTGTGCCGCGTCGCCGTGATGATCGGCCCGGTCATCGCGCTGATCCTTGGACTGGCGTATCTGTTTCTCGCGCCGAAGGAGGCCAACTACTACTTCGGCTACCGCTGCTATTTCGGCATGGGCAGCGTCCGCGCATGGCGGTTCACCCAGCGGATCGCAGGGATGATCCTCGGTGGGCTGGGGCTGATCCTCACCGTTATCATGGCCATCGTCACCGCCGGTTACGGCAGTATGGATTCGATGGACATGGTGTGGAGCGCGGTAAACTGTCTGGTGTGGGAAGCAGTCCTTCTGCTGATCGGCACCATCGCCATCAACCTGATCGCCATGGCGAATTTCGACGCCAAGGGCGAGTACCGACACAAAGCGGGAAAGCCGAAAAATCCCCCGCGGGATACAAAATAAGCATAACATCCGGCTGTCGTGCGGCAGCCGGATGTTTCGTATGTATCTGTATTCTGATACTATTTCCTGATTAAAATCTTAATTTTAATCAGGAAGGCATCGCCTGACGGCGCTGCCGGTTTTGCCCCCCCAATGGCAGAATCCACAAAAACCGCTTTACAAATCGTTCATATTTTGGCGGCGGGATCTGGCATATTTCCTTGCAATATCGGAAAAAAAGAGGTATACTGTCACAGAAGTGTGTGAAAAGGAGGTCTTAGGTCAGCCCTAGGGCCTCTTTTTTCATGAAAACACGTAGATTTGCAAAAAACAGAAAGGATGATTTTTATGGCTACTCCCGAAAAGAATACCGACGCGGTTTATGACGCAAGTACTCTGGGTACCCCCAAAATGCTGGTTCTGGGCCTGCAGCATCTGTTCGCAATGTTCGGTGCAACGGTTCTGGTTCCCGCAATCACCGGACTGAACGTATCCACTACCCTGCTCTTTGCCGGTCTCGGCACGCTGCTGTTCCACCTCATCACCGGACGGAAGGTTCCCGCATTCCTCGGCTCCTCCTTCGCGTTTCTGGGTGCTTACGGCTTGGTCACCGCTTCCGGACAGGACATTCCGCTGACCTACTCCTGCTTCGGCGTCGCCGTGGCGGGTCTTGTATATCTGGTTCTGGCGCTCTTCTTCAAGCTCTTCGGCGCGAAGAAGGTCATGCGCTTCTTCCCGCCCATCGTCACCGGCCCCATCATCATCTGCATCGGCCTGTCTCTGGCCGGTTCCGCCATCAATAACTGCCGCGGCAACTGGTGGGTCGCGCTGGTCGCGATCCTGGTCGTCGTGGTCTGCAACATCTGGGGCAAGGGCATGGTGAAGATCGTTCCCATTCTGCTGGGTGTTCTCGGCTCCTACCTGTTCGCCATGATCGTGGATCCCGCCGCCCGTGCCAACGTTGCCAAGACGGTGGCCGAGGCCGACTGGGTCGGCCTGCCCGTGATCTGGGGCAACACCGCCTTCTCCATCTTCGGCAAGGATTTTGACAGCGGTATGCTGCTGACCGCCATTATCACCATCGCTCCCATCTCTCTGGCGACTGTCGTGGAGCACATCGGCGACATCTGCGCCATTTCCTCCACCGTGGAAAAGAATTACGTGGCTGACCCCGGCCTGCACCGCACGCTGGTGGGCGACGGCCTGGCCACCACCGTGGCCGCCCTCTTCGGCGCACCGGCCAACACCACCTACGGCGAGAACACCGGCGTTCTGGCGCTGTCCAAGGTCTATGACCCCAAGGTCATCCGTCTGGCCGCGCTGTTTGCCATCATCCTCTCCTTCTGCCCCAAGTTTGCCGCGCTGATCGTTGCCATGCCTGCCGCTACCATGGGCGGCGTGAGTCTGGTGCTGTACGGTATGATCTCCGCCGTGGGCGTGCGGAACGTGGTTGAGAACAACGTGGACTTCACCAAGAGCCGCAACGTGCTGGTCGCCGCCATGATCATGGGTCTGGCCGTTGGCGTGACCTACAACGGTGCCATCGTCATTCCCGTCGGCGGCGTGACCATCAGCCTGTCCGGTCTGGCTGTGGCCGCGCTGGTGGGCATCCTGATGAACGCCGTGCTCCCCGGCAAGGACTACGAGTTCGGCACCAACGAGCAGGGCGATACCTCCGTCAACTTCGGCACAAGAGCTGAATAATATCCGATTTTCCCAGGGGGCGGAGCCGCAGGCTCCGCCTCTTTTCTTCGGGAAAACACAAAAATATTCGGAAAATCCAACAAAAATATTGCATTTATTTCGTCAATGTGCTATACTCTATAGTCGATATTTTGTGTAATTCGGTTTCAAAAGGAGACTTTTTCATGGTACCTCAGGATAAAATTCGCAACATTGCCATCATCGCCCACGTTGACCACGGCAAGACCACGCTGGTGGACGAAATGCTCAAGCAGGGCGGCATTTACCGGGAAAATCAGGCCACCGTGGAGCGGGTCATGGACTCCGGCGATCTGGAGCGGGAGCGCGGCATCACCATTCTGGCAAAGAACACTTCCGTGCATTATAAGGACTACAAGATCAACATCGTGGACACCCCGGGTCACGCCGATTTCAGCGGCGAGGTGGAGCGCATTCTGAAAATGGTCAACGGCGTCATTCTGCTGGTGGACGCCGCCGAAGGCCCCATGCCCCAGACCCGCTTCGTCTTGCAGAAGGCGCTGGAGCTGGGTCACAAGGTCATCGTGGCCGTGAACAAGATCGACAAGCCCGACGCCCGGGTGCATGAGGTCATGGACGAGGTGCTGGAGCTGCTGCTGGATCTGAACGCCACCGACGAGCAGTTCAACAGCCCCACCGTGTTCTGCTCCGGCCGTCAGGGTACGGCTTCCTACAGTCCCGACGAGGCAGGCACCGACCTGACCCCCCTGTTCGAGACCATCGTCAACTATATTCCCGCCCCTGACGGCGACGACACCGCGCCGCTGCAGCTGCTGGTCTCCTCCATCGACTATAACGACTACGTCGGCCGTATCGCCGTCGGCCGTGTGGAGCGGGGCACCATCAAGGTCAATCAGGAGGTCACCATCTGCGACTTCCATGACGCGAACGTGAAAACAAAGGGCAAGGTCGTGGCGCTGTACGAGTTCGACGGCCTGAGCAAGAACCCCGTCCAGGAGGCTCACGCCGGTGAGATCGTGGCGCTGTCCGGTATGGCAGATATCACCATCGGCCGCACCCTGTGCGCTCCGGAGTGCGTGGAGCCGCTGCCCTTCGTGAAAATTTCCGACCCCACCATCGAAATGACCTTCGCCGTCAACGATTCCCCCTTCGCAGGCAAGGAGGGCAAGTTCGTCACCTCCCGGAACCTCCGCGACCGGCTGGAAAAGGAACTTCTCAAGGACGTTTCCCTCCACGTCACCGAGCAGGGAACGGATTCCTTCAACGTGGCCGGACGGGGCGAAATGCACCTGTCCATCCTCATGGAGACCATGCGCCGGGAGGGCTACGAGTTCTCCGTGTCCACCCCCCGCGTGCTGACCAAGGAGGTGGACGGCAAGGTCTGCGAGCCTATCGAGCGGATGGTCGCCGACGTTCCGGAGGAGTGCATGGGTTCCGTCATTGAGAAAATGGGCAAGCGGAAGGGCGATTTGCTGGGCATGACCCCCATGGGCAGCCGCTACCGTCTGGAATTTCTGGTTCCTTCCCGCGGCCTGTTCGGCTACCGTAACGAATTCCTCACCGATACCCGTGGCGAGGGCGTCATGTCCTCCGTGCTGGATTCCTACGCCCCCATGAAGGGCGAGATCGAGCGGCGGCAGGTGGGTTCCCTTGTCGCCTTTGAGACCGGCGAAGCCGTGGCCTATGGTCTCGCGGCGGCGCAGGAGCGGGGCGCGCTGTTCATCGGCCCCGGCACGTCGGTTTACGCCGGTATGGTCGTGGGCGTTTGCAGCCGCAACGAGGATATGACCGTGAACGTCTGCAAGAAGAAGCAGCTGACCAATATGCGCGCCGCCGGTTCTGACGAAGCCCTCCGGCTGACGCCTCCCCGCATCCTCTCTCTGGAGCAGTGCCTGGAATTCCTGGCGGACGACGAGCTGCTGGAATGCACGCCCAAGAGCCTGCGCATCCGCAAGCGGGAGCTGGATCACGCAGCCCGTATGCGCAATCTGATGAAGAAGCGCGCTCAGGACAACGCCTGAATCCGGTGAAGATCCGATTTTTACCGGTCTGCGTTCTGCTGGCGCTGCTGCTGATGGGCTGCGGCCACGCCGCGCCCGAGACTACCGCGCCCACATTGCCGGAAACGCAGGCCGCTGCGACGCAACCGACCCAAACGTCTCAGCCAGAGACCCTTCCCACGGAAACGCAGCCCACGGAGGAACACTTTCTTCTGACCTTCGCGGGGGACTGCACCTTCGGCAGCAACCCGACCAACTATTACGCGGAATCCGGCTTTATCAAGACCGTGGGCGATGACTACGCCTATCCCTTCGCCAACGTGATCGACTATTTCGCGGGCGACGAGTTCTCCATGGTGAATCTGGAAGGCCCCCTGTGCGACGAGGGTAACCCCATGCAGAAGAAGCATGTGTTCCATGGCCCCACGGCTTACGTAAACTGCCTGACGGAGAATTCCATCGAGGCCGTGACTGTGGCCAACAACCATTCCATGGACTACGGCGCAAACGGCTACGCGTCCACGCTGGCGGTACTGGAACAGGCAGGCGTCCCCTACGTGGAGCGGGACAGCACCGCCGTGGTCACCACGGGCAGCGGCCTGACCATCGGGCTGTATGCCGCCGTGTACTACAAGCTGGATGTGGCGGACATGACCGCAAAGATTGCTGCCCTGCGGGAGCAGGGGGTGGACTTAATCATCTTTGCCCCCCACTGGGGCGTGGAGGGTACATACCACCCCACCGAAGAACAGAAGCAGGTGGGTCACGCCGCCATTGACGCCGGTGCGGACATCGTGTTCGGTTCCCATCCCCATGTTTTGCAGCCCATTGAGGAATACGGCGGCGGTATCATTTTCTACTCTCTGGGAAATTTCAGCTTCGGCGGAAACGGCGCCCCCAAGGACTATGACACGGCGCTGGTGCAGCAGGAGGTCATCCGGGACGCGGAGGGAACGGTCAGATTGGGACAACTGACCATCGTACCCGCCAGCGTCAGCTCCGTCGCCGAACGGAATAATTTCCAGCCGACCCCCTACGAGCCGGGGACGGAAGAATACAATCGCGTCCTTTCCAAGCTGGATGAAACCTTTTCCGGCCCGAATTTGAAAATTGACTGACGGAAGAAGCCATTTGTCAAGAGTAAATGCACAAAAAAGCAAAAATATTTTTTATGAGGCCAGAATGAGGGCGATTTCTTCCCGGAAAAGCTGCTCGGAGCACAGATAACCGAACATTTTGCGGGGGTAGTTGTTCAGCCAGTCCTCGATCCGCTTGGTCTCCTCGTAGGAGACCGTGCTCAGGTCGGTGCCCTTCGGCAGGTGCCGACGTATGAGGCCGTTCTGGTTCTCATTGGATCCGCGCTCGCTCGGCCGGTACGGGTGGCAGTAGTAGACCTCGGTGCGAGGGCCTCGGCCGGTGATGCTGCGCTCGATCCCGGCGGCGTCGGCAAACTCGCAGCCATTGTCGCAGGTGATTGACTGGAAGATCAGTGGGAACACTTTGGAGCCGACTTTCTTCTCGAGGGTGTCGAGGGCAGCGACGACGCTGGCGCTCGTCTTATCCGGCGAAGGGATGATGATCTCGCGGCGGGTCTTGCGCTCGGTCATCACGATGTAGGTGTTGCTGACGCCTTGGCAGCTCTCGACGCTGTCCATCTCCCAGTGACCGAAGGTGCTGCGGTCGTTGATGTGCTCAGGGCGATCCTCGATACTCCGGCCGGCGGGCTTGCGGGGCATGGATCCAGCCGGGCGCTCCGGCTGGTGGCGCTTGCCGTGCTGCGGCAGCATGGAGACGGTCAGCTCGTCGCCGAAGA
>ENA-OUQF01000817-OUQF01000817.1-human-gut-metagenome-genome-assembly--contig:-NODE-817-length-21264-cov-11.238672_pt1 | contig 21264 bp, 16 predicted proteins | sample MGYA00237947_ERZ548826 | MGnify/ENA primary metagenome ERZ548826 (study PRJEB26490, sample SAMN05194701) | human gut metagenome | biome: terrestrial biome; feature: human-associated habitat; material... | reverse complement strand
AGCTGCAAGTCCCCCGCGGCAGATGGAACGCGAAAATGAGATGATCGTTATTTCATATCGGCTTTTTATTTTGCGTGGCTGGCAACAGAAATAGACACCGCACCTCGCATCCACCTCTTCCTTCTTCTCCGCCATAGGCAAAATACAGCGACTGATGGCGCAAAAAAGCAGCCCTTCGGCTGCTTTTTTACTTGATATACATTTCATACACGATCTTGCAGAAGAAGATCGAAAGGACCAGAAGAATGATCGGCTTCACATTGCGCGCGCCGCCCTTTTCAAAGTAGAGCGCACCCAGATAGTTGCCTGCCATCCCGAAGAGGCCGGCGATGATGCCCAAGGGGAAGAGTACCTTGCCATGGAGGAGGAAGATGCAGAGCGCAGCGATATTCGTCGTCGAATTGATGAACTTCGTCACGCCGTTCGCCTCTTTCAGAGGAAGATGCGCGATGCCCGTCAGAAGCAGCAGCAGGAAGGTGCCGGTGCCGGGGCCGTAGAAGCCATCATACACGCCGAGGAAGAGGGCAGTCACCATGCTGAGGATGACCGTTTTCTTATACGTGTACGGCGATTTCTCTGTGACCAGTACATTGCCGCGCGTGAGGTAGAGCCCTGTCGCGGGGAGAACGATCAGCATGAAGATCATGAAGATTTTCGCATCCATCAGGAGAGCCAGATTTGCGCCCAGCGAGGAACCGGCGAAGGCGCAGACCACGCAGGAGAGCGAGAGCTTCCACGGGATGAAGCCGCTTTTGGCAAATTTGAATGTCGCAAGCACTGTCCCCATCGTCGAGCTCATCTTATTTGTCGCAATGGCGTTATGGACGGGAAGCCCGGAGAGCAGGTAGCCCGGCAGGGAGATCAGCCCGCCGCCTCCGGCGATGGCATCGACGAAGCCCGCAAGCATGACCAGCGGGCAGATGACAGCATATTGAAGAAATGTTTCCATGGGTAGCTCCTTAGTGACTGATGATGAGAGATTGCTTTGGTGGATTCTGTTTTCTGAAAACAGACGATTCCCTTATCATAGCATATCTGAGGAGGATGGGAAATAAAAAAACTGCGAGCCTGCGAATGAAAGCCCACAGTTTTTTACTCAGTGAAACAAAATGCGAGGAAAGCAGCATTTCCTTACGAAAGGCAATGGATAGAGAGCCAAACTTGGTTTTTCTTTTGACTGATCCATTATTTCAATGTACCTATGATCTCGGCGCAGGCGCTGCAGGCCGGGCAGTCGCAGAAGCGAGCGCCCTTTTCCTTGATGTCCTTCGCATGAGCGAGGAGGGCAGCGGCTCTTTCCTCCCCGAAGAGTGCTTTGCCGGCGTCGGAGCCGGCAAAGCCGATCAGGCCATCGATCGGCATGATGTCTGCTTCGGCTTCCTTTTTCAGAATAGCCATGGCTGCTTCTTCGTCAGCGGTGCCGGCTGCAGCGAGCCACTTTTCACAAGCGGTCTTTGCTTCCGGGCAAGCAGAGGGAGCGGCGATGAGCTTCTTGACTTCTTCGGTGAGTGTGTTTCTGATTTCTTCTGTCATAAGGATCATCCTTTCTTTCAACCAATGGATATATTTATTATACGCGCAAGGCAAAGGGACGAACACCCCTGTCTTGTGTCTGATCGCAGGAAAGTATGACGCCATAGGGGATGTTCCCATACTGTCAATGCCCTCTAAAATACGGGCCAATATCGGTTTTAAATTGGGACGGATAGTCCTCTCCGCGTCTCTTAGCGGAGTTTTCCATTCGAAGCGCTCATCGGCCGCTCTTCCATTTGACAACTGCCCCCTTGTCCTTTATCATCGAGAGGAAGAACTTTTTTTAATTGCGGGCTAACATGGGGAATGTGGATGAGAGAGAGGAGAATAGAAGGATGAAGGCGAGACTGAAAATTGCGTACAGTGATGAAGCCTGGAGCATGATAGGTGAGATCAAAGGACGGAAGAGTGTCCGTCTGGAAGACTGCGATCTGCCTGAAGCAGCTGCTGTCATCATCACGAAGAAGGATCGCGGGATCTTTAGGGATCCGCATCTGAAAGCCTTTGGCATCCCCGTGTTTCTGATTGTCCAGGAAGGGGAAGAGCTGTGTGAGGACGTCTTGGGGGAGGCGTATGGCATTCTGGATCTTTCCCGGGCTTCGCAGGAATACTACAAGCGTCAGATCGAAAGTGCAGCAGAGCAGTATGAGGCCAGGATCCTGCCGCCTTTCTTCAAAAGTCTGATGGAGTATGTCGAAAGAGGAAATACGGAATTCGACTGCCCGGGCCATCAGGGCGGCGAGTATTTCAGAAAGCACCCCGGCGGACGTGTTTTTTATAATTTTTATGGTGAGAATGCATTCCGTGCGGACCTGTGCAATGCGGATGTAGATATGGGACATCTGCTGATCCATGAGGGGATGCCGCTCAAGGCGCAGCAGCATGCGGCGAAGGTCTTTCATGCTGACAAGGCCTATTTCATACTGAACGGGACATCCGGCGCCAATAAAGTGGTGATGAATGCGCTGCTCTCGCCGGGAGATCTCGTGCTGTATGAGAGAAACAATCACAAGTCCATGGGCTATGGTGCGCTCATTCAGGCGGGCGCGATCCCGATCTATCTGGAGACGGCGAGAAATCCCTTCGGACTCATCGGCGGGATGCTCGACCACTGCTTCAATGAAGAGTACATCCGTATGCTGATCGCAGAGCGGGATCCCAAGCGCGCGCTCATGGATCGTCCGATCCGCGCAGCGGTGCTCCAGCTCGGCAATTATGACGGCTGTATCTACAATGCGCGGCAGGTGGTGAATAAGATCGGCCATCTTTGCGACTACATCGTCTTTGACTCGGCCTGGGTGGGCTATGAGCAGTTCATCCCGATGATGAAAGACTCGAGTCCGCTTCTTTTGGAGCTCGGGCCGAAGGATCCGGGCATCATCGTGACGCAGTCAGTGCATAAGCAGCAGGCCGGCTTCTCACAGGCATCCCAGATCCTCAAAAAAGACAGCCACATCAAGGGGCAGAAGCGCTATGTGCCGCACAAGATTATGAACAATGCCTTCATGGTGAATTCCTCGACATCGCCGAATTACCAGATCTTCGCATCGCTGGATATGAATGCCAAGATGCAGGAAGGCGAAGCGGGCAAGCTCCTTTGGCATGAGTGCATCGTGACCGCCATCGAAGCCAGAAAGTCCGTGCTTCGCTGCTGCAAGTACCTGCGCCCGATCGTGCCTCCTGTCGTTCATAACCAAAAGTGGGAAGAGGGCGACACGGAGAACATGGCGACGGATATTTCCTACTTCACCTTTGAACCGGGCGGGAAATGGCACTCCTTTCAGGGCTATGGCAAGGGGCAGTACTTCATCGATCCTTTGAAGCTGCAGCTCATGACGCCCGGCATCTCGATGGAGACAGGAGAGTATGAGGACTTTGGTATCCCCGGTATCATTCTGGCAGAGTATCTAAGAGAAAACAGCATCATTCCGGAAAAATGCGACCTGAATGACATCCTCTTCCTCATGACGCCGGCTGAGACAAAGACAAAGCTGGATCATCTCATCACGAAACTGGTGCGATTTGAAAAGTATATCGACGAGGATGCAGCGATGGAGATCGTGCTGCCTTCTATCTATCAGAAGTTTGAGAAACGCTATCAGAATTATACGATCCGGCAGCTCTGTCAGGAGCTTCATGATTTCTACAAAGCCAAGAAGATCAATGTGCTCCAGAAGAAAATGTTCCTCAAAAAATACTTCCCCTCGTACTTCATTTCTCCGCAGGAAGCGAACTGGGAGCTGGTGCGGGGCGAGGGGGAGCTGGTGTCTTTGAAGGAGATCGAAGGCCGCGTGGCACTGCAGGCAGCTGTCCCGTATCCGCCGGGCGTCCCGTGCGTACAGCCCGGAGAGCGCTGGACGGAGATCGTCATGGACTATATCCAGGACTTTGTGGAGGGGATGAATGAGCTTCCGGGCTTTACGCCTGAGATCCAGGGTGTGTACACGGAAGGCATTCAGGGCAAAATCGAAGCGAAGGCCTTCGTACTGACGCGTAAGGCAGAGGAAAAGTATGGACAGCAGAGCCGCTGCTGATCAAGGATCAGAAATCTAGATTAGGGGTTAGGGATTAAGGAACAGGGGTTAGATTTCAAGACTTGAAGACTAAGGAGGGCGTAGAGCCCGTGGTCTTCAGCCTCCTCACTGAGTTTCCTTGAAAGGCAGGCGGATATGAAACTCAATTTCACGTCACTTCAGTATTTCCAAAAGACCGCGGAACTAGAGCATCTGACGAAGGCGGCAGAGGAGCTGCACATCGCGCAGCCTGCCCTGTCCCGCACCATACGCGGGCTAGAGCAGGAGCTGGAGGTGACGCTCTTCGAGCACCAGGGGAGAAATATCCGTCTGACGCGTGATGGGCACATCCTTTTGAAGCATGCACAGAATTTTCTGAAAGAGTTCGATGAGATGCAGCAGGAATTCAAAGACTCTCGCGATCTCGCACAGTCTACGGTGAAGCTTGCGATCTTTTCTGCGACAAAGATAATACCCAACTTTTTGATGCAGTTCAAGAAAGAACATCCGACGGCGATCCTGGAGATCCTGCGTCCGGATTCGCAGCAGGCGGCCGCCAAGCTGGATCTTTCGCTTTACGCCGATCTATCCATGATCGATAATGATCACACGGTGAGCCTTTTCAGGGAAAGTCTCGTCATGATCCTGCCGAAAAATGATCGTCATGCCGATCTGCCCTATGTGAGCCTTTCTGATTATGCGGAGGCAAATTTCATTGCAGCCCCCAAGGGCTTCATGCTGCGCGGCGCGCTGGAAGCCTTTTGCAAAAAGGCGGGTTTTACGCCGCAGGTGGTGATGGAGAGCGATAACCCGGATACGGTGCGTGATTTCGTGCGCGCCGGGCTCGGTGTGGCTCTCGTGCCGCAGATGACGTGGTATTCTGCACAGGAAGGGGTAGCCTCTCTTCCCGTCGGAGACCAGGAGTGCTATCGCTATCTGTATCTGTCTTGGAAAACAGATGCCAAGCTGACGCTCTCCGCCGTTCTTCTTCGCGAATATATCATTGATCACTTCTGGGAGTATGTCCGCTTTATGGCAAACAGTACCTATCCCATGGAATGATACCGGCAAAGCCGCCGGAAACGAAATCGTTTCCGGCGGCTTTTTACTTTTTATAACAAGTCTGTTATAAAAGAAGCAATCATGCTTTTGTATGGCTGTTTGTACTGCTGATGAAAGGGACTAAGAGACTGGGAGTCTGGGGGACTAGGAGACATCAGACTTCTGTTATCTGATGCCTGCAAGTCTCTAAGTCTCTTAGTCTAATTTCTAGTCACCAGCCAATTAATCCTATATCAAAATTGTTATGATAGAGCGGATACACTCCCATCACCATGCCTTTTGTGATAGGAATGTGATTTTTCTTCGTTTCGGCCTGTTTCAGTATTGGAAGAAATTGAGAATTTCAAGTAAGATGTATGCAGATGAAGCAATCATCCGGACAACGTGCACAGTTCGAGACATAGAGTGATTTCAGAAAATGGAGGATTTACTCATGAAAAAATTAAAGATCGCTTATACTGACAAAGCTCTGGAAATCTTCGGCGCTATCGCCGGCCGCGAACAGGCTGACCTCGCCCGCACTGATTTCACAGATGTAGCTGCTGTCGTTATCACGGATCAGGACAAAGATGTCCTTGAAAAGGAAATGATTGCCGCTTTCAAGATCCCGGTACTGATGATCAAGACCGGCGAAGGCCTGACAGAAGACGCACTGCTTTCCAAAGTATACCGCGTCATGGATCTCAATGAGACCGACCATGATTTCTATGCTCGCCAGATCGAGAGCGCTGCTCATCACTATGAAGAAGATGTGCTGCCGCCATTCTTCCGTGACCTCAAGAAATATGTCGAAAATGGCTACTCCCAGTTCGACTGCCCAGGCCACCAGGGCGGTGCTTTCTTCCGCAAGCATCCGGCAGGCCGTGCATTCTATGAATTCTTCGGTGAGAATACCTTCCGTGCTGACCTCTGCAATGCTGATGTAGCGATGGGCGACCTCCTGATCCATGAAGGTCCGGCACTGGCAGCACAGAAACACGCAGCACGCGTATACAATGCAGACAAGACCTACTTTGTACTGAACGGTACCTCCACTTCGAACAAGGTGGTTTTGAACGCAGTCCTGACACCGGGCGATATCGTTCTCTTCGATAGAAACAACCATAAATCCATCGACCATGGCGCACTGGTTCTGGCAGGTGCGACCCCGGTCTATCTGGAAACCGCAAGAAATGCGTTCGGCTCCATTGGCGGCATCCTGGAACACTGCTTCGATGAAGACTACATCAGAAAGCTCGTCGCTGAAAAAGATCCAGCGAAAGCACAGGCAAAGCGTCCGATCCGCCTCGCAGTCATCCAGCTCGGCACCTACGACGGCTGCATCTACAATGCTCGTCAGGTCGTAGATAAGATCGGTCACCTCTGCGATTACATCTTCTTTGACTCCGCATGGGTCGGCTACGAACAGTTCATCCCGATGATGAAGGACTGCAGCCCGCTGCTGCTCGACCTCGGACCGGAAGATCCGGGCATCTTCGTCAGCCAGTCCGTCCACAAACAGCAGGCTGGTTTCTCCATGACCTCCCAGATCCACAAGAAAGACTCCCACATCAAGGGTCAGGATCGCTACGTACCGCATAAGCGCGTGAACAACGCATTCATGATGCATGCATCCACCTCTCCGCTCTACCAGCTCTTCGCAGCACTCGATGTCAATGCGAAGATGCATGAAGGCGAAGGCGGCAAGAAGCTCTGGGTCGACGCTGTAAAGACCGTGATTGAGACCAGAAAACAGGTACTCCGCAACTGTCACTACATCCGTCCGCTCGTACCGCCGATGGTCCACGGCAAGAAGTGGGAAGAGGGCAATACCGAACAGATGGCAAATGACATGGATTACTGGGCATTCGAACCAGGCGCTAAATGGCATGGCTTTGAAGGCTACGGCAAGGGCCAGTACTTCATCGATCCGATGAAGCTGCAGTTCGTGACCGAAGGCATCGACGTAGAAAATGGCGGCTATGAAAAATTCGGTATCCCGGGCAACATTCTCGCAAACTACCTGCGTGAAAACGGCATCATTCCGGAAAAATGCGACCTGAACGACATCCTCTTCCTGATGACTCCGGCAGAAAGCGCGACCAAGATGGATGACCTCGTAGCGAAACTCATCCGCTTCGAACAGCTCATCGACGAAGATGCTCCGATGTCTGAAGTACTCCCGTCCATTTACAACGCATACGAAGAAAAATACAGAGGATACACCATCCGCCGTCTGTGCCAGGAAATGCATGATTTCTACAAAGACCGTAAAGTATCCACCTTGCAGAAGCAGCTCTTCCTCGCTGACTACTTCCCTGAATATGTGATGAATCCGCAGGAAGCGCAGTTCGAATACATGAGAGGCCACGGCGATCTCGTCGACCTCACCGAAGCGGAAGGCCGCATCGCTCTTGAAGGCGCTCTCCCATATCCGCCAGGCGTTCTCTGCGTACATCCGGGTGAACGTTGGTCCAAGACCGCAGTCACTTACTTCTTAGACCTCGTCGAAGGCATTAACCAGCTCCCGGGCTTCGCTCCTGAAATCCAGGGCGTCTATGTACAGACCGGTGAAGACGGGCTGAAACATGCTTACGGCTATGTTCTGAAGAAAGAATTTGAAAAATAAAGCAACGCTTCGTTGACGGCAAGGGGAGCGGGAAGCATCGCTCCCCGCAGCCATCAATGAGACACAGACAAATACACAAGGGGATCATCATGAGCAAAAGTGCAAATAAAATGAGCGTCCTTCAGCTGACCATCCTCACTGCGGTGAATATGATGGGCTCGGGCATCATCATGCTGCCGTCGAAGCTGGCACAGGTGGGCGCACTCTCTATCGTTTCCTGGCTTGTCACGGCGGTAGGCTCCATGGCCTTGGCCTACGTCTTTGCCAAGTGCGGCATGTACAGTAAAAAAGGCGGCGGCATGGGCGGCTACGCAGAATATTCCTTCGGCAAAGCCGGCAACTTCCTTGCTAACTATACCTACGGCGTGTCTCTGATCTTTGCGAATACAGCGATCGCGATCTCAGCGGTGGGGTATGCGCTGGGGTTCCTCGGGACAACGCTTGATCCGGTCATGACCTGTGCGGCTACTGTCTTCACACTCTGGCTGGCGACTGTTCTGAACTTTGGCGGCGCCAAATACACCGGTCAGGTCTCTTCCGTCACCGTCTGGGGCGTCATCATCCCATGTATCGGCCTGGCGATCGTCGGCTGGTTCTGGTTCTCGCCATCCCTGTACTCTGCAAACTGGAATATTCATAACCTGGGATTCGGCGAAGCGGCTATCAATGCGATCACGATGACGCTCTGGGCATTCCTCGGCATGGAATCTGCCTGCGCGAATGCTGACGCTGTCGACAACCCGGAAACCAACGTACCGAAAGCCGTTCTCGGTGGTACACTCCTCGCAGCAACCTGCTACATCGTTTCTACCAACATCATTTTCGGTATCGTCCCGGCAGAAGAACTGGCTTCCAGCTCCGCTCCGTTCGGTCTCGTATTTGCTTCGATGTTTGGACCGACCATCGGCCGTGTCATCATGGGTCTCATGGTTCTCTCCTGCTTCGGTTCTCTCCTTGGATGGCAGTTCACCATTGCCAATGTATTCAAAGCAGGTGCTGACGAAGGCTACTTCCCGGCATTCCTGAAAAAGATCACCTCCCATGGCGCACCGATCTGCGGCATGGTCGCTATCACCATCATCCAGTCTCTCTTCTCGCTGATGACCATCAGCCCGTCTCTCAATGAACAATTCGAGACCCTGGTCAATCTGGCCGTTATCACCAACATCATGCCATACCTGCTCTGCATGGCGGCTGTCGTAGTCATCATGAAAGCAGCCGGTCACGAAGGCAGCGAGCTTTCCAAGACGAAATTCGTCGCATTCGTTGCCTCTATCTACAGTCTGTATGCATGCTATGCCTCCGGCTTCGATGCCATGACCTACGGTGCTCTGGTGACCTTCCTCGGTTGGACACTCTACGGCTTCACCTCCTATCGCTTTGACCTGAAGAAAGCGAAAGCGGACAACGAAGCTGCCGGCGCAGCCAAAGAGGCGGCGTAAGAACGCTGCGTGAGAATCTGTCACTCCTCTGTCGATCCGGCGGAAACCAAGAATAAAAATAATACCTTCCGCCAGCTATAATATCTTCCTTTAATATCATCCTTTAAAAACAAAACGGTCTGTCAAACGTCTAGGCAGACCGTTTTGTTTTGCTTTTTTATTTAAAAAGAAATATAGGCGGCAGGTGACATGCAGTCTCCACTTCTGCCTCGGTCATTCATCATCCCGCCTCCCTGCTTTCACACCCTCTGAGGAAGAAGGAACCATAGGCGATGCAGCTGTCTTCATCGATAAAATCAGCACCAAAGCATGCCGGACTTGACGCCGGTTACCCCATATTTGCTTTTTCTTTCAGCTAATGATATAATTTATACAGAGGTATCGAAAATACCATAAACAAAAAAGCATAAAATATACAAATGCAGGCTTGCATTTTGGAAACTTTGCTTTTTCTCACAAGAGTTTTGAAAAGTCCATTTTCGATGGGCTTTTTAAAGTCGAAAAATAAAAGGAGGCGAGAACGATGATGGGGATCGATGAACTGATGGATCTCACGATGTACAGCAGCATGTACCTGCTCTTTTACATGGCCTATTTCTATGTAGAAGGTGCGAACCTTCTGGTGCCGTGCCGTGTCAATGCCAATTTCAAACGGATCCTGTCTCGTTTCACCTCTTTCTTCAGAGGTTTCATTGGCGCGGGGGGATGGAGAGCATCTGCTGCTCTCTGATCTTTTTGCGTACCTGCTTTTTGCTTGGCTTGAAAGAGTAAAAAAGGATCGGAAAAGCAGCAGCCGTACTGGAAGCGTTGCCTCATGGGGCCGCTTCTTTCTATTTCATGCGGCGGTGGGGCGCGGACTTCGTGCCTGCCTTTGGCTTTTGAATGTGCCAGAGGATCCTTTTCTGACAGTGAAAAGAGACGCCGCAGGGCGTCTTTTTTGATGAAATCTCTGGAGAGTGAGCTTTGATGTACTCCTTAATCGAAGGTATAAAGAAATTATTATCCGTGATGCTGCCGATCCTGGTCGCGCAGATCTCGACAGCGGGCATCACTTTTATCAATACGACCATGGCGGGGCATGCCGGAAGCGATGACCTCGCAGGTGTATCGGTGGGTGCGGGACTTTTCTATCCGCTTCTGGCTTCCATCGTGGGACTGCTCATGGCGGGAACGCCGCTCATGGCGACGCTTCTTGGTGAAAAGAAGCCGGAAGGGCTTCCGTATGTGGTCCGCGGCGGACTTCTGATCGGGCTTGTGATCTCCTTCCTGTTCGGGGCAGCCTATGTACTTTTCATCGATGACCTGCTGACGTCGCTCACGCTGGAAGCGGAAGTGGCATATGTGGCGCGCTACTATCTCATGGCGATGGTGGGCGTGGTCTTCTTCATTTCCATGATCGTCCCCCTTCGCTGTCTGACGGATACGGCAGGATCGACGTCGACTTCCATGAAGCTCTTCCTGATGGCGCCGCCGGTCAATGCTGTATTCAACTATCTTTTCATCTATGGGCATTTTGGTCTGCCGCGTCTGGGCGGGATCGGTGCCGGTCTTGCGACGATGCTGACCTATGGTTTTCTTTTGGCTCTTTTCCTTATCGTCGTACTGAAGTCCTCTGCGCTCAAGGGGCATGAGATCTTCCATTCGATCCTCGTGAAGCGTTCTGACGTCAAGGAGTACCTGATCGTTGGTGTGCCGAGCGGACTTTCTATTTTTATGGAAATGAGCCTTTTCAGTCTGATCATCGTATTTCTTGCCCGTTATGGCACGGACACGCTGGCTGCCTACCAGATCGCGGATAACTTCGCTTCTCTCGTCTACATGCTGCCCGTCTCCTGCTCGATGGCACTCACCATCCTCATCGCGACAGCTGTCGGTGCGCATGACATCCCGCTCGCTCGCCGCTACAAGAAGGCCGGCTTTGTCGTGGCTCTCTCCGGCGCAACGATGACGGCAGCGATGACGGTGCTTTTCCGCTCTTCCATCGGAAATATGTATACGAGCGATGCGATCGTCGCCTCCATTGCCGGACAGTTCCTGATCTATAGTGCAGGCTGGCAGCTCTTTGATGCGATTTCCACTCCGATCCAGGGGATCCTCCGCGGTCTCAAGGATACGCGTGTCTCCTTTATTCTGATGGTCATTGCGTACTGGGGCGGCTGCTTCCCGATGAGCCTTTTCCTTGACCATGTGGTTGGTCTCGGGGCAGACTCCTACTGGCTCGGGCTGGTCTTCGGCGTCGGCTGCTCGGCCATGCTGATGATCCTGCGCCTCGTCTATGTGGAGCGCGTCATGGATGGAGAGGCCCTGCCTTCCTTTGCTTTCTTTATGCACAGGGAGATCACGCATCCTGCTGCCGTCCATGCCGTAGTGGCTTCTAATGTAAAGCAGGCGAAGGAGTTGCTTGCTTTCTGGGAACGTGCTGAAGAAAAACTCGCTTCTCTGGTGCAGGACATCAAAGAAGCCGAGGTCGATATATTTACAGAAAACAGAAGGGTGCTTCCGATCGGTCGGTCTCTTCTGACGGATCTGCATTTATGCATCTTAGGCCATGCGACCCGGGCCTACATCCCTTAGGTACGATCAGGGGGATAGCCGCAGCGAAAGCTGCGGCTTTTTGTTGGAGACTAAGGGAAACACGGATGACATCTGATAACGATTGAATCAGTATTTACTTAGAGTTTTATAAAATAAATACGAAACAACTTGTGTTGGAATGCTCGCAGTCGTATAATGGGAATATCCAAGAGGCATGCTGAACAAAACCTTTTTGGTAGGCGTAAAATTCTTTCATGGTATCCCATGAAACAAGTAGGAGAAGAACAATGAAAAAAATCATCATCACAGGGGCAACGCTTCTCGCGGCAGGCTGTTTTCTCATGATGGGCTGCGGAGGAGACGCGCCGAAACAGACGAAAAATGAGATCCATGTCGTGACTCATGCGAACTGGAATCCCTTCGAGTACATGGAGAATGGCAAGATCGTCGGATTTGACGTGGACCTCGCACGAGAAGCGGTGAAGCGCGCAGGGCTTACGATGGATCTCACCGATGCGGGTTGGGAAGCTCTCTTCGAGCAGATCCGCTCACACCAGGCGGACATGGCGATTTCCGGTGTCACCATCACGAAGGATAGAGAGGCATCCTATCTCTTTTCGGCGCCGTATTTCCTCTCCCGGCAGGCGATCCTGGTGCGGGAAGGGGTGGATATCCACAGTGCGAAGGATCTGATGGACGGCAAAGAGATCGCAGTGCAGAATGGCTCGACGGGGCAGGAGGCACTGGAAAAGCTTCTCGGAAAGAATCATCCCTCCATCAAGAAAACGCCGATGTCCATCCAGATGCTGATCGGCGGGCAGGTTGATGCACTGGTCGGTGATGAGACGTCCGTGAAGTCCATCCAGGCGCAGTACCCCGAGGCGCATCTTTCGATCGTCTATGATGACGAAGCTTTCACGCCTGAGCTCTTCGGCATCCTGTATCCGAAAGATACGGGCGCAGAGCTCAAGAGCAAGATCGACAAGGCGCTCAAGGACATGATCGCTGACGGCACCTATGGAAAGATCTATGAAAAGTGGTTCAAGACGAAAGTCGATGAGGGGACGCTGGAAAAACTGGGGAACCGCTGACCCGGAACGCATCATTTTATGATTCTGAGGCTAATCATGTCTGATTTCAAATTTTCCATCATTCAGGAATATGCGCCGTTTTTTTTATCCGGCACATGGCTCACCATCAAGCTCTCCGTGATCGCAATCCTCTGCGGATTTCTGCTGGGGCTCGTGCTGGCACTCCTGCGTATTTCGAAAAAGAAATGCCTGTCTTTTCCCGCGCTGCTCTTCATCGAAAGCATACGCGGGACGCCGCTCCTCCTGCAGCTGCTGATCACCTACTTCGGCATCGTACCTCTTTTTATGAAGAAGCCGGACGGTGTCCTTTCGGCCGCACTTGCGCTTTCCATAAATGCGGGGGCATACATTGCGGAAACGATCCGTGCGGGCATCCAGGCAGTCGATGTAGGGCAGGGGGAGGCCGCCAGTGCGCTGGGGCTTTCCGCATGGCAGAGCATGCGATATGTCATCCTGCCGCAGGCGCTGAAGTCGGTCGTACCGGCACTGGGCAATTCCTTCGTGAGCCTGATCAAGGACTCGTCTCTCGCCTCCGTCATTGCGACGCCGGAGCTCATGTACTGGGCGAATGCAGCGAATGCACAGTATTATCGCGTGTGGGAGACGTTCATTACGACAGCCGTCATCTATCTCTTTCTGACGGTCGTTACCAGTCGGATCCTTGCCAAATTGGAAAAGAACATGTGAGCATCTGCCAAGGCAGGTGCTTTTTTTGACTGGTGACTAGTGACTAGTAGACATCAGACTCCCGTATCGTCATTGAAAGCGTTGCCGAGAAATCTTCCTTGCAGACCGATAAACGATGGATGTGTGAAAGCAGGGATGAATGACTTGTGACTACAACTTCGGGCATCGCTTTATGCATACTTCGCGGCGCTTCTGATTTTTATGCGCTGCACCAACCCCTTAGAACCTCTTGAACCCTTAGAACTCATTGAACCCGTTGAGCCTTTAGCCTTCTTCCCATGAATGCTATAATAATACATATGTACCCATATTTCCAAAGGAGTCTTGTTATGATGCACAATGAACAGAAAGTGACGGACAGCATTTACTGGATCGGCTCGAACGATTTCGTGACGCCCCGCTTTGATAATCTGGTACCGCTCCCGCAGGGGATTTCCTATAATAGCTACCTGATCGATGATGAGAAGACCTGCGTCATGGATGGGATCGACAATGCATGCCGGGACATTTTCATGGATAACCTTTCGTATCTTTTGAAGGGCCGTGCGCTTGATTACATCATCATCAATCACATGGAGCCGGATCACAGCGGTTCTCTTCTGGCACTCGCAGAGGCACATCCCCAAGCGAAGATCATCGCTTCTCTGCAGGCGATCAAAATGTTCGAGCAGTTCTTCCATGTATCATTCAAAGATCGCTACATCATCTCTGATGAAAAGATGGTGCTGGATCTCGGCGTGCACAAGCTCCGCTTCATCAAGGCACCGATGGTTCACTGGCCGGAAGTGACATTTACCTATGATGAGACAGAGAAGGTTCTCTTTTCTGCGGATGCTTTCGGGACATTCGGCGCGATTCACGGCTCCATCTTTGCCGATGCCGTCGACTATGCGGATGTGTATGGCACGGAAGGTCGTCGTTATTACACGAATACGACGGGCAAGTACGGCATGCAGGTGCTTTCTGTTTTGAAAAAGACGGCGGCTCTTCCCATCGACATCATCTGCTCGCTCCACGGGCCTGTCCTTCGCACGGAGAAGGACAAGGCGTATGTGATTGATCGCGTGAAGAAGTGGGCGTCTTTTACACCGGATTATACGTCGGCTTCCATCTTCTTCGCTTCTGCCTACGGTCATACCGCGATGGCAGCTACTCGTCTCGCGACGCTCCTCGGCGAGCGAGGCGTGAGAAATCTGAAGCTCATCGATCTCTGCGTGACCCCTGTCAGTGATGCGTGGGCGGAAGTGTTCCGCAGAAGTCACATGGTGCTGGCAGCACCTACGATGAATATGTGTCTCAATCCTGCAATGGCCTCTTTCCTTCACGAATGTACGACGATGGGCATCCAGAATCGCAAAGTGGCGATCCTGGGGAACAGCAGCTGGGCGCCCAATGTATCCGGCAAGCTCATGAAGGATATCGTCAGCACGTGGAAGAAGTGTGAGATCATCGAGGAGCCGCTCCAGGTGAAGGGGAGCATCACCGGTGATGACGACGCTTTGATTTCTCTGGCAGATACGCTGGCCTCGGATATTCTTGGCAAAGAAGGCGCATGATGAAGAAATGGATCTCTTGGATGGCGGCAGGAGCGCTCTCTGCTGTATTGCTTCTCTCGGGCTGCGGAAGACACTCCGTGCATGTCATGAAGGCGGAAGCCAGTCAGGAACCCTTTACCCTGGAGACGAAAGCAGTGCCGGAGGCGCTTCATGTCGCGCCGGTCATCCCATCTGTATCGGGCGGTCTTCTTTCCGATACGCCTGATATCGGGACCACGGTCGAAGCAGGCGATGTCCTTTTCTGGATCGACTCTTCTCAGTATGAGTCGCAGGCGGCAGCGCTCGAGGCGAAAATTGCCGAGAGTGCCTCTTCGACTCCACCGGCCAGCTATGGCGGTGCGCCGATCGATAACAGCATGGAAGCCTCGCTTCTGAAGCAGGGCATCATCACCCGCGCCGAGTATAACCGCATCAAGGGACGGAGCGCAGTGGTTGAGCCGGCCCCTTCCGGGGGCGGGGCGCAGGTGGATGGAAATCTGACATCCGCACTGGCAGCCCTGCAGAAGACCATCGCTGGCTGCACCGTCCGTGCGCCGATCAGCGGGATCATTTCGCAGGTCTACATCGGAGATACGCACATGGCCATGGCAGGAAAGCCTGCTCTCGTCATCCGTCAGGATTCACCGGTGACGGCCTCCATCGAGATCCCGTCCAAACTGGATACGCTGATGGAACGCGCCAAGGATGACAAGACGCTGACGGTCACGATGACGGATGGCGATGAGATCTGGTATGGCGAGCTCAAAAAACAGCCGAATGAGGACGGCGACAAATACACCACCTACAAAGTGCAGGTGGATAACAGCGATGATGAGATCACCATCGGGAATGAGTACAATATTCGCATCGAAAGTGGCAAGACCATGTCTTCCTACATGATCCCCAAGACAGCTCTGATCGGCGATGACTCCGTCGCTGTTGTGAATGATGACGGGCTCATCGACATCAAGACCGTAGACGTCGCCAGCGAGACAGGGGGATTCCTGCTCATCATGGACGGTCTCTCTGAAGGCGACCGCGTCGTGACGGATCCGACGAAGGATCTTGAGATGGGCATGGAGGTCGATGTGAAATGAAATGGGAGCGCGCCGACTACGACACCGATCCCGTGACATTGGCGAAGAAGCTCATCGGCGCTGTCCTCTGCTGCCGCACGAAGGAGGGCTTGACTACGGGTCGCATCGTGGAGTGCGAAGCCTATGGCGGATGCTGGCGTGGCCATGAAGATGATGGTGCTCACTCTGCCAAGGGCATCACCGCGCGGACGAAGGTGATCTTTGGCGAGCCTGGTCATGCCTATGTGTATCTCATTTATGGCATGTATACCTGCCTCAATATCGTCTGCGAGCCAGAAGGGACACCTGGCTGCGTCCTCATCCGCGCCATTGAGCCGCTTTCCGGCATAGACCTCATGCGCGCGCGGCGGAAAAGCGCGAAAGGGAAACTCCTCACCGCAGGCCCCGGCCGCCTGACGATGGCGATGGGGATCGATCGCTCCTTCTATGGAGAAGACCTCACAGGAAACCGTCTCTGGATCGAAAAGGGAGAGGGGCATTTCCCTGTGAAGCGCACCAAACGTATCGGCATCGACTATGCGAAGTATGGAAGAAATTTCCCGTGGCGCATGGTGCTTGAAGATAATATATATGTATCTAAATAAAGAGGGCAGCTCTAGGGAAACACGGATCACATCTGACACTGCGATCGAACCGGAGTTTCCATGAGGCTGCTCTTTTGTGATGAAAGAAGTGCTTGCTATCGATGTGTCCATGCATAGCAAGCTCTGGCAAAGACGATTGGCTATGCATGAATCTTGCTTTTGTTTAACTTTTCAAAAGGATCCCATAAAACGCTCTCAAATGGCTGTGAGAGCGTTTTTGTGCTATAATAAGACAAGTTATTGTTTAATTTACAGCGCGAAAGGCGCTGTCTTTTTTCGCAAGGAGACACTATGGATATCGAATGGAAAGAAGGAAAGATCATCAATACCCCCTTGGAAGGGCAGATGAAGAATTCCTACATCGACTACGCCATGTCGGTCATCGTGACTCGTGCGCTGCCGGACGTGCGAGACGGCCTGAAGCCCGTACATCGCCGCATCCTCTACGCGATGAGCGAAGCCGGGATGCTGCCGGGCAAGGCGTACAAGAAGTCAGCCCGCATCGTCGGTGATGTCTTAGGTAAGTACCACCCGCACGGCGATATCGCAGTCTATGAGTCTGCTGTCCGCATGGCGCAGGACTTCTCGACGCGCTACCCGCTGGTCGATGGACACGGGAACTTCGGTTCTGTCGACGGCGACTCCGCGGCTGCGATGCGTTATACGGAAATGCGTATGGCGAAGATCACCGTGGAAATGCTGCGCGACATCGACAAGAATACCGTTGATTTTATGCCGAACTATGACGGCTCGCTGCAGGAACCGCTCGTCCTGCCGTCCCGCATCCCGAACCTGCTCGTGAATGGTTCCTACGGCATCGCCGTCGGCATGGCGACGAATATCCCGCCGCACAACCTGTCGGAAGTGGTCGATGGCCTCTCTGCCATGATCGATGATCCCGACATCACGATCGATGGGCTGATGAAGTATATCAAAGGTCCGGATTTCCCGACCGCCGGTATCATTCAGGGCGTGAAGGGCATCGAGGATACCTACCGCACCGGCCGCGGCAGCATCACCGTGCGTGCAAAGACGGAGATCGAAGACATGGATCGCGGCAAACACCGCATCGTAGTGACGGAGATCCCGTATCAGGTGAACAAGGCGCGCCTCATCGAGTCCATCGCCGACCTGCAGCGTCAGAAGGTCTTAGACGGCATCACTGCCCTTCGCGATGAATCCGATCGCAGCGGCATGCGCATCGCTATCGAGCTGCGTGCCGACGTCAGCCCGGACATCATGCTGAATAATCTCTTCAAGCACACCCAGATGCAGGTGAATTTCGGCGCCATCATGCTGGCACTGGTTGACGGACATCCGCGCATCCTGAACCTGAAGCAGATCCTCTACTATTACCTGAAGCATCAGGAAGAAGTCATCACCAGAAGAAGCCAGTATGAACTCGACAAGGCCAGAGCCAAAGCGCATATCTTGGAGGGTCTCCTCATCGCGCTCGACCATATCGATGAAGTCATCAAGACCATCCGTGAATCCCGCACCGATGATGTGGCGAAACAGGCTCTCATGTCGAAATTCGGACTTTCGGAAAAGCAGGCCATCGCCATCCTCGACATGCGTCTGCGCAAGCTGACAGGCCTCGAAAGAGACAAGCTCGAACAGGACTATAAGGACGTGCAGGAAACCATCGCTTACCTCGAAGACCTCCTCTCCTCCAGAGAAAAGATCATGGGCGTCGTCAAAGACGAGCTCCAGGATGAAAAGAAAAACTTCGGCGATGAACGCCGCACCCAGATATCGGCCACGAAGGAGGACTTCACCCTGACCGACCTCATCCCGGATGAACCGATGACCATCACCCTGACGAAGCAGAACTACATCAAGCGCATGGATTCTGCGGATATTCGTGTCCAGAAGAAGGGCGGCCGCGGTGTCTCCGGCATGAAGATGAAGGACGAAGACTATGTCTGGAAGATCCTGAATACCTCCACGCACAACCGCATCCTCTTCTTCACCAACAAGGGCAAGGTCTACATGAAGACGGCCGTGGAATTCCCGAAATCCACGAGAACCGCACGCGGCAGTGCGCTCATCAATTTCATTCCGAATCTGGCCCGTGATGAAAGAGTCACCGAGCTTCTCGACCTCGACAATGTTCAGGAAGGGACGAAGTACCTCCTCATGGTCACGAAGAAAGGCTACGTGAAGAAGACGGAGCTTGCGGAATACAAGAACATCAACAAGAATGGTCTCATTTCCATCCGCCTCAATGAGGGCGACCGCCTCGCTGCCGTGCTTGCGATCACCGGTGAAGAGGAGATCATCCTTGGCACCAAGGATGGCATGGCCATCCGCTTCTCTGTGGATGACAGCGAGGTCCGCTCCATGGGTCGCGCCGCTGCCGGTGTCCATGGGATCAAGCTCGCGGGCGATGATGAAGTCGTCGGCGCATGCATCGCAGCAGATAAGGATATCTTCACCATTTCTGCGGACGGCAATGCGAAGAGAAACAAGGCCTCTGCCTATCATATCCAGAGCCGAAACGGCAAGGGCATCCGGAATTTCCGCCGCGGCTACGAGGTCGTAGCCCTTGTCGCAGCGGATGACAAGGATGAGCTCGTCGGTGTCTCCGAACAGGGCATCACCATCAAGACCAAAGCGAGCCAGATCGTCAGCAAGAAGACGAAAGCAGGGCAGGGCGTCATCCTCCAGCGTCTTGAGGATGGGGATCGCATCGCCTCCATCGACGTGCTCTCGAATGATCCGGAAGCAGAAGACACCGAAGAATAAGTAGGTGAGAGGGGATCCTCGTGAGCTTGATTTGAGGACCTGCTGCCAGATGACAATCACATATATCCCTGCGAAACCCGCCGCGTGGAAAGCGCGGCGGGTTTTTGCGCCTGACTCTCTGATGAAGTGTTTGGGAGGCATTCAGGGAAGACCGGTTTCGAGATTTAATCTGGGGTTCGCTATCTTTTCCCTTTGCTGTATCGTATAATTGCAGTATAAGAAAACGATTTGAGACTTGGTTTTCAAGGAGGTATCTATGGCAGTCACGAAAGAAATGAATGCACAGCAGGACAGACAGAAGGCACTCGAAAATGCGATGAAGCAGATCACCAAGGAATTTGGTGCTGGCTCCATCATGCGTCTTGGTGAAATGGGAGATAAGCTCGATATCGAGGTCATCCCGACGGGCTCGCTCGCCCTTGATATCGCTGTTGGTGTCGGCGGTTATCCGCGCGGGCGTGTCATCGAGATCTATGGGCCGGAGTCTTCCGGTAAGACGACGCTGGCGCTGCATGCGATCGCAGAAGCGCAGAAGATGGGCGGTGTCACCGCATTCATCGATGCCGAGCATGCACTTGATCCTGTCTATGCGCATCACCTCGGAGTCGATACGAAAGAGCTTTTGATCTCCCAGCCTGACAGCGGCGAGCAGGCGCTCTCCATCGCAGAGTCTCTGGTCAGAAGCGGCGCGGTCGATATGATCGTCATCGACTCGGTCGCAGCACTCGTACCGAAGCAGGAGATCGAAGGGGATATCAGCGATGCATCGGTCGGCTTGCAGGCGCGCCTCATGAGCAAGGCACTCCGTAAGCTGACGGGGATCATCAGCAAATCGAAGACCATCGTCATCTTCATCAACCAGCTGCGTGAAAAGGTCGGCGTGATGTTCGGCAATCCGGAAACCACGACGGGCGGCCGCGCGCTGAAATTCTACTCCTCGATCCGCATCGAGATCCGCAAGCTCGAAGTCATCAAGAATGGTTCGGATATCATCGGCAACCGCACGAAAGCGAAGGTCGTGAAGAACAAAGTCGCTCCACCATTCAAGGTGGCTGAGTTCGATATCATGTACGGGGAAGGGATCTCCAAGGAAGGCACACTCCTTGATATCGCGGTCGATATGGAGATCATCCAGAAGAGCGGGGCATGGTACTCGTACAAAGGCAGCAGGATCAGCCAGGGGCGTGAGGCAGCGAAGCGTTACTTGAAGGAACACCCGGATGTCGAAGCGGAGATCGATAAGATCATCCGTGACACCCTTGTCGTAGAACCGGATCATTTCGAAGATGGCGTACACTCAGAAGCGGACAGCGAAACGGACTCGTCCGAAGGATAGGACCTGCTACGAGACGGCGGTGTACCTCCTGCAGTTCCGCGACCAGAGCGAGAAGGATCTCACACGGAAGCTGAAAGAGCGGGAGTACACGGAGAAAGAGATCGAAGAGGCGATGGAACGGCTCAGGGACTATGAATATGTCAATGATGAGAACCTCGCTGATGAGCTTTTCGAAGCCTACCGCCGCCGCGCGCAGTACGGAGACGCCTACATCCATCAGAAGCTGAAGCTGAAAGGGCTTGCTACGGAGAAGCACCTGCAGCTTGAGGAAGAGATCGAGATGGCGGCCGCCCTCCTGCAAAAGAAGTGGGGCATGAGCCCAAAGCTGCGGACAGATTTCAAAAAGTCAGCCTCCTTTCTCCTGCGAAGGGGGTTTTCCCATGATGCCGTCATGACGGTGATGCATGAGATGGATTTTGAGGAAACAGAAGAATAACAAAAGGGGCTGTGAAGAAATGAATCCTCATTTCTTCACAGCCCCTTTTTACTTTGC
>ENA-OUQF01000812-OUQF01000812.1-human-gut-metagenome-genome-assembly--contig:-NODE-812-length-21415-cov-18.464326_pt1 | contig 21415 bp, 14 predicted proteins | sample MGYA00237947_ERZ548826 | MGnify/ENA primary metagenome ERZ548826 (study PRJEB26490, sample SAMN05194701) | human gut metagenome | biome: terrestrial biome; feature: human-associated habitat; material... | reverse complement strand
CTCAATATCATCTCAGCTAATTGCTGAAATGGGTGTCCCATTGCGGAAAACAGGACAGTGAGTGAGCGCAGCTTTAGCGGAGCGAACGGACTGTGACCGCTTTTTTCCTGATAGGCTGCGTAGCGGACATCTTTATCGGCCCGGACAAGTGAGAAAAGCATCCCCCATATCCTACGATTGAGGGATGCGAAGGTTGTGAAGGAGGTTTATCGCCAGATGGGTTCTTTCTCCCAGTCAGAGGGAAATCCCATTGCCAGGAGGTCAATATTGGGATACTCTGCAAACAGCGCCTTGAGTTCGGCTTTGAAGTTGTTGCCTGGCGCGATTGTGCAGAGCAGGTATGCAATCATCGCACAGCGGAAGTAGATGCGCTGGGAGTTTGTCTTGGCTGGGTCAATCCAAGGATGGATGACGCGGCGGGGTTCTGCCGGACGGATGGGCAGAAGTTTGTTCCAGACTCGGCTATGGTGGCAGCAGAGGTTGCGGAGTCCGCTCAGGACCAGGAGCCAGGAGGTGAATACCGGCGGCTGCAGGCCGAAGTGCTGAGCGATTTTCTTCTTCAGGGAGAGGTCGGCCAGATTCATATAGATGTGGGCCATGTTACCAAAGGGCAGAATCTCCAAAATCATCCACGCCGGCGGATATGGCTCGTTGTATGTGGCCTTGAAATGCTCGATGAAATCCTCTTTGGAGCCACTGTACTCCTTGTCGATGACGCTGATCAGGGTATTGAACCTGTCGATGCTCTGGTAGTTGACAGGATCTGTGACCCAGAAGATATCCCCCGTCTCTTCTGCCACGAAGTTGCCCAGCGTACTGCGGATGGCCACCTCTATCTTTTCTATCTTGCGGAATAAGAGCGCCCGTAGACAGGAATCGAAGGTGTACATGGACACTACTTTGTCGAAAGTGGCTGTCGGCTTGTAGATGTGATTCGCTTTTGGAATCTCCAGCAGTGGATAAAAATAGGCGCTGAGCCGGTAGTAGCCGACATTGGTCAGATACGCAGTGGCAAGATTCTCGTCCGTGATTTGAAGACCTCTCGATTTCAGCATGGCGAGGTGCTGGGCAGGATTGAGATAGGTCTTTGTGAAGGCAACCGTTCCCATATAGATAAAAAAAGACCCACCTATTTGAGCATTGCTAAGAGGCTTGGCGGGTTCTACTAGTGCAAATATAGGGATATTTTCCTTCCCTGCAAAATCTTTTTAAGACATTCTTATGTACTATGTATTTTACTTTATAATATACCGGTTGCTGTCCTTGATGAGGCCGCAGATGGTGACGTTGAGCGATGAGGCTTCACGGATGGCGTCAATGTCCAGATGCAGGCGGAAGCGCCAGTGGTGGTGCGGGTCTGCCGGCTCGTTTATCCTCTCTTCGCTTCTGTATGGGCGGCGCAGCTTCGCGTCCAGCGCAAGCCAGTCCTGAAGAGGGAAGATGGCCAGCATGGACGGGGAGTTCAGGAACTCCCAGAGCATATTGCGGACTTCCCACGGTTGCGGATCCGTGTCGCATTGCATGCGGAGCGTCTCCATGTCGTGGCTGGAGGTGGCGCAGACGCTGAGGTGATTCCATTCCCCTTCTCCTCCCATGCCGCGCATTTTAAGGGAGAGGATTTTCTCATGGGCCATGACTCCGGGCACGCATGAAGGCACCATGCCGAGGTCTTCTCCGCAGGCGAGCATGCCTGTGGCGCTCAGCAGCTCAGGCAGTTTCTTCTCGGCGTTGCGTCTCCAGAACTCATTGTGGCGGCTGAAGAAGAAGTCATTGTAGAGCCGTCCGAACTGCTCCTGCTGCCACTGCGGCAGGTGCTGTGATGCCGGGCAGATGAGAGGCTGGTACATTCCCGGATTGCGCGGATCTTTGTGGAACAGGCCCTCGACAGGAAGATGCATGGCGTTGATTTCTTCGATGGAGTACGGCAGGGCCGGGTTGAAATGCCCGGACAGGCCGCTTTTCTCGCCGGCCGGGATTTCCCATATGCGGAAGAATCCCAGGATGTGGTCTATGCGGAAAGCATCGAAATATCTTGCCATCTTGCGCAGACGCGACTTCCACCAGGCGTAGTCGTCCTTGGCCATCTCATCCCAGTTATATGTCGGGAAACCCCAGTTCTGCCCGTCGCGGCTGAAGTAGTCAGGCGGAGCGCCTGCTGTGGAGTCGAGGTTGAAGAGTTCCGGGTGCCAGTAGGCCTCCGCGCTGTCGGCGCTGACGCCGATAGGGAGGTCTCCCTTGAGCGCGATGCCCTTGCTGCGGGCGTATCTGGCCTCGGCATAGAACTGCTTGTCAAGATGCCACTGCATCCAGAGGTAGTATTCCTCTTCAAGCGAGTCCCGCCTGGCGCAGAACTGCGCGTATTCGTCAATCCAGAACTCATTCTCCTTGAGGAAAGCCTTGAATGCGGGGGTCTGCATGTCTTTTTCTCCCCGGGTTTCGAATGCCTTGCGTATGTATCTCATCTTGGCCTCGAAAACCCTCGGATAGTCTATCTCCGGGAGGGCGTTCAGCGCGGCCTGCTGCCTTTTGAATTCTGCGTTTTCCTTGATTCCGAGGCTCTGCAGGTGTATGTACATCGGATTCAGGGCGAATGATGAGACGGGGCTGTACGGGTAGGAGTCCTTCCAGCCGCCTTCCCTGGTGGTGTCGTTGACCGGCAGGAGCTGGAGGATGCACTGCCCGGTGGCTTCGGCCCAATCGATCAGTTTGTGCAGGTCGCGGAATTCCCCGATGCCGAAGTCGTCCGCGCTCCTCAGCGAGAACACCGGGATGGCGGTGCCGGCGCCACGGAAGTCGGGGCGGTCGAAAATCGGCGCCTGATGCTCCCTCGGGAAAGGACAGCCCGGAATCGGGCAGTCTATCCAGCTGTCGTCAATCTCCCTGGCGAGCTTGGCGCTGTGGTGCTTCCATTCTGTGCGCCAGATCAACCCTGAGCGCATCACGACATAGGAGTAGTCTTTGAGCATGGCTGCCGTGCAGTGCTCGACAGTGACATGCCAGATCGCCCCGTCGGACCATTCCATTGGATATTTTTTACCACCGAGAATGAGCGTGAGACTGTCTCCCCACTCTGTCCAGTATTTGATTTTGAATGTGACCTGCATAAATTCTAAAATGTATCCAAAGTTATAGCTTTCTGAAAGATATTCCAAACCCTCCGCCCGGCGCCATCTTGATATGAAGCTTGTCTGATGCGTCGACAGACTCGCTCGTGATGGTGTATGCCTGTGGGTTGGTCAGGTAGTGGGCGTCGTCGGCATCGGCGTAGACTCTCGCCTCGAAGCGGCCTGGCCCGAGGAAGTCAAGCGGGATGTCGAACTCCCGCGCCTGCTCGTCCGTGACGCCGCCGCAGAACCACTGCCCGTCTTTTTTGGCTTTCCTCGCCACGACGATATAATCTCCCGGCTCCGCGAACAGATACCTGCTCTCACTCCAGTCCACGGCTACGTCCTTGATGAACTGGAACGCGTCCATGAAGCGGGAATAGTGCTCCGGGGTGTCGGCGGCCATCTGGAGAGGGGAGTACATGGTCAGGTACAGGCCGAGCTGGTTGGCGATGGTGGCGTTGACATGCGAGTCGTTGCCGCACCACTCTTTGAGATTCTGCTCGAAGATGCCGGGGGTGAAGTCCATCGGGCCTCCGTTGAGCCGGGTGAACGGCAGGATTGTGACATGCTTCGGGGATGTTCCTCCGAATGCCTGGTATTCGGTGCCGCGTGCCGACTCGTTGCCTATCAGGTTGGGATAAGTCCGGCAAAGCCCGGTAGGCCGCACGGCTTCGTGTGCATTGACCATTATCCGGTGCTTGGCAGCCTCGGTGACGGCATAGAGGTAGTGGCCCACCATCCATTGGCCGTAGTGATGCTCTCCACGCGGCAGGATGTCTCCGACATAGCCGGACTTGACAGCGTTGTAGCCGTATTTGTCCATCAGGCTGTAGGCGGCTTCGAGATGGCGTTCGTAGTTGCGCACCGAACTTGAGGTTTCATGGTGCATCATGAGTTTTATGCCCTTGCTGCGGGCGTACTCGTTGAGGGCCTTGATGTCGAAGTCCGGGTAAGGGGTGACGAAGTCGAACACATAGTCTTTGCTGCAGTTGGCCCAGTCCTCCCAGCCTATGTTCCAGCCTTCCACGAGCAGGGCGTCGAAGCCGTTGGCGGCCGCGAAGTCTATGTAGCGGCGCACATTGGCGTTGTTGGCGCTGTGGCGTCCGTTCGGCGTGGCCGTGGAGTAGTCGAAACTGTCGAGCTTGACGGACGGCACGTCGGTGTAGGACCAGCTTCCCTTGCCGGCTATCATCTCCCACCATACGCCCATGTACTTGACAGGCTTGATCCAGCTGACATCTTCGTAGGCGCAAGGCTCGTTGAGGTTGAGCACAAGGCGGCTGGCGAGCTGTTTCTCGGCCGACTCGGCCACCTGGACCGTTCTCCAAGGGGTGGTGCACGGCGTCTGCATGTAGCCCTTCCACCCTTGCGCGTCCGGGGTGAGGAAGGCACGGAGCGTGCCGGTCTTGCCGTCCACGAGCAGATGCATGCACGGATAGTCTACCAGGGCGGCTTCGTGGATGTTTATATACAGTCCGTCGTCCGTCTTCATCTGCAGGGAGGTCTGCACTCCGGAGGTGCTGAAAAGCGTCTGTGAGCTGTTGCCGCACACTTGTTCGCTGAAGCGGGAACTTATCTCCGAGAGGCGGCACTCGCCGTATTCATATTCCTGGGTGTCATAGTCTCCGGGTATCCACCAGCTGAGGTGGTCTCCCGCCATGGCGAATTCGGTGAGCTCTTCCTTGATCACGAAATAGACCAGGGGCTTCCCGCCCGGGAACTCATACCTGAAGCCGAGCCCGTCATCGAAGAGGCGGAAGCGCACGTCCATCCTGCGCCCGCTTTCTTTCTGCCGCAGGCGCACGAGAAGCTCGTTGTAGTGGTTGCGGATGCTCGACTCTTCTCCCCATACAGGTTCCCAGATCTCGTCCAGGCTGTCCCGGCTGCTGTCCAGCAGCTCGAACCCGCGGTCCATCATATATCCCGGGAGGGCGTCTGTCTTGCTGATCCGGTCCGCCTGGATGTCTATCTTCTCGGATTTCACCGTGCCGCGCATCTCGAAACCGAGGCGGCTCGGGAGTACCACATCCTTGCCGTCCCGCTGGAGAGAATACATCGGGATGCCGTCCTTGACGGAGAAAGACAGGCGGAGCATGCCGTCCGGGGACAGGAGCGCTTCGCTTTCGGAGAAAGCGGTTTCCGGGGCAGTGCAGGCGCACGCCATGCAGGCGACGGCCAGGAGATATTTCAGTCTGTTCATTTGAATTCTATGATTATGCTTGATTTGGCCGGTACAAGGCAGCTCTCTGCGTTGAACTCGCTGCCGTCGAAGATATTATGTCCTTTTCCCTTGAGGGAGGAGGTGATTTCCGCATAGTCCGCCCACGGGACGGTGCGCGGGGTGCTGTTGTTGTTGAGGTAGACGAACACGGCCTCATCGTCTGTGTAGCGGAAGAAGGTGTAGGTGTTGTCCCGGCTCAGGAAATGCAGGGTCTTGCCGTTGTGTGCAGCCTCGGAGCCTTTTCTCCATTGGAAGAGGGTGCTGACGTAGTCGTGCAGGTCTTTGCTTACGGGGTCGGACTCCCAGTTCAGGGGGAACATCACCCTCAGGCCTCCATGGCCCTGTGAGAGGTCGTCGGAGACCGCCATCATCTCGTCTCCGGCAAAAATCTGCGGGAACCCCCGCACGGTTGCCATCAGGCTCATCACCAGTTTCATCTTGGCGGGGTCTTTGCGGACCACATCGCCGATGCGGTCTGTGTCGTGGTTGCCCGGGAACACCATCATCTTGTCCGGAGCCGTGAAATAGAAGTCGTTGGCCATGGAATCATAAATCTTGGTGAAGCCGTTGTCCCAGTCTTCCCTGTCCGTGTTGATGCCCGAGCGGACGGCGTCCATCAGGCAGAAGTCCATTATCGACGGCAGGTGGGAATTGAACCCGTCCCTGTTGGGGTTGTCCGCCTGCCAATATGCGACCTGCGGCACGTTTGACGACCACACCTCGCCCACTATGTTGTAGTCGGGATATTCTTGCATCACGGCCTTGCACCACTCCGACATCGGCTCTTTCTCGTTGTACGGATAGGTGTCCACCCTCAGCCCTCCCAGGTCGGCCCATTCTGTCCACCATATCGCCCATTGCTTGAAATACTGTAGCAGATACGGATTGTCGAGGTTCATGTCCACCATGCTCGTGTCGAACCAGCCGCCGACCATGTTGTCGCGGTCATGCTGAGAGCAGTACGGGTCGTTGTGGACGGAGAAGGCGCAGTTGGAATGGGTGTATTCCGGCCACCGGTGCACCCAGTCGGAGAACGGAAGGTCGGACATCCACCAGTGTGCGTCGCCGCAGTGGTTGGTCACGATGTCCATTATCATCCCGAGTCCCTTTGCGCGGGCTTCACGCACGAGTTCACGGTATTTGAAGTTGCTGCCGAACCTCGGGTCTATCTTGTAGTAATCAGTGCAGGCGTAGCCGTGGTAGGAGCCGGACGGCTCGTTGTCTTCGAGGAGAGGGGTGCACCAGATGCTTGTCATTCCGAGTCCGGAGATGTAGTCCAGCTGGTCCATTATGCCCTGAATGTCGCCGCCGTGCCTGCCGAAGAAGGCTTTGTAGTCGGCCTTTTCCGTCATGGAGGCGGAGTTGTCGTTGGTCTTGTCGGAGTTGACGAAGCGGTCCGGCATTATCAGGTACACCGCGTCCGCAGTGCCGAACCCGCGCCTGAGCGCCGAGCCCTCGCGGCGTCCGGAGATTTCGTATGGGATGCGGAAGCGGTCGGAATCCCTGCTGAATATGAACCATCTTGTGCCTGGCGCCGCGTCTTCGGGAATATCCATGTCGACAAAGACATAGTTTGGACTTTCCGCCTTGTGTATTTCCTTGATAGAGACTCCGTTGCCGTTTTCGATAGCGATGTCGTAGCTGGAGATGTCCTCACCGTTGATCATTATCTGGAGCGGAGTCCGCATCCCCGTCCACCAGCACGGCGGCTCGATGTGGGCGACGCGGTCGCTCTCGCTGCTGATGCTCCACTCCCACGGGGCCTCCAGCTGCACGCTCACCTTGACACTGTCATCCCCGAGGGTTCTCGAAAAAACGATGGTGTTGCCTTCTGCGGAGAGCAGCCTGTATTCACCCGCTCCGGCATCAAGGGCCGGGTGGGAATGCCTTATGGAGTTGAGGTATCTGTAGAACTCGGTGTATGAGTTGGTCTTCCATTCCGGTATCGGGTCCTTTTCGAAGAACGCGAACCTGTGGTCGTAGCCGATTTCCTGGCCGGTGTATATCAGCGGCTGCGAGGACGGCAGGGTCCAGCAGAGCACCGCCATGGCCTGCCACGCGTCTCCCATCCTCTCGAATTCTGTCCCGGACCATGAATTCTCGTCGTGGTTGGAGGTGAAACAGAGCCTCAGCGCGTCAGAGGGGTAGTTTGCCGCGTTCCAGTCAATGTAGGCCGTCAGGCTGTCGGCATCCGCCTTGCCACGGGCTATGCTGTTGAGCAGGTGGTGCAGTTTCCAGGCGTATGTGGCATCGAATCCCGCGGCGTGCAGCCAGCTTTCCTCTCCTTCGGCGAGGAAGTACAGTTCTCTTGGGGAACTTTCCCTTAGGCGGCTGATCACGGGCTTCCAGAAGTCTTCCGGCACCTTGTATGCCACGTCGCAGCGGAAACCGTCCACTCCGCGGTCTATCCAGAAGCGCATGCTCTTCTCCATCTCCTGGCGCATCTGGAGGTTGTCGTAGTTGAGTTTCGCTATGTCCGTCCAGTCATGCTCCACTATGGTGTTGCCGTCCTTGTCGCGCACATACCAGTCCGGGTCTTGTTCCGTGGCCCACGGATGGTCCGGAGCGGTGTGGTTGGCCACCCAGTCAAGTATCACCTTGAGCCCGAGGGTGTGCGCCTTGTCGAGGAAGGCGTCAAAGTCAGCCAGGGTGCCGAACTCAGGATTGATGTCGCAGTAATCCCTGACGGCGTAATAAGACCCCAGGCTGCCTTTCCGGCCCTGCTCCCCGATGGGGTATGGCGGCATGACCCACACTATGTCCACTCCGAGGTCTTTGAGGGAGGCGAGGCGGTCTCCGGCTGCGGCGAATGTCCCTTCCGGGGTCATCTGCCGGACATTGAGTTCGTAGACTGTCGCGTCTGCCGGATATCCGGCATCGGTCGCCGGTGCTGTCCTGCCGGTGCAGGAAGCGGCGAGGGCCGCTATGGCCAGGAAAATATATATGCGTTTCATGGTTCGGATGTTTGTCTTGTCATTGCAGGAACACTGCGGAAGAGAACGCCCCGAGGCTCAGCTTATCTCCTTTGACGGAGGCGCTGCCGTTGGAGCCTATCATGTTGTCGAGCTTGTCGGAGGGGAAATTGATGTTGACGGTACCGGAGCCGAAGTTGTGCACCACCAGCACGCGCTGTCCGTCATACTCGCGGTACCAGGCGGCGGCAGACGGGACGGATGCGGCAGCGGGGCAGTACTCGAAGCTTCCTTTGGCGAGAGCCTTGTAGCGGTCGCGCAGTTCTCCGAACTTGCGGTAGAGAGAGAGCACGGATCCGGGATCCGCCTCCTGCTTCTCCACGGAGATTCCGCCGGTCAGCATGGACTTGTCAATCTTGTCCGAGAGCCTTGCCGAGGCCAGGCCGCTACCGTCAGATGTCCACATTATCGGCGTGCGTACATATTCATCGCCGTCGGCCTTGCTCCCCCAGTAGCCGAGCTCCTCGCCCTGGTAGATATACGGCTGCCCTCCGGCAGTGAGCAGCACGGCTCCGGCGAGCTTCATCTTGCTGCTGTTCTTGCCGAAGTCGTTGCCCGCCCTGTCTTCGTCGTGGTTGGAGAGTTTGGTGGCTTCTATGAAGTCTGGCCTGTACCTGGCGTATTGGGCGGTGAAGCTCTGGATGTCGGCCACGAAGGAACTCCCGCGCCCGTTGTTAATCGCGTCCCGCAGAGTCCACCAGAAACTGAATTCAAACAGGGCCGGCAGACCTTTGTAGTATGGCGCGACCTCTGCCGCCGAGCTGAACTGCTCCCCGACCATATAGAAGTCTCCGCTGCCTCCTGCGGCCTTGTAGCTTGCGTTGCAGCGGTCGTAGAATTTCTTCAGGAATGTCGGGTTCTCGTCTGAGGCGGCATTGTGGTAGATGTGTTTGACGGCGTCCAGACGGAAACCGTCCACTCCAAGCCTTATCCATTTGTCGGCAGACTCACAGACGGCCTTGAACGGAGCGGAATTCTCGCAGCTTGAGGCCGGACCGTAATTAAGGTCGGCGAACCATGCGGTCCAGAAGTGCGAGTGGTACATGGTCGAACTCATGTCCGGCAGGAGGATGTCCTGGCTGTCGCCGCTTGTGAGCTGGAGCGCCTGGCCCCAGGCCATGTGATTGTGGCCCGCAGGTGCTCCGTATTTATGTGAACCCCATTCGCTGGTGCTTGTCCTGACGAGGACGCCCCAGTCGCTTGTCATTTCCAGCGACAGCGTGCAGGTGCTCTCGCCCGAGGTGTGGAACTGCGCGAGAGAGCCGTCCCCATAGTAGAGCCAGATGCCGCTGTCCGCCGGGCCTTCATTCTCTATGCTTTCCGTCTTTTCCACGGTCAGATGCGACGGTTTGCGGGAGGAGTCGAGGCCGAGGGTGAATTTGAGTTTTTCCTGTTTGCCCCCGCTGACGGCCGGGAACCACTGCCCGGAGTCGTAGCCCGCAGCCCCTTCGCCGGAGATCATCGCGATCTTGCCGTCCCGTATGTCAGCTTGAGGACTGTCTGAGAATATGTACCAGTCCCGGTGCTTGCTGTCTTTGCCGGATTTGGCGTCCAGAAACCACTCGTGGTCTCTGGAGCTGTGGTTGAGCACATAGTCAAGGTAGATTTTGACACCCTTGGCGTGGGCCGCGTCCACGAGCGATTTGAAGTCCGCCTCGCTTCCGAAGTCCGGGTCTATGCTCGAGTAGTCGAGCACGTCATATCCATGATAAGATGCCGCCTTGTGGATGGGTGAGAGCCACAGGGCCTGTATGCCCATCTGCTTGAGATAGTCGAGCCTCTGCTCTATGCCCTTGAAATCTCCGCAGCCGTCCCCGTCGCTGTCCGCGAACGAATAGACCAGAAGCTGATAGCTGATCAGAGACTCTCCGGTCCTGTCCGGGACCTGCGGTGCCGGTGGTTCGGGAGGAGTTGTGCCCTTCTTGTCGCAACCCGCGAGGATAAGGGACAAGACAAGCGGTAAGACATAGAGAAAGCGGAATCTTTTCATTGCGTAAATATAGCAATCGTTAAAAACAAGTTGCCGAATCTGCGGCAACATATCTTAATAAAAGCAGATGCACCCGGGACTTTCGCCCGGACGCATCTGCAGAGAGAGTGATTATTTGCCGTCCGCGGAAGGCTCGTCCTTGCCGAACATCTTCTCGTTGAACTCGACGGTGCCCTTGTTGATGTCGAGATATGCGCGGTACTTGCCCGGCCCGAGTTTGATGTTGTCTCCGCCGCCGATGGCGCCTGCTCCCCAGTTGTTGGCCCAGTCGGAGTCGGCGCGGAACTTCACTTCCTCCTCCTTTGTGATCTCGATGTCAGCCCAGAAACGCACATAGTCCTTGTTGAAGTTCATCTTGATGTCCGGGCCGGCATTCCCCCAGTCGTTGATGGAGCCGACGATTCCTATGCTGTTCGCGCCCCATTCCTTGGTGAGCACAAGCGTCTTGCGGTTGAAGGAGAACATATAGAAGCGCTTGCTGTAGCAGACTATGTTCTTGGACGAGCCGCCGGCGATGAGCTGTATCGTGCCGGCCTCGGCGGCTTCGCCGCTGTCGGCCGAGCCCCAGTTGGTGTCGTCTTCCCAGGCGCCTACGCCTGTGAACTTGATGCCATCAGACGCCTTGTCCGCGAAATCTATCACGCCGGTGTATTTCACGCCGTCCTTGCTGTAGTTGTAGAGGAACTGGCTTTTGTCATGCGACCAGTCGCAGTATTGACCCTGTACCCAGATGTGCTCATAGGTATCCTTGTCGAGGACGGCCTGGTTGTAAGGGGTAAACGATGCGGAGACGACATTGGAGTGAGACTCGGTCTTGCTGATGGCCGAGGTCTTGTCGTTGGTGATGTAGCCGGAAAGTCTGAGATAGAGGGTGAAAGGCTCGCCGATCTGCCCGTCAAGATTGAGGATGGTGCTGTTGAGCACGGACTGCTTGACGCTTATCTTGCCGGCGCTGATGGCGGCGCTGACTTTCTCCGCCTTGTCAAAAGACTCGGAGGCTGCCGCATAGAGGGTGTAGGTGTCGGAGACGGTCACACCGAAATCGGCTTTGCCGAAGTCTATCATGATGTCCGCCCCGTCAGCCTTGAGGGTGCTGCCGCTGACGGCACCCAGGGTAGGCGCCTTGACCTTGCCCGGGTCATATATGGCAAGTTCTTCTTGCTGGCAGGAAGCGGCGGACAATCCTGCGAATAGTACTAAAGTACTGTATATGAACTTTTTCATCTTATTCTAATATTCTGGATTCTGTTTGAGGTTGCCGTTGGCGTTGACATCTCCCGCTGTGAGAGGGAAGAGATTCAGGTGGTCGCTCACCGCCTTGCCTTCCTTGACGCCGCCCTTGAATTCCCAAAGGTACTTGTCGGTTGTGAAGAGGCCGAAGCGGATGAGGTCCTGGCGGCGGAACCCTTCGTAGTAGAGTTCGCGTCCGCGCTCGTCGATGATGTTGTCAAGAGTGAGGGCGAGAGGCCCCACGCCGGCCCTGGTGCGGACATCGTTGAGATATTTCTGTCCCAAGGTCTTGTCGGCGGCTCCGCGTGCGGCGCACTCCGCATACATCAGATAGGCGTCCGCGCTGCGGAATACCGGCCAGTCGGTGTCCACGAATCCGGCGTTCTGAGCCGCGCTGCCATCATGGTTGATGTTGATGAACTTCATTGATTTCCAGCCGTTTGACCAGCTGTCGGACTCGCGGCGGAGAGCGTCGATATACTGCGCATACTGCTCGTCCTTGAAGAATGTCGCGCGCGCGTCACCTTCCTCGAACTTGCTGGTGAAGGCGCCGGTCAGCGAGAGACCGCCCCATCCGGAGGTGATACCGATGGCGGAAGCGTCCATAGGCTTCTTGGCTCCGGTGCTGGCGAAAATCAGGAAGTTTGTGCAGCCGTAGGATCTGGTGAGTATCCCGTCCTGCTCGACGGCGAATATGATCTCGTCGCCTCTGTAGGTGGTGTTGGCCGTCCAGAGGTGGTTGTCCGCGCAGAAGAGCTCTTGCCAGGCGCTGTATTTGCCGCTGCTCTTGGTGTGCAGAGGGTACTCGCTGATAATCTGCTGGCAGACTTTCGCCGCGTCCTCATACCGTGCTTTACCGGCCCATATCTCCGCATTGAGGTAGAGTTTGGCGAGAATCATCTGCACCATGCCCTTGTCGCAACGCCCGTATTCGTTTTTACCAGGTTCTGCCAGGTCTTTCCCGTCGAGAAGGTCACGAGCCTCGCCTTCCATCCATGCGAAGAGGTCCGGACGGGAGATCTGGTTAGGGCCCGTTGAGCCGACGGAGTCATTCTCTGTCGAGAACGGCACATTGCCGAACATGTCGATGGCGTGGTAGTAGCTGAAGAGCCTGAGAGCCCTGGCTTCCGCTATGTATTTGGCTTTCAAGTCGTATCCGTTGATGCTGGTGTTGTTGGAGCGACGGATGAACTCGTTGCAGAGACTGATCTGATAGAATATGCGGTAGTACATCGACAGCACGAACTCGTTGGAGGAGTTCCAGGTGAGATTGTGGAGGTCGAAAAGGCCGCCGTCGTTCCAGCAGCAGGTGGCCACGTCCGTGGTCAGCTCCTGCATGTTGAACAGGGCTCTCATGTACTGTCCGTAGCCGCCGTCCACACCTTCGATGTCCGGGTTGCTGTCCGGGCCGTCGGAGGCTGAGCACGAGAGGCCCTGGTAGCATTTGGCGAGGAGGGCCGTGAACGCGTCCTGGCTGTTGAGGACATCCTCAGGAAGGACGGTGTTCGGATCGATTGGCGTGACATTGAGGTCGCCGACGCAGGAAGAAGCGAGTCCTCCGGTCAGACAGGCCGCAAGGGCCAGAGATATTATGCTTGTCTTTTTCATTGTTTTCGATGCTTAGAAGTTGAACTTGACACCAAGTATCCAGGTGCGCGGCCTCGGGTACATGTTGTTGTCGATTCCGGAGAAGATTTCCGGGTCGATGCCCTCGTAACCGGTGATGCACGCGACATTCTGTACTGTGGCGAAGACGCTGAAGTTCATCGGGACAGCCTTGCCGCCGTTGAATCTGAAGTTGCGGCTCAGGGTGATGTTGTCGATCTTCAGGAAAGAAGCGTCCTGCACATAGAGGTCGGAGAAGTACTGCGCAAAGGTAGCGAAGTTGTGCTCCTGCGCCGTATGGTAACGGTTGTTGACGAATCCGTTGGCCCAGAGGTCTGTGAGGAGGTCGCCGTCAGAGCCGACATTGTTGTAGACATAGTTGCCGACATTGGCGTGGGCGCTCATCGCCAGCGTCCAGTCCTTGTATGCCAGGCTGGTGTTGAAACCGAAGGTCCAGTCCGGAGCGGCCTTGTGGAAGCAGTACTTGTCGGCCGTGGTGATCTTGCCGTCGCCGTTGCGGTCCACATAAGCGCCTTCGATAGGCTTGCCGTCAGTGTCATATACCTGCTGGTATACGAAGAACGAGTTCGGGGCATGTCCGGTCTGGTGTACCTGGATGGTGTTGCCGGTGCCTCCGGAGATGCCTCCGGTGGTGATGCCGTAATAGTCCGGACGCTCGTCGTCCGTGGTCAGCTTGGTGATGACGGTCTTGTTGTAGGATGTGTTGAATCCGAGAGTCCAGCTCCAGTCGCGGGTCTGTACCGGGATGGCGTTGACCTCGAACTCGAATCCCTTGTTGGTGAGGTTTCCGATGTTGGCGTCAAGGTAGTTGGACAGGTTGGCGCCGGCGGCGACAGGGGTGCGGTTGAGCAGGTCCTTGGTGTCGCGCTTGTAGAAGTCGACGCTTCCGCTTATGCGGTCGGCGAGGAAGCCGTAGTCAAATCCGACATTGTATGTCGTGGTGGTCTCCCATTTCAGGTCCGCGTTGTATCCGAGCGGAGTGATAGGGATCAGCATGGTCTGGCCGAAGTGGTACATCGACTGGTTGGTGTTGTGCTTGTATGAGGCCAGAGTCGGATAGTCGCCCGACTGGAGGTCCTGCTGACCGGTCTGTCCCCAGCTGAGCCTGATCTTGAGGGCGGAGAGGACGTCGCTGTTCCTGATGAAATCTTCCTTGCCGAGGTTGTAGCTTGCGGCCACGGACGGGAAGAGGCCCCACTTGTTGTTGGAGAAGCGTGAGGTACCGTCATTTCGGAGGGTTGCCGTGAGGAGGAACCTCTCGTTCCAGCTGTAGTTGAGCCTGCCGAAGAATGACACGAGGTAGTACTCGGTCTTGAAGGTTTTCGGGTTGCTCAGATAGTAGTCCGCCGCGCTGGGGAGAGTCCCGTCGGCCTTGTAGGCCACGTTGAAGGTCTCGTTGTAGAAGTGCTGCCATGAGTAGCCGGCCATGGCGTTGATGCTGTGCCTGCCCAGCTGCTTGTCATACTGCGCATAGAACTCGAGGGTGCGGTCAATCTTCTTCTGGTTGTAGTCGGTGTGCGAACCGGAACCGGACTGCTGCTTGGCGTGGAATGACTGCTCCGTGCCCGGGGCGATGTCCACCGTGCCGTCGGATTTCGAGTAGTCGATACCGAGGTTGAGGTTGAGGTGAAGATCTTCGAATCCGTGGATCTTGTAGTCGAACTGCGCGTTGCCGATGAAACGCTTGGCGTTGGAGATGTCCTTCTTGTCGTTGAGCAGGGCTACCGGGTTCGAGATGGCCAACGTGTTGGCGTTATCGATGGTCGGAGTGCCTTTGCCGTTGTTCCACCAGAAGTAGCCGTTCAGGCCGTTCACGCTGTTGTCATAGACCGGCTGGGTCGGGTCCATCTTGACCGCGTTGCCGATAGCGTCCTGATTGGCGAAACGGTTGTCCATGTTCATCCCCTTGCCGTTGAGGTTGATGACGAGGTGCTCGTCAAAGAGGGTAGGGGTGAGGTTGAGGGCGAGGGTCTCGCGCTTGAAGCTGGAGGTCTTGAGGGTACCGTCCTGGTTGTTGTAGCCGAGCGACACACGGAAAGGCATGTAGAACATCCTTGAGCCGCCCCCCCCCACCTTGCCGGAGAGGGCCACATTGCCGTCAATGCTCTTGCCGAGCTGGTAGATCTCCTTCTGCCAGTCGGTGTTCTCCTTTCCGAGAGCCTTGTAGGCTTCTCCTGAGTCGCCGAGGTACCACTTCATGATGTTGCGCATGCCGTCGCCGTCGAGCGTGTTGACGTACTTGGAGTTCTGGCTGACGGAGGCTGTGACGTCCGCGCTGACATGAAGTCCCTGTGCGGTCTTGGAGCCTTTCTTGGTCGTGATCATGATGACGCCGTTGGATGCCCTGGATCCGTAGATCGCGGTGGCGGAGGCGTCCTTGAGGACCGTGAAGGTCTCGATGTCGTTAGGGTTGATGGATGCGAGCGCGTCGGACACGCCGCTGATTGCCGTCTCTGACAGAGGCAGGCCGTCCACGACCACGAGAGGGTTGTTGTTGGCCTTGAGGGATGAGCCGCCGCGGATGCGGATGGTGCTGCTTGAGCCCGGGGCTCCGTCGCCTGCGGTCACCACTACGCCGGCCGTCTTGCCCTGGAGGAGATCTGCCGGAGATGTGATGACGCCCTTGTTGAGCTGGTCAGCCTTGACCGCTGACACCGAACCGGTCATGTCGCTCTTGCGGACTGTGCCGTAGCCGATCACGACCACCTCTTCGATGAATTCGCTGTCTTCCTTCAGGACGATTCTTGCAGGAAGCTGGGAAGCTTTGAAAGTGAGTGTAGTGTATCCGATGCAGCTGATTTCCACCGCAGCGGAAGATGAAGAGACTTTAAGACTGAAATTGCCGTCCAGATCCGTGGTCGTGCCGATGGTCGTGCCGGGTTCCATCACCGTGGCCCCGACGACCGGCCCCGCCTGGTCGACAACTACGCCCTTAACCTCGTATCCGCCGCTCTGGGCCGACACGCTGGCGGACATCACCGCACAGAGGGCGGCTGCCGCGAAGAGAGTAAGGATTCTTTTCATTTGATGTTGATGGTTAGTTTATGTTGGTGTTTTTATGTTCTTTGATGATGGTTGTCGCCGCGCACCCGCATATCAGCAGCATGCCGGCGACCACGAGCATGTTGGCCTGCGAGCCCCCGACAAGTTTCAGCACGCCGCCTCCGAGGGCCGCCGCCACTATCTGCGGCAGGCAGATGGTGCAGTTGAAAAGACCCAGATAGCTGCCCAGATGATCCCCGGAGAGGGCGTTGGTCAGCAGTGTGAACGGTATCGCGAGCATCGCGGCCCAGGCCGCCCCGATCAGCAGGTACGAGCACAGAAGCAGGTACTGGTCGTGAATGAACGCCACAGAGATGAACCCGGCCGCCCCGATCAGCAGGCTGACCGCATAGGCTGTCTTGAGCGACTTGAACCTCGGGATCACGATGGCCCAGATGATGGAGCCAATGGCCTGCACGGCGAACACCACACCGATCCAGTTGCCGGCGGCCTGATAGCCCGCGGACGCCGGATCAGTGCTGCCCCAGCAGTTCCTGGCCACGGCCCCGTTGGAGTAGGTCCACATATACATGAACGCCGCCCAACAGAAAAACTGCACGAGTCCCACGGTCCAGAAGGTCCGCGGCGCATGGCGCAGCAGCTGTATGAACCCCGCCCCGCCGGTGTCCTGCCGTTGCGGGTCAATCCCGTGGAACTCAGCATACTCCTTGGGCGGCATCTCCTTGACTCTGGAGAATGTGAACAGCACGCAGGCGATCAATATCAGCGCCCCGCAGTAGAAGCTCCAGATTACCGATGGCGGTATCTGTCCCTTGGGGGCGGTGTTGGCGATGCCTATCCAGGTGAAGAATATAGGGAAAAGGTAGCCCACGAGGCTGCCGGCGTTGCACAACAGGGACTGTATCGAGTACGCCTGAGCCTTCTGGGATTCGCCCACCATGTCTCCCACCATCATCTTGAACGGCTGCATCGCGACATTGATGGAAGTGTCGAGGAAAATCAGGGAGAAAAGCCCGAACCACATCGCCCCGTTGAGTCCGAGGAACAGACGGGCCGAGAAATCGAGGCTCCCGGCGTTCGGCAGCAGCGCCATCACGGCTACGGCCGTCACCGCCCCTGCGAGAAGATACGGCTTGCGCCTGCCCATCCTGCACCACGTACGGTCGGACCACTTGCCTATCAGCGGCTGGACGATCATCCCCATCAGCGGGGGCAGTATCCAGAAGAAGCTGAGCTGGTGCGGATCCGCTCCGAGGGTGGCGAAGATTCTGCTTATGTTGGCGCTCTGGAGTGCGTAGGCTATCTGGACCCCGAAAAAGCCGAAGCTCAGATTCCACATCTGCCAGAAACTCAGTTTATGCTCTTGCATCAGTTATAGTATTATCGTGTGTCAATGGGCAAATAAACGCATAAATATATTTGTAATGAATAGCGTGAGGACGAATTGCAGGGATTTCGGGATGAACGGTTGTATTTTGAAGAATAATCATTACCTTCACACTCGTTATTATGATAATTTCCAAAGACAGCTGGATAATACACATCTTTGCTGCTTTGCATGCGATTGTGTCGTTTGTCTGCTATTCCACTGGAATAGCGGATGAACTTATGCTGACCCTGCTTACGATGTTCCTTGTCGTGATGCTATGCTTCAGGCGCAGGGTGGGCGTGCTGTTCATGGCCATTGCCGTAATCCTTGTCAATCCCCTGGGATTCAGTGTCGGGATGGGCCTTGCCTCGCTGCTGTCCCTCCTGCCGCTTCCGGTCACGGTCGTGCACTCTCTCTCCACGCTTGTCTGCACCGAGATTCTCGGCTGGAGCACGGAGTTCTGTGCATTGAGATTCGGCTCTTCAGCCGGTCCCGGGGCCAGTGACGGGCGCAGCCTGCGCTGGCTTCTGCTCGCCTTTGTCCTGATAATCATGGTGCGTCTCGTCCTGATATTTGCCGTCTCCGGATTTCAGGGGCCGCGCACATTCGTGATCGAGATGCTGCTTGACTATATATTCAGTTGTGTCATCATCATCTGGGTGGCGGAATATGCCATAAGGTCCAGGGAACAGGCTGAGCGTGAGGCGGAGAAAGCCAACCTGGCCCTGTTCCGTTACATTAAGCTCAAGCAGCAGGTCAACCCCCACTTCCTGTTCAATTCTCTCAATGTGCTTGACTGCCTCATACAGGAGCAGTCCGCGCAGGAGGCGAGCGACTATACCCACAAGCTCGCGGAGATTTATCGTTATATGCTGAGGCACGAAGAAGAGACCCTTGTCAGTCTCCGTGACGAGATGGTTTTCGTGGAGGATTATGTCGGCTTGCTTAAGGTCCGCTTCCCTGAGGGCTTCGTGATGGAGGTGGACATTCCGGAGAGCTGCATGTCGCGGCGCGTGGTGCCGTGCAGTGTGCAGCTTCTTATCGAGAATGCATTGAAACACAATGCTGTCAGTGCCCAGTCGCCTCTTCGCATCTCTGTTGTGGCGGACGGCTCCGGGGTGACGGTCACCAATAATATATGTCCCAAATTGTCGGGGTCCGAGTCTACCGGCCTGGGGTTGAAGTATCTTCGCAGGCAGTATGAAGACATTTCAGGCAAGGCCGTCACGGTCAGGTCGGACGCCGGGTTCTATTCAGTAAATCTTCCTTTGTTATGACAGTTCTCATAGTAGAAGACGAGGCCATGTCGAGGGCCCGGCTCGCCCGGAGCATCGGTGCCCGTTTCCCTGATCTGACCATTGTGGGCATGACGGATTCCGTCGCCTCTACGGTGGCGTGGCTTGACGCCAACCCGACTCCTGACATCATCTTCATGGATGTGGAACTGTCCGATGGCGACTGTTTCGAGATTTTCCGCCAGCGGGAACTGTCCTCGCAGGTCATAATGACCACTGCGTACGACTCTTATGCCATCAAGGCCTTCGAGACGGGAAGCATTGACTACCTGCTCAAGCCTTACGATGTCACCGCCCTTGAGCGCGCCGTCGGAAGATGTCGCGAGCGTGGAGCTTCCGGCGCGGAGAATGTCGGCGCCCTTCTGGCCGGATTGGGGCTGCGCGGCAAGAAGCAATACCGCGGCAGGATAATCGTCAGGATAGGGGAGCGGATTATACCGGTCAATGTCTCTGATGTGGCGTGCTTCTATTCTGAGGGCAAGTCCAACAGCCTTATGACGGATGACGGGAAGAAGTATATAATCGACATGACCATTGATTCTCTTGACGGGGAACTTGACCCGGAACTGTTCTTCAGGGTGTCAAGGGGATGCATAGTCTCGCGCAAGTCCGTCAAGAGCGTCACGAAGCTCGCCAACTCCCGCCTCGGGATATGCCTGGAGCCGGAGCCGCCTGTGGAGATGACCGTGTCGCGCTCCCGGGTGGAGGATTTCCTCTCCTGGCTGGAGTAGCTATTTTTCGCTTACTTGATATAAGACAGGAATTCGCTCCGCACCCGCGCGCTTGTCCGGAATGCGCCGGTCAGGCAGGTGGTCGTCATCACCCCTCCCTTGCGGGAACCGCGCCCTTCCTTGCACAGATGCCGTCCTTTCATCATGAGGGCCATGCCTCTCGGCGGATTCTCGTCGCCCAGGGCGAGGGTCAGCATGTCCACCACATCATGGACGAGCCGCTCCTGAACCTGAAGCCTGGAGGAGCAGTAGTCAATCACGCGGCCTATTTTGGAGAGGCCCAGGATCCGGCCTTTAGGATTGGGGAGATAGGCGAACCAATACTCTCCGAAGAAACTGCGGCAGTGATGCTCGCAGATGGAATAGAAGGTGCCGCTGTCCACGACCATGTCGTCGTAGATGATGCCGTCCTGCCCGTTGGGGAAAGTAGTGATGAGCGGAGCCTCTTCCGGGTCGTAGCCCCGGAAAATCTCCTTGAACATACGCAGCATCCTGTCCGGGGTGCCCTGCAGGCCCACCCTGTCCGGGTCTTCCCCTATATATTCCAGCAGTTCACGGATGTCCTGCCGAGCCTGTTCTTCTGTTATCATTGACAGTCGATATAAATAACGGCTCAAAATTCGGCATAAAAAACAAGATTGTCAACTGCTCGCCATTACCTGTTGCCTGTGGAAGCGCGAAGAAAGCCTTGTGCGGCGTTTTTCCGCCCGGGCCGGTCTGGCTTGCATGCCCAGGCGCGCGTCCCGTACAGAAAACGGCTCTTTCCTATACGGGAGGCCCCACAGTGTACCGTACAGAGACCACAGCAACCCCGTCCCGTACAGAAAACAGGGGTCTGCCGTACCGAATGTCCATATAACCCCGTCCCGTACAGAAAACAAGGGTCTGCCGTACCGAATGGGGTGATGCACCGGAGGTGAACATCTAGCGACCACTGTTCTATTTGGGGTTCGCAAGTTCTCCTTTGGAGAAGTCGTAGCGGAAAGTGTCCGAGTATTCTTTGCCGTCAGCCGTCTTTAATACAATCTTTAGTGAATGTATGCCTGTTTTTTCGGGCTTGGTGACAAAGAGAAGTTCTGGGCCATAAAGAAGAACTTTCAGATCTTCAGGCGTTATTTCAGAGAGTTGTCTTTTTTGTATCCGCAGATCTGGATATGGAGGATCTTTATACCCTGATGCAATATAATCACCGGCATGTCTATACGCTATCTTGATATATTCGTTAATTGAACTTCCGGCAGGATGGGAGGCGTCAAAGTCGTCCTCGCAGTACACGTCTATTGATGCAATATTAGGCGTATATGCACATATACCTGGCATCCCATACATAAGACGGACTTCTCGTCCATAGGTAAAGTCTCCGTTCTCATAACATATCCAGTCAAACCAGACCTTGTCCTCCCCAGTGCTTTTGATCGAAGCGGAACGGCCGGAACCGATAAAAGTAATCGATCCAGATGTAAGCTGATGGATTCTGAGGCCATTGATTTCATAATACTCCTCGATATATGAATCGGTCCAGATATCTTCATGCGAGCTGCAACCATAAAGTATAAGCCCCAACAATATGGCAGAGCAAACTCTTGCGCTATTCCTTAATCGGAGGGTGGTCATAAGTTATTGTTTTTAAGTACCAGTTGTAATTGTGTCTTATGGTTGAGTCACGATTGCCATCCCACTCCTGTGCCACGCTAAGGTCAAAGATTCCGGAGGTGTCCATGCCTCATAGCGCTCCGAGGTGCAGGAGCAGATCAATGCCGCAAATATAGCGGCACCTAAAACCATCTTGATTCGCCCGTTCATAAGGTCGTTTATTTTTAGTAATCGTTAAAAAATAAGTTGCATCACCTTAGGCAATCTTTTTGGTCTAT
>ENA-OUQF01000811-OUQF01000811.1-human-gut-metagenome-genome-assembly--contig:-NODE-811-length-21420-cov-5.001545_pt1 | contig 21420 bp, 9 predicted proteins | sample MGYA00237947_ERZ548826 | MGnify/ENA primary metagenome ERZ548826 (study PRJEB26490, sample SAMN05194701) | human gut metagenome | biome: terrestrial biome; feature: human-associated habitat; material... | reverse complement strand
CAATACATTAGTCATTTTTAAAGGTGATTTTACAAGAGTAATCCTTTTTGATTGTAATAATTGATATACATTAGTAGTCTTTAAATCTTTAATTTTCTTTTTAATATCTTGAATTCTTTCAGCTGTATCATCTGACTTTTTAGCGCCAATATTGCTTTCTGATGAATAATCAAAGTTAACTTTAATTTTTTCTTTTTTGTATTTAACTTCAGCTTGATAATTTGCCTTTTCTTCATTCTTACCTTTATACTCGGTTTGTTGGTCTTTTTCGCGCAAATACATGTAATCTTCAATCAATTTTATAAGGCTGTATAAGAATCTATTTTCATATGTAATAAAAGTCTCTTCTTTATATGCATTCAAAATCTTTTTAGGAATTACTTCTCCTGTTTTCTGATTAAATTTATCAACATAGTTTACGTTTTTTGACAAATGTTTTACACTTTCAACACTTACCTTTTTAATTAATTCAATTTTTATTATTTCCTCTTCAGTAACAATATTTTTAATCTCTTTTGTCAAAGCCTTTTCTATATGTGGAAGTGAAAACTCAACCATATCAATCCATTCATCATTTTCTACAATTTGACTTTTGTTAACATCAATCATTAATTTAGAATCAACCTTGTTCAAAAAATCCTGTGATGATTGTCCACTTTCCATATTGGCAAGTTTCATTACATTTAAGTCCATTTACTTTTCTATCCTTTCTATGACATCTTCTTCAATCTTAGTAAGAATTCTATACATTCAGACATTTTGCCTTTACCAAAGTTTTTATCTAAGAATTCTATATATCCGTCAATTTCATCTCTAATTAATGCCAAGTTAAGAGCTTCGAATTTTCTTAAAACCTTTTTAGCCATAAAGTAATCTACAGCTTCAGTTTCATCTCCTCCACAAGCTACATAAACAGGTACGAATTTTCTCATATGTTTTACAATACGGTTACCAAAAGCAACTCTAAAGTGCTTAATTGTGTAGTTATCCATGTCATCAATCTTCTTTAAAGTAGCAGGTGAAATAGCATAATCTACCATAGCTTTTTCAAATAGACCATTTAAATATGAATAATTAACATCAAGTGCATCAACATCATCAGGTTCAAATTCAATACCTTTTTCGTTAATATCTATAGGCATAGCTCTATCGTATACCTTATCTGTTACCATGAATGTAGAGTCGTCGTTATTGATTGTTCCTATGTACCAAGCATTTGGTGGAATTTGTAATTTACCTCTTATTAACTTTTTAGGGTCTGTTGGCCATGAGCTTTGCACAACCTCAATCTTCCAATCTTTTGTACTGTGCATTTCTAGAATTGACAACATTTCTGCAAAATAGTACTCAACACGCGCCAAGTTCATCTCGTCTAGGATTACTGTAAAAATTTCATCAGTATATCCAGCTTCGTACAAATATGCTAAGAAATCTGTTTCGTTAAACTTTTTAGTGAACTCGTTTAAGTACCCAAAAATATCTGTTCTATCCCTCCAAGAAGGCTGTACTGAAGCAACACAAGAAGGATGCTTTACAAAGTTACCCCAAGCAAGAGATATAGAAGTTTTACCAGTACCAGAAATACCCTGTAGGATAACTAGCTTTGTTGAAGCTATAGCTGATACGAATAATCTAATCATTTTTTCACTATAATACAATTTTAACTTACTAGCTGCAAAATTTCTAAATCTATAACAAAATTCTGGTAGTGTAAATGAATCGTGATAATCTTTTTGTTTATATTTTGCATATTCTTGGTCTATTAACGTTAATTTAGAGAATCTACTTTGACTATTAGGGTCAATTTGTTCTTCATCATTAGCCTGTGACTGAGCAGCAGCAAGTGCAGTTCTATCAGCTCCTGTACTTATTCCATTAGGATTTACACCCAATTCTGGAGTTTTCATAGATAGCAATTTAAGTTTTTCATCAACCAATTCTTCAACTTGCCCATTTAAAGTATCAATTTGTTTTAATAATTCTTCTTGGTCAAGAACCTTTTTTCTCCATTTCATATGCTTTTTCAAGAAAAATGCTATTATTCCAACAATTCCTCCAATAACAACAAGCATACAAATAATAGCTAATCCAGTCAAAAACCATTCTGATACTTTAAAATCATTTGCATAATTTTGAATTATATAATAATATCCTGGAACATTAAAAATACTAAGTATTCCTCTCCATAAGCCACCAAAAATCTCTCCAAATCCAGAAAAGAATTGGTGTAAAAATTCAAATAAAAATCTTCCGTATGTTTCCATATTTTTTCTTCCTTTCGAAAATCACATCATTTCGTTAATTTACCATTACATTTGTTAATGAGTTATCTTCTTTAATTTGTTTATATAATACTAAATCTTTTGGTGCAATAACCAATTTAAACATCTTCAATTTTTCTACATCCTCAACACTTTTTACAGCCTCATCTAAAGTAATCACAAAATTGTAGCCTTTGCTAGTATAATCTAGCACATTTTTTTGATTTTTCTTATAATCAGAATAACTAATATTCAGATTAATTTTCTCCTGCAAAGCCTGATTACTAATTAAATCTAAAATTCCATTCAACTTTTGTTTTTTCTTAAACAAAGAAGGCTCAAACTCTGCAATATACGCATCTTTAAAATTGCCATTAACAATATCTCTTATAGCGATTGTGCTTAGCAAAATATATTCAATTTGTAACTTATCCTCTGCAATAATTCCTTCTGTAAATACCTTCTCTATTGCCCTTTCACTATATTGCATTGGCATTTTAACATTATGTTGTAACTTAATATTATACAAATCTTCATTAAACTCTGTAGCCTCAAAGCTTAATGAAAACTCATCAGTTTCGAACTTTTCTAAAAAAACATCTTTATCAATCATGTTACTTTTAACTTCTTTGTAAAGCTTGTCCTCAACATCTTTTGGATTTTTAATCTCGTAATCAGAGTTAACTAAATCTATAATTTTCTCTATAATTTCTTTAAGACTGTCAATACTTTTAAAATTTTCAATATTTCTAACGTTGTCGAAAAATAAAACATATCCAAAAACTTCTTTAACTTTATGAATCTTGTTCAATTTGGCTTGCTTTTCGTCTAGGCTTTCTGCCTCTTCTTCGCATTTTTCCATCAACAAATCCTCTTTGTATTCCAATTCATCTAAAATTCTTAAATAAAAAGCTCTTGCCGGTTTGTCTGTATTTTGAACATTATAATATCTTGCATTTATATAAGTTCTTAAGAACTCATCTACAATCTCTTCATCATAATATGTAGCAAAAATTATCTTCATATATTTCTTTATTTTCTTTTCTGTAAAATTTAGATACGAATCCATCAAACTATTCATTTTATGCCCCTTTCAGCCATTTTGCACGTTTGGGACCGGTTCTTAACGGTGCATTTTTGCGTTATGTTTACTGCACCGTTAAGAACCGGTCCCATTGGTGCAGTCTATTACTCTACTATTTACTCCACTATTTGCTTTGCATTTAAATCCATTTTTATATATTCTATTAAATCTGAATATTCTGCATTTATATCATTATCTTTTGGGAATATTACTTTTATGACAAAATTATCAACAACATCTGTTCCTTGTGCCATTTGCGCTGTATCTAAAGATATTTTTCTATAATAAGTTCCATCTTCATCTGTTATTATTTCTTGTGTCGTATCTAAAATGGTTCCATTTTTTTCTATTTGATATTCTAATGGTAAATTTGTTGTAGTTGTAAAAGTCAATCCATATTCTAAGTCTGTTTCTGCTCTTTTGCTGATGCTTCCATCTTCATTTGCTTTAAAGTTTGATACTGTAAATTTGTAGTCAAATGAATTTGTTGATGGATAAATGTCTTTTATCAAGATTTTTCCAGCTTTAAAATCGTCATTTATTATCCAAAATGCTACGTCCACATCTTTGTCTGAATTTGCTGTTGTTTCGTATCTAGATAATGTTTTTCTTATTAAAATTATTGCTATTATTATTATTGCTATTAGCAAAAGCACAAAAAAACTTTTCTTTAGTTTCTTTTTATCTAACATCTTCCTCACCTGTTTTTTCTTTGTATGAAACTAGTATTATAAATAAAATTACTGTTATAACTATTGGTATTATTACATTTTTATCAGAAAATACTTTTTTCCATATTTCGACATTTTTTATAACAAAAACCTCTTTACCTATAACTGCATCTTTCTTTATTGGCTCATCATCAGTGTTGTTGTAATCTCCTCTTGCAATAATAGTGTCTCCTGTAATGCTTACTATTCTGTGAGTAATTAGCACATTGTCTTTTTTGTATGTTATAATATCGTTTTCCTTTATTTCATCACCTATTTTGATTATTATAATGTCACCTTTTTGAATTGTTGGCGCCATACTTCCAGTTTCTGTGCTAAGTACTGAATATCCGAATATATTAATATATTTTTTATTCTGCACATTTATTTGTATTAAACCCCATATTGCAAAAATAGCAATGCACATTAATAAAAATATTACTAAATTTATTATGCATTTCTTTGCAATTTTAAATATTTTATTATGTTCCATTGCTAATCACTTCTCCTGTATATTGTTTTAAATTTATTTCTAGTGGTATTGATATTTTGGCATTTTCGGTTTGTCCTAATGTTGAATCTGCTTCATTGTTTTCTTCTACATTATTCCATTCAAAATATAATTTAACATGATTTAAATATTTGCTGTTTATCTTGTCTACTGGTATTATTGCAGTATGTTTATGAAGCTCATTTTCTGTATTTACTTCTGCATTAGTAATTTGCTCTGTTTCTCCATCTTTTTGGAAATAGTTTTCAACTCTTACTAAACTCATTCTTGCTGTTGTTACATTATTAAGTTGTATATCAAGCGTATATAGAATAGATACATCTGTGTTGGTTGGGTCAATTATAATCTCAAAACACGCCTGCGTTCCTGGCGCAATTTTTTGACTCTTTACATGAGCAGAATCTAAATATGTTAGATTGTCTTCTGTCATTGTAAAGGTCAGATTTTCCCCACCTGACGATATATCTACTCCATTTACTTTTATTGCCCATATACCTAATAGATTTGAATAATCTCCACTTAGTTGCTCTTTGTATAATGCATAAGTATTAGCTATTTGGAACAAAGATATAATTAACATTATTAATACTAAAACTGTTAATAATTTCTTCATTTATTCTTCCTCTTTTGATGTTTTTTTAGCACTTGCTCCTTTGGCTGAACTTGTTGTTTTAGTTGCTGTTGCCGCTTTCTTTGCTGCACTTGCTGAACTTGTAGTTCTAGTTCTAGGCTTTGCTGTACCTGTTGCACTTGCTGAACCTGAAGTTCTAGTTCTAGGCTTTGCTGTACCTGTTGCACTTGCTGAACTTGTAGTTCTAGTTCTTGTAGTAGTCTTAGTTGCAGGCTTCCTTGTTGTAGTTTTTGTTGCAGTTTTATGCGCACCCTCTGCAGTCTTATGTTCAACCGCTTCAGCACGTCCTGCATTTTTTTCATCTTCTGGCTCCTCTTCAAACTCTGCTTCCACAGCTTTTGATTTCTTCTTACCTCCGCCATATTTAATTTCCATTGCTAACTCAAATACTTCTTGTAAGAATAGAAGTAAAGATACAACTACAACGCAGAATAAGTATCCCCATTTAGATTCTAGCAAATTCAAAACATAGCCCCATCCTTGTATAACAACAACATCGCTAGTTTTGCCAATAAAATAGTCATTAGCATAAGTTTCTTCATTTTCTACATAATAAACTATATGTCTTCCTTGTTGTTTTTTGCTTTCCAAAGTTCTTTCTATTACCTCATACTCTTGGCTATTTATAACTTTGTATAAGAACATTTTGTCACCAACTTGCACGTTTTTATCATTTGTGCTTTTAATTAATAGTATAGAACCTTGCTTATATTCTGGCTCTAAAGAATCATCTTTAACTATATACACCGTGTAGCCACCGATTTGGCTATTGTTATAATCATTATATGATAATAGCAAAACAGTTACAGTTATTGCAATTATGGCATATAATACAAATAATATAGTTCCTAGTACTTTTTTCATTTTTTTCATCCTTGCTTACTATTTTATTTAGGTTTTTATATGGTTTTACCTATAAACCTATTGATTATCAGTTACTTTTTCTAATTTTATTAATTTTGTTCCAGTTAGATTTCCTTTTAAAACCACACTTATATTGTATTGGTCACCAGCATCTAAAGTTTGGATATATGTTTCCATTTGTCCTAAAACATTTTCATCAGAACCAATTAAAATTGCATTTAATTTTTCGTTTGATACGTTTTCATTTGTAGTATTTAATATTGACAATGAAACCATAGTTTTGTCTTGGTCAGCTAGATATTCCATACTGATGTTGCTAACTTCCATGTCACTATAAGTTGTATCTGGTAATGAGATAACCGTATCTGTTTCAGTTGGTGTTTGGTTTTCGTTTTTGTTTTTACTTTTATTAACTACCAATACCACAACTAGTACAATAATAGCAATAAATATAACTATTGCAGATATTAAAATTTTTTTACCTTTTCTTACCTTTTTCATTCTTTTCCTCCTTTTTTCCCTACTATATTTTATACCATAACTTTTTTTAAAAGTCTATACTTTTTTTTAATAAATTTCTTACATATATGTTATTTATTGGAACCCTACAAATACCGCATTTTGAGCTATATATTAGCGTTCCAAAAAATAAAAATTATTCGTTAATTACTTTTATTACAGATGTTGCACTTCCAGAAGGAAATGTATAATCTTTAGACATATCAACTTTATAAAATTTAATATTTCTAACCGACTCTTTATCCATTGTAAAAATAAACTTTCTAATATAGCCATTTGCATTTTTTTCTTCACTTCCTGTAGTTCTATTTGCAAAAACCTCATCTGCCAAATCAATTCTTACCACATCAGGGTCAAATTCCAAAGTAACAGGCAAACCTGTTGCTTGTGCATTAACTATTTTTAGAGTTGCATAATTTCTATTAGGAACGTCTTCGATTATGTAACTATTTAAAGTATACTGTTTTACTCTTAAAGTAATTTCACAAGAAATCTGTTTTTTATATGGTTCTTGTGTACTAGCCTTAATCTTTACAGTAATTTTTTCATTTTCCTGAATTTGACTTTTAGGAGTTACCACAATCTTTAATCTACTAACATTATTAGGAGTATCTCCTGTTTTGGCATATATAATACCATCCGTAGAAGTTGGACCATCTGCAGAATTAATTCCGTAGAGTTACTTTATCAGTATCTGGAGTTTCGCAAGAAACCGAATACTCCAAATCATAGTTTAATCTAAGCAAAGTATTTGCATAACTGTATAAATCGAAATTAATCTCATATGCATCAACTCCACCCCAGTTTTCATATTGATATGTAGCATTATTAAGAGTTAATAAATCACTTGTAAAATAAAATGCTTTTGAAGTAAAATACGCCTCTCTTATGCCATTATAAACATATCTACCAAACACTCCTATTGCAATAATAAGAACAATAAGAAATATGCATACACTAACTTTTACTTTATTCAATTTTTTGCCATTTTTACGTTTACTCATTTTCTTCTCCTTTCACATTCTGATTGTACCGAGAGCCTGCAAGCCCTCGGTTTAATCAGTTATTATTAAGGTGTTACTATAAATGTTTTCCTTATTGTTTGTATTAAAGTATTGTTATAATATGCTTTAAACACTAACTTGTACTCGCCTGTGTTGATATTTTCTTTTATAGCATTTTCATAACTTATTGTTTCTACATTTTGCTCTGTAGTTTCTGGGTGTTCCTTTTTCTCCATTATCATGTACTCTTTACATCCATCAGAAGTAACCAAATTCTGTCCTTCACACTCTTCTGGAGTCTTATACCTACTTCCATCTAAGCTTTGTAGATAATCTTTTAAATCTACTTTTGTATAACTTATTGAACTATAAGTTGTTGTTCCATCATCAGAAACTGTATATGTTGGATTACGTTTATATAACTCTACTCTTATATTAGTATCATATGTAGGTGAACCAACTTTTACTGTTAAGTCTAATCCATCTCCACCGTCTAAATTTAAACGAGTATTTTTACTTATAATTCTGCTACCATCTACTGATTCTAGACCAGCTAAACCTAGCAACTTATTTATAAATGTTATATAAATTTCTTGTGTTTCTTTTTCTTCTCCTCCATAGTATTTTCCATCATATGATGAGAAGAAATAAACTTTAGCTATATACTGTCCTGCTGGAACACTATTTTGACTTAGTGACAATGTATATGAATTCTGCAATTTTGATAATCCATCAGCAAGTGGAACTCTTATTACTCCATCTGCACCTGGTGTATATTCTGTGACTTCTGTGTTGTCTACAAGTTTTAAGTTTTGAACTTCTGGAGCTTTTATTCTTTCTCCATGTTCGTCAGTAATTTCTACTGCTAAACCTGTAATTTTGTCATAATATTTAGTATCTTGAATTATTTCTGAATTTTCAGTTTTTTGTTCTTGCAATGCACCCTTAAATGAGAATGGTATTGATAGATTTTCATATACTGAATATGCAGTTTTTCCATCTGTAGTTGTAACTTTTTCTGATATTGTAGCATTTTGGTTATATAAATTATATTTTAATACTTTGTCTCCATTATTATATTTAGCTGCTCCAGATGAATCTCTTAATTCTAAATATGTTTCTTGTGCTAGTTTACTTGTATTTAAACCTGTATCCATATAATCTATAGAAAGCTCGTATTTTTCCATTGCATAACCTGTTCCACTATGGTAATATTGGTCATTATTGTCTTCATATTTACCACTTGAACTTGTACCACCCATATCTATAAATTTAGACAATTTATACAAATATCTAGTATTTCCCGTAGAATTATCTGTTGCATCATAATCTGTATCACTAGCAATTTGATAATAATAAACTTTATTTAAATCATCACCTTGTCCAAAATCTCTTAATGTTAATTTAGTTCCTTTTGGTAATGGACTTGTAGTTGATAATACTCTATAATCTCCTGTTGCATATATATTTTCTTGTAGAGAATTCTCCAATAGTACATATGTAATATCTACAGAGCTATCTGTTGTGTAATTTAATTCTGTTTTTATACTATCTGTAAATCTTGGTACATAGCTTGCTGCATAATCACTATTCAACTCTTCAACTCTTGTTTGAATATTGACTGCTATTACTATCTTAAATACTTTGCCAGCAGTAGCATCTTCTCCTGTTTTGGATTTTCCTGTTAATACAATATTCATATTTCCTAAATCCTCATTAGTTGAAACATTAACAGAATTATATAATTTAAATATTATATTTCCTGGTTCACCAGAATTATCAGTTTTATAAACAGTATCTCCATCAAATGAACCATTGTTATCTGTATACAAGTTTGTAATTCCTTTAGTTATCCAACCAGAGTTTGTTGTTTGCATTGTTAAACCAAACTGATAATTTGCCTTTTCACTAGAATCCGCATATGTTGGTATATTCAATTTGTTCATTAACTGCGCTTTAACACTAAATGCATTAGTACTAACTCTATCAACAGAAATTGTTGTGCCACTATAAGAAACATCTTTAACAAATTTTTTAAAATTAAGTGATAATTCTGCCATTGAATCTGATGAATAAGTTGAAGCAATTAAAGAAGTATTATAATTTACAATTTCAGCCCCTACTATCCAATCATAATATGTTCCATTATCTGTAACATCAATTACTTGTGGCTCAGCTTTTCCGCTATCTGTTTTAACATTTGTATAGAAACCATCCACATTAATGTTATGATTTGCTTTGTGTCGTCCTTCCACATATGTACCATTTACAAACATATTAGTTGTAGCTGTTCCTGCATAATTTGGTGCATAAATGTCATATTCTTTGTTTTCTGTAGTACGGCTTGTTCTATACATTCCGAAAAATGCCATACCACTTACATCTCCCCAAATGTCTTGACCTGCTTTATTAGCTAAATCTCCTTCTTCTTTTGCAAAGATTAGGTTTATACCCTCATATGTATATAATCTATTATCTACATTTCTTGTTACTACACCATCTGCAATAGTTGCTGTTGCTTTAGTTGTTGTATTCTCTTCTGTAGTAACCAAACTCTCGAATCCACCAACCATGTTGAAACCTCTCTGAGTATATAGTGTTGAATTATCAAGTAAAGTTAATCCATTTGTAATTCTATTTAAAGTATAGCTTGTATTTTTATAATAATTATATTTGTCTCGAGAACCTTCCAACTCTAAATATGAATCTTGAATACACAATTTGCCAGTTCTTTCAATTGATTTCATTATATGAGTTTTAGCTGAACTTCCAAAGTCTTTAATTTTTATTGTTGAACCATCTTTTGCACTTTTTGGAGTATAATTATTTCCATTTCCACTTCCATAAATACTTCCACTAAATGTTATAGGAGATTCTGCACTATTATCTAAAGTAATATGTGTTTCACCATTCACAGTAGTTTCGCTATAATCTGTTGTTACTACAGTACCTGCTCCAAATATATTAGCTTTTAAGTTTATTGCTCTAGCAGTTAAAGTCTGGTCTGTTACTGCATCTTTACCAATATTAATATTTGTGTTTCCATATACTACTCCATTATTTGAACCTCCGTAAACTTCAGGCAATATATTTCCTCCAGCAATATTAATTGTTGTAGAGCCTTCTGCTCCAGATTTACCAATATCAGTTTTATAGCCTCCACCAAATAATTGATCATATATTGTAGAGTTTCCAGAAATATTGATAGTTGTATATCTAGTAATTCCTTTATCTTTATTTCCTCCATAAACATTAGTAGCATTTGAATTAACAATATTTACAGTTGCATCTGTAGTTTCTCCTCCATCGCCAGAGCCACCTTCGTTACCACCATAAATATTAGTTACTGAAGCTCCTTTTTGAGTTACATTTGCATTTGTAGCACCAACATCATAGCCTCCACCATAAACATCTGTTACATTTCCAGAATTTAATACTACATTTGTAGTTCCAGATACTCCAGCTGTTTTTGATCCACCATGGATTGAGTCAATTTTCATACCATCTAAATTTACATTAGCAGTACCAACACTTGCTGAATTTCCACCACCATAAACATTGTTTAAAGTACCAGTTTTTAATTCAACATTAGAAGTTTCTACAGTTCCATTTGTATTTGAACCTCCAAATACATTTGTAACTTTAGAAGTTCCATCAACATTTACATTAGAAGTTGTAGTTGTACCACCATAACCTCCACCGTAAACATCTGTTACAGTTCCTACTTGTAAGTAAATATTAGAATTTGTAACAAATCCATCAGTTTTTGGTCCACCATATATTGTATTTGCAGTAATACCATTTAAGTAGATGTTAGCTTCATTCGTGATACCTGCAGAATCTGAACCACCATACACAGCACCTAATATTTTTGCAGTTTTTACTAATCTTATTTCTGTAGTTCCTACTCTGTCATATTTACCACCACCATATATTGTTCCAGTAATTGTTGGAGTTGTATTTTTATCAGCCTCTCCAATTACTATATTAGTATTTTGACTTGCATTATCTGTATTTAATTGGTTTTGAGTAGTTAATTCATTTCCACCAGATACATCATTTACTTCTCCGCTATATATATTAATGTTTGTAGCAGTTTGTACTTGATTTTGATAAGCTCCACCATAAATAGTATTAGTCTTTCCGACTTCATAATTAATATTAGAACTTCCTCTAACACCACAGTTATAACCACCGCCATATATCGCATTAGTTCCCATCAATGAACTAAATGTTATATTAGTATCACCTGTGATTAGACCTGTATTAGTATTAATATTTGTACCGTCTATTACTCCCAAACTTCCACCATAAATTTGTTGAACACTTGCGCTTCCTTCTACAACAATATTTGTATTTCCTGTAATTTTTCCTTGAGCCACTGTAGTTGCATTTGAACCTCCAAATATACCTCCACCAACATTAGCTTCTCCTGTTGCCGTAATTACAGAGTTTCCTGTTGATGTATCATTATCTCCATGTCCAAATACATTTCCATAAGCATATCCTCCATAGAAGTTTAGTATATTAACATCTGGTTGTCCTGCATCATTCTTATCCTTAGTAGTTGCCATTCTAGAACCACCATAAATATTTTCGTTTACCAATCCATAATACATATCTAATTTAATTATACCATCATTAAATCCGTTTATAGACCTTAGATATATACTTGCATTTTCGTCTGCTTTATTAAACGAATTATCACCTGTAAATGTTCCACTGTATAATCTAGTTATTGCATAATATCTTGAATAACCTAATGTAGTATCTTGTGCACCATCGCGATTATATGGGTAACATCTATCTTCTACTTCTCCCATAGCTAAATATCCTGTAATTTCTGGATTTCCTGCATAAGTTTTTCTAGCTCCTCTTGTCTGTATTGCAGTCTGGTGTTGTATTACAGCCTCTTTCATAGTACCAATTATAATTTGATGAGTAACATATTTTCTATTTGTTGTTTGGTTACTTAAGCTACTACCAACAATAAGGTCATTATATCTACCAGCCTCAACTATGAAAATATGAAGACCGATTGTATTTTTAGTAGTTTCCTCTTTATAATTTCCACCAACAACAGCTCCAAATGTATATTTATCATCTGGTGTAGAAATACCTCTACCAAGAATTACATCACCATAATTAGTAACTAATACATTAGAATAATCGCCATTAGCAAGATAATCGCTACCATCGTTAACAGTTGAAGAAGAAGAATACAATTTAATATTATCAAAAATTATATCTCCATTTACATTCATATTAGAAGAAACCTTTAATTCTGCACCTTGTGTTCTATAATCTACACCTGCATATAAGCTTGTAATTGTAGCATTGCCTGTTAAAATATCACTACTATTCCATTCAATTGCATCCATAATTACAATAATATTTGTTGAATCTTTTCCATCTGCATCCAACTTAGAATATGCAGTTTGCAAATCTTTAACTGGAGATGTAGGAGATTTACCATCATTAGAATTATTGCCCTTATTAGATACAAAGATTACAGTTGCCTCTTGCCATACAGCATTTAGGTGTGTTACTGTATTTGGTATTTCTTCGTATAAATTATAAATTGTAGCATCATCAGCAGAGAATCCTTTTTCATTAGCTACTGCCCAGCCTTTGAAGCTGTATGCTTTTTGAACTCCATTCTCATACGTAAATGGTTCTGCAAATAATGTATTTTCTCCATTACCATAAATTTCTCCAATTGAACTTGCTTGGTATGTTGTACTTTCTGCATTTGTACCAGACCTATTTATACTCATCAATTCGTGAACATAAGCTTGATGTGTTTCTTTAAAATCTGGTGTTACATGATAAGTAATCATCTTATAATTATCTGTATTACTATTTATAGCAGATTGAGAAAAACTAATTGTAGTTGTAGCACTCTTGTTGCTAAACTCATCAATTAAAGTATCTTTTGCAATTACTAAAGAGTAAATACCAATATCATTTAAGTTAGCAACCTCAATTTTATAAGATTTAGAGACCTCTGCCTCATCAGAGCCTGTATTTGTAACAGTAATGCTTGATGAAGCAGTAATGTCTGTACCATCTTTTAGGATTTTTATATCACTTGATGTTAAATTACTATTTTCTAAATCTAAGAAAGTATCTTGACCTTTAACATCAAAACTAATCTTACCATCTGATGAGAATGCAGAAGTATCAGTATCTACATATTTCCAAATTGGTTTCTTATTATCTAGGTCTACTATAATGTCTGTTTCGTCATTTAAATTTCCATCTAAATCACTAATCTTGCCTGCTGGAATAGTAAATTTAAGCTGTTTAAACTCTTCTTCGAACTCATCTAATCTAACCACAAAATCATAACCATATTTTGTTTTTACAGGAGTTACTGTAACTGGTAAATCTGTTCTTTGTATATATTGTCCATCTCTATTTAATTGGTAAATTAAGATGTCGTCAGCGGTTAATGTAGTATCAAAATTATAGAATCTATCTGTACCAGAAATTGTAACCGTTGCATATCTTTTGGCCCAACTAATAAATTTATCTTTGTAGAATAATTTAGGTTTAATAAAGTCTGCTCTTATATAATTATCTTTATCGTCACCATTGTCATTATCAACTATTATTTTTGTTTCAATGTTCGTATTTCCAGATGTATCTTTAACCATTCCTTCTGCAATTACAAATTCTATTTTACCACTATGTCTTCTGAAAATTTCATCTTCTAAATTACTATTTAGCTCGAAATTAGATAATGTTAATGTATATCTAATTCCATTTCCAGAACCATCTGTAATATCAGATTTTGTTAATTCTTTAGTTATAGTTTCTGTTACATCATAATCATCAACAAGTATTTGTTTAATATCATCTACAGATAATATGTTACTTTCTAAGAAGTTTGTATCAACTGCGTCAAATGTAATTTTTACTTGTTTGTTTTCTCGGTCTATTACTGGATTAGCATTTTCTGAATATTGATATTTAATTGTTGGTTTTATAAAGTCTACAATATTGTTTCTAAATGCTGTATATTTAGGATTATCAGCACTATCGCTAATGTCAGTTTCAACCCAATTTGGATTTCCTACTGGAATTTCGGTTATTATATTTCCATTTCCAGAAGTATCCCTAATTGTATTATCAGAAAGTGTAATCTTAACAGCTCCATCATATGTACCAAAGTTGCCTAAAGTTAAGATATATCCTGTATCTGCTCCATTTAATTCTGCAGTGTCTGTTATCTTTGTTAATGTTTTAGTAATTGTACTTATTGGTTTGTCTGGGTTTGCAGAATTTTCGACATATACTGACACATTCTTTTCTGTTAATGTATCTTTTAGATAATACTTATCTCTACCTAAAATTTTAATTGTTACTGTTCCTGTTTCGCCAGCTCTATCTCTGGTTATGCTACTTGTTGAATATTCCCAAACAGGTCTTGTAAAGTCTACAATACTTTCTCTGAATGCGGTATATTCTCCATTAGCATCTCCAGACTCTGTCCAAGTTGAATTTCCAACTAAAACTTCGGTCTCTCTGTTTGTATTTCCATATTTGTCTAGTATTACTCCTTCTGGAATAATAACACTTGTTACACCTTCATTTTCGCCAAAGTTTCCTAAGGTTATCTGATATGTAATTGAAGTTGCTTGTTTGCTTATTTGAGAAACTTGTTTTGTTATTGTGTCTGGATATACTGTTTCTCCATCAGGTTTTACAACCTTTACTTTTATTTTTGCAACATTTTCTGCATCTTGTAAAATTCCTCTATCTAAGTATTTATCTGTTGCTTGAATTCTTACAGATACTGTACCAGTTTCGTTTGTTAGGTCTCTGTCAATTCCATTGCTTACATTTAACTTACTTAGATTGTCCTCTGTTCTTTCTATTACTGGGTCTATTACATCGACTATTATTGGGTTATCTGTATCATCACCATCATCATAATCTAATGTTATAGTTGTTGCTTTGTTTTTGTTTCCAGATGTATCATCAACTTTATCTGCCGAGAATACAAAATCCACTGCACCACTATAGTCTTTGTATTTTTCTGCTTCGTTATATACTAACTCGAAGTTTGATACTACAAATGTATATTCTGTTCCTTCGTCTATTGCTTTAGATTTTACAGTTGTGTGTAATTGTTCAGTTAAGTCTGTTCCTGCAACTTTGATTCGTATATTATCTGAATTTAAGCTTCCATCTGCATTCATTATTGAGTCATCTCTAATATATTTATCTGTTACAGTAAATTTAACTGTTAATGTTTTTGCTACATAATCAATTTCTGGATTTTGTGTTCCTTCTACTGTTGAATATGTGTATTTAATTGTTGGACTATTAAAGTCTACTATGCTATCTCTAAATGCTGGGTAAATTGGGTTTGTAGTACTATCTCCACTTTCTACCCATTCTGGATTTCCTACAAATATTGTGGTTTCTATGTTTTTGTTTCCACTCTCATCTTGTATTGTTCCTGCATCTATTACGATTTTTGTAACTCCATTTATTTTGTTGAAGTTGCCTAGTGTTAATTTATATCCAACAAATTTTAGATTGTCTACATCTGCTAATTTCTGTTTTGTTGCTAAAGTTTTTAATATAGATGTATCTGTTATTTGTGTTAATTGTTTTGTTATTGAACTTTCTAGATTGTCATCTACATATACTTTAATTTTGTCTTCTGTTAATGAGTTTGAGCTATAATACTTATCACTACCTATTATTGTAAGTGCTACTGTATCTGCTTGCTCTCCATCTCTTATTCTGTTTATTGCACTTGTTCCATAGCTCCATTGTGGATTTACTACGTCGACTATTACTGGGTCTTTATGGTCTTCGTGATGTCCTGGGTCATCTATACCTATTGTAATTGTTTTTGCAAAGTTTCCATTTCCAGATTTATCTGTTATTATGTTTTCTTTAAATGCTATTGTTAATGGACCACTGTATCCTTCTGCATTTTTGGTTTCTAATTTGTCTATTTTTAGCTCATATCTTTCGCCAATTTTTTGCTCTTTGCCATTTACTATTGTATAAATGTCTCCATTTGCTTTGTATATTGTTGTTCCATCTGTTATGTCTTCATCTAATGTCTTTTTCTTTAATGTTCTTTCTACTTTTGTCCAGTCTGGTTCAACTCCATCTACCAATAATTCCATGTTGTCTAATGATACTCCTGATTGTTCAAAGTATTTATCTGTTGCAGAAAATACTACTTTTACGTTTTTGTCTGTATAATTTATTTCTGTATCTGAGTATTCATATGTGAACTCTGGTCTTATGTAATCTGTAAACATTGTGCCATCTGTGTTTGAGTTTGTTTTATTCTCAACTTCGTCTGTTTCTTTTAATACTATGTCTAGCATCTCTCCCGTTGTGTCTATTGCTTGTAAGTTTTGGTTGCTATATGTTGTGTCTTTTAAGGTCTTTTTGTCGATTTTTAGCGAAATGTGTCCACTCCACTCTTTGTATTCTTTTCCTTGTTGTCTTAATGCTTGCTCGAAGTCTGATAATGTTAATACTTGTATTACATCATTTGCTCCTGTTATTGCATTCTTTGCTGTGCTTACTGCTCCAATTGCTTTTGTTACACTTGATGCTTCTTCTCCATCAAAGTATACATGTATCTTGTCTGCTGTTAATGTGCTTGCTACATCACTTGTGAAGTCTACTCCAGCTTCTGCATTTGTCCTTCCTCTTAATGTGATTGATATTGTGCTCTTGCTTAGGTCTGTGCTGTCTATTGTGATTTTTGAACTTTCTTCTGCCCATTCTGTTCTGTATTTTGGATTTATTGTTCCTCTTGTGTAGTTTATTAATTTTGTTGTGTCTGTTATGTCTGCATCTGTGTTTAGTTTGAAGTTGTTTTTGTCTTTATATATTTGCTCTGAGGCGTAGATTGTGATTTCGCCGTTTTTGCCTGTGTCTGTGAACATGTCTGTGTTTGTACTTGCAATTTTTGTGAATGCTGGTCCTAAGTCTAACGAAGTCATTGCTGTTGAACCTGTTCCGTTGAACATATAACTCATATTAGTTGCACTTGTTGTATAAAATAATTTTCCTAAACTTAATTCTGTCAATCCATACTTTCCTGTTTCGTCGAACATATAACTCATATCAGTGACCTTGCTCGTATTGAAATTTTCTCCTAATTCTAAACTTGTCATTGTTCTACTACCTGTTCCAAAGAACATAAAGCCCATATTAGTTACATTGCTTGTATCAAATTTATCTCCTAAATTCAGTATTTTTAAATTACTATATCCTGTGCCTTTAAACATACTATGCATATAAGTTACATTACTTGTATCAAACTTATCACCTAAATTTAGTATTGTCAATTTTCTCCTTCCCGTTTCTTCAAACATATTCCCCATATAAATTACATTACTTGTATCAAACTTATCTCCTAAATTAAATGTCGTCATCTTTTTATAACCTGTTCCTGAAAACATATATGACATATTAGTTACATTTCTTGTATTAAATTCGATACTTAAAGTTAAATTTTCTAACTTTGAGTATCCACATTCCAGAAACATATATCCCATATCAGTAACATTACTTGTATTAAATGTTTCTCCCAACTTAAATGTTATCATTTCTTGATACCCTGTCCATGCAAACATCCCATTCATATCAATTACATTACTTGTATCAAATTTATCTCCTAAATCTAATTCAGTCATTGACATATATCCAGTACAATGAAACATGTCTTTCATATTAGTAACACTACCAACATTCAACAAACCGATATTAGTAATTGTTTCTCCTGAAGTACAATTTGCAGAATATCCAACATATGCAAATAAATCAGTCGAATCATAATTTCCAAATATCTCGTAATCACTACCAATGTAAACTTTTACAGTTCCGTTAGCATTTGTTTCATACCAAGCTAAAATTGATTTATCTTGTTGTGCTGAAACATCCCAAGCAGTTGTATCAACATATGCTTGTGCTGATTTATCATAAACTGTAGAAGGTATATTATCCACAAATGTTATATTGTCAATGTTCTGTCTTTGTATGTTAGTATTTCCTAAGAATGATGCTCCTGCTTTTCCTTCTGAATTATTAATAGAATCATATTCTCCCGTATAAGTGCGTTTCAAAGTATTATATAATAACAAATCCGTAGCCTTATTAGTATTATTAGAATTATCAAGTAAAGTATTAGGCTGAATTTGAATTTTAATTTGATTAGCATCTTTAGGTAAGCCAGTTCCACTAACTTTAACAGTATATTGTTCACCAATTTTAGACTTTCCGTCAGAAGACATTACATCAGTAACTTGAGAACCAACTTCTACATTAACATTAGTAGAAACCTCAGCTCCATTTACAAGAACCTTAATCTTATCAGCAGTTAAGCTACTGCTCTTAAAGTATTTATCAGTACCTTTAACAGTAATTGTAGCTGTTTGGTCAGCTGCGCTAGCTGTTGAGCTAACTCTCTCCCAGATTGGGTCAACCACGTCAACAACTTTTGCCTCAGTATTAACATTTCCGCTTAAAATATCAATACCAGAAGTAATAGTTGTAGCATCATTACCTTTTGTAGAAGTATCAACTGCTACATTTGCTGGAATTGCAACTGTAATTACACCACTGTAATCCATAGTATCTTTTCCTGCAAGTTTTTCCAATTGTTCTAGATGAGATAATGTCAAAGTATAATGTTTGCCAACTACTTTAGTTTTTCCATTAATAATAGCTGTTATGTCAGTTGACTCTAGCTCTTTAACCACTCCGTGAACTCCTGTGTTATCCCAATTTGGTTCTTCGCCATCAATTAAGATATTCAAGCTTTCAAGTGGCAAATTGATTGTATTTAGATATTTATCAGCAATATCAAATTCCATTTTGAATGTCTTACCATTGTAATCTATATCTGATTCGCTATATTTATATCTAGCCTCTGGTTTTATATAATCAACAAAATCAGAAAGTGTTGTTGTTGCTGGATTTATTGTATTTCCTGCAATATCCCTAGAAGCATCTGCTTTTATTCTAAGTTCTAAAGTACCACTTAGCTCTCTGTATGCTTTGCCTGTAGCCACAAACTCCTCATCAGTTTCAACAATATCAGCAATTTCTACTGTATATTGATGACCTACTGTTCTCTCGCTTCCGTCAATCATTGCTTTGATTGGAACTGTACTTAATATAGTTTTTGTAATTTCGTCATCAACTTGTTTTCCATCAACCCATATTGAAATTTCATCAAGTGTTACTGGGTCTTCTGGATTATAGTTTTTATCAGTTACGTTAAATATAATTGTATCTTTACTTGCGTCTGCATCTTGTGTTTTTTGTACCAAGTACACCTCTGGTCCTGTTCCGTCGATATTACCAATTGCTAGTGTTTGCTCATTTGTTGCATTAGTGTACGCATCTATTACTGTTCCTGCAGAAATCTTGATGTCGATGTTTCCACCATTTTCGTTTTTGTACTTAGCAGTTCCACCAACTATTGGCTCTGTAGGCGTAAATTCTGTATAGCCTTCAATTTCTGGAGTTATATTTCCAAGCTTTAATGTATATTCGTAAACTTGGTCTGCAACAATCTCCTCTGGACCTGTTAATTGTTTTGTTATTTCTGTTGAAGCTACTCCGTTTGTTAATACTGTAATATCATCAGCTGTCAACTTAAATGTACTCTTATCTTTTATCAAGAATTTATCTGATACTCTTAGTTTGATTGTTCCTTCTGTTGTATCAGCATTACTTACTGACCATACTGGGTCTACTACATCAACTATTTCTTTATCGCTATCTGAACCTCCTGGCTCATTTCTTCCTATTGTTATTGATGTTGCATCACTTGTATTTCCAGATTTATCGGAGATTGCTCCGGCTTTAAATAATAATGTCATATATCCACTATATTTAAAACCGTCTCCAACTCCATTTTCATCTTTTTGGTCTAATCCTGTGATTGTTAATTGGTATCTTTCTCCAACCTTACGCTCTTCGCCATTTACTGTTGCTGTTATATCTTCAACCTTAGTCAATTCTTTTTTGATTGATTTATTTAATGCTGTTACATCATAATCATCAATACTTACTGTTATCTGGCTTGCATCATATGTGCCATCTGTTTTGGTTAATGTTGTTTTGTCAAAGTACTTATCTGTTACGTCAAATGTTACTTCTACTTTTTCGCCATCTCCATGTACTATTGTTGTATCCATTTTATTGTATGTGAATTCTGGTTTTACATAGTCTGTAAACATTGTTCCATTGCTGTTTGCGTTTATGTTTTCTGCCTCTTTTATCTCGATGTCTACCATCTCGCCTGTTGTGTCGATTGCTTGTAAGTTTTGGTTGCTGTATGTTGTATCTTTTAGGGTCTTTTTGTCGATTTTTAGCGAAATGTTACCACTCCACTCTTTGTAACTCTTGCCTTGTTGCCTTAAGCCTTCTACTATGTCTGATAATGTGATGACTTGCAATACATCATTTGCTCCTGTTACTGCATTTGTAGTTGTTGTTGCTGTCGCAATTTGTTTTGTTATGCCTGTTGCTTCTTCTCCATCAAAGTATACATGTATTTTGTCTGCTGTTAATGTACTTGCTACATCACTTGTGAAGTCTACTCCCGCTTCTGCATTTGTCCTTCCTCTTAATGTTATTGTTATTTTACTTTTACTTATATCTGTATTGTCTTTTACTAATGCTGATGACTCTTTTACCCATTCTGTTCTGTATTTTGGATTTATTGTTCCTCTTGTATAATTTATTGCTGAACTTGTTTCATCTGTGTTTAACTTGAAGTTGTTTTTGTCTAGGTATATTTGTTCTGAGGCGTGGATTGTGATTTCGCCGTCTTTG
>ENA-OUQF01000808-OUQF01000808.1-human-gut-metagenome-genome-assembly--contig:-NODE-808-length-21456-cov-5.318583_pt1 | contig 21456 bp, 25 predicted proteins | sample MGYA00237947_ERZ548826 | MGnify/ENA primary metagenome ERZ548826 (study PRJEB26490, sample SAMN05194701) | human gut metagenome | biome: terrestrial biome; feature: human-associated habitat; material... | reverse complement strand
AGCTATGTCTTCTTTTATGCATTTTCCAATTTGCGCAACTTATTGTACATTATCGAGGTGAGCGCAGGGTTCCCGCGAAGCGCCGCCAGGCGGTTCGTGGGATGCCGGGAAGCGAGTTCGAGCCTCGCCAAAATGAAGCTCCGGCTGCCTCCACCCATGCGCGGAGCGCATTTCGATCTGAGGTGAGCGCAGGGTTCCTGCGAAGTGAGGGACGAGCCTCGTGTGCGGCGAAGGCTTGCTGTGCAAATGCGCTAAAGCTCTGCCGGTTCGGCGAACTGGAATTTTTATTTTTGGTGCCATGCCATTACATAGTCTTTTTCTCCAGTAGCTTCATCCAAACCGCTGTGCTGAATCTCAAATCCTTCTCTTTGATAAAAGGATATTGCCCGTGTATTTTTTTGATATACGTTCAAAAGTAATTTGCTCCGTTTGTCCTTTGCATAATTCAGCAGAGCTTTACCGATACCCTGCGACTGCATTTCGTCAGAAACAAAAATACCCTCAACATATTCATCGTTTAGTCCTATAAACCCCTGTATTTCTTGATTGTGTTCATAGACATAGACGGTTGCCTGTAATAGCAGTTCTTTCACTAATTCAAAATTATTTTGCCAATATTGCGCGGGAATAAAATAATGTGCGGTTATATTGGTGTCCAACCATATATTTGCAACTTTATTTATATCTGCTTTTCGTAATTCTCTAATCATAACGGTGATTCTCCTGCAAATCCCGATTTATCGAACGAAAGCATAGCACAAAAACACAAGCCTGTCCACCTGTTTTCCTCAAAGCGTCCGCGCACGGTGTATATTCTTCGCTCCTCGGCGCAAACTATCCTCTGCGCGAGGCCCGAACGTTCGCTTCGCGCGAATTTTGCAAGGAGGAATTTCTTCATGTCCGATCATACCAACAGCGGCTGCGCCTGCACCCCCAACAGAGCCATCAAATGCGAGGTCACTTCCTGCGCGAACCATTGCCAGAGTCAGTCCTACTGCGGTCTGAACGCCATTCAGGTCGGCACCCATGAGACCAACCCCACCATGGACCAGTGTACCGACTGCCAGAGCTTCCGCAAGAAGTAAGCAAAGAAGCGGCACGGCCGCTTCTTACATAGGGAGTGGGGGACATGGAGAAGAAAACGAAGTACCGCCTCAGCGGCGTCGCCGCAGGGCTTACGAACGGCATTTTCGGCGGGGGCGGCGGCATTCCGCTGCTCGTGCTGCTGACGAAATGGGCGGGCGTGGAGGAAAAGAAGGCGTTTGCCACCTGCGTGGCGGTCATTTTTCCGATGTGCGCGGTGTCGGCGGCGCTGTGGTATTGGCGCGCAGAGCTGTCCCTGACGGCGGCGCTGCCATATCTCCTCGGCGGCTTCGCGGGCGGACTGGTCGGCGGGAAGCTGTTCAAAAAGGTGCCGAACCTCTGGCTGCGGCGCATTTTCGCGCTCTTTCTGCTCTATGGCGGCTGGCGCTATCTTTTCACGGGAGGCTGAGCGATGACGGACTGGCTTCTGCCCGCGCTCGCGGGCTTCGGCACGGGCATCCTCTCGGCGTGGGGCGTCGGCGGCGGGACGCTGCTGCTCCTGCTCATGACGCTCTTTCTCGGCGTCGACCAGACGCAGGCGCAGGGCATCAACCTCCTCTACTTCCTGCCGACGGCCGGAATGTCGCTCCTTGAGCACAGGAAAAACGGCTATCTCGACCGCGAGGTGATGCGCGCGGCGATCCCGCTCGGGACGCTCGCGGCGCTTGCCGCGGCGTGGGCGGCGACCTCGGTCGACATCACGGTATTCCGCAAGCCGTTCGGCGTTTTCCTGCTTTGGGCGGGCGCCAATATGCTGCTGCAAAAAAAGAAATGAGACAATGCCGAACGCATTGCCTCATTTTTCATACAAAGCAGGTCTGCACGAGCAGCATATAGAGCGCTGTGCCGGCGAACAGGCTCAAAAGCATATTCCTTTTCCACCATTGCAGCGCGGCGGTCACGGCGATGGCGATCAGCTCCGGCAGTGCGTGGTACGAGGCGAACACCGCGTCCTTGAGGCAGTAGACGAGCAGCAGCCCGATGACCGCGTAGGGCAGGACAGTGCCGAGGTAACGGATGAACGCGGGCGGCTCGCGCCCTTCGGGGAAGATGAGAAAGGGGAGAAAGCGCGTCGTCATCGTGCCGAGCACGACGGCCGCGATGGTGATCACGCTCTGCGTGACGGTCATGGTCATAGGGCGGGCTCCTCCTTTTTCTGCGATTTGCTGCTCACGAGGAAGCAGACGATGATGAGCGCCATCGCGGGCAGCATGAAGCCGTCGCTGCCGAACACAGCGAGGCAAAGCGCCGCGCAGCCGAGGCCGGTGAGGGCGGGGCGGTGGTCCTTGGCCTCCTCCCATTGATTGACGAACATCACGGTGAACAGCGCTGTCATGACGAATTCGATGCCGGTGGTGTCAAAGTGCAGGACCGAGCCGAGCAGCGCGCCGAGCGTCGCGCCCGTGACCCAGTAGGTCTGGTTGAGCAGGGTGACGAAGAACATGAACCAGCCGCGGTCCACGTCCTCCGGCGGGGTGACGGTGCAGTTGATGGAGAAGGTCTCGTCGCACATGCCGAAGATCAGGTAGGGCTTTTTCCAGCCCATGCCCTTGTACTTTTCCAGCATGGAGATGCCGTAGAACAGATGCCGCGCATTGACCATCAGCGTCAGAAGAAAGGCGTGCAGCGGCGCGTAGGCCGAGAGCAGAAGCTCCACCGCGACGAACTCCATCGAGCCGGCGAAGATGAAGGCGCTCATGGCCATCGGGTAAAAGACGGAAAAGCCGCGGCTGCGCATCAGAAAGCCATAGGACATGGCGATGAACAAAAAGCCGATGCAGATGGGCAGGGAATAGGGCAGCGCGGCGCGGAATGCTTTCTTTTTCATGGGTGCTCCTTTGTGAAAATCCTACAAATGCGATAGGAAATAAGACGACGATGGTATTTTACGCCTGCGTAAAAATTTTGTCAAGCCATTCGTGCAATTTGACGAAAGAGAAGGGAGAAGTCTCATTTCTGAGACTTCTCCTTCTTGGCTTTCAGCTTGTTTTCGATGGCGCGCATCCCTTTGTAGCACACCGCCGAGACGACGGCAAGCAGGATCATCGCCGCGGGAAATTGCTTGTTCTTTTTCATGCTCTCCTCATTTTTTCGCTTCGAGTGTGACGGAAACGGTCAGGTATTCCCCGCCGCGGCAGACCTTGAGGATCATTTCCTCGCCTGCGGCGTGGCGGTGGCGCACGCGCAGCAGATCGTTGGAGGTCTCGACGCGCACGCCGTCGGCCTCGTAAATGAGGTCGTCTACCTCCAGTCCGGCCTTGTCGCCGGGACCGTTGAGATCGACCGTGTAAACACGGGCGGCCTGCTGCCCATCGGGCAGATAGGCGGGTGTGCGGTCAACCGAGATGCCGAGCACCGGCTCGCCCTGCACCTCGCCGCAGCGGAGGATGTCGTTGACAATGTAGGCGCTTGAGGCGATGGGAATGGCGAAGCCGAGCCCCTCCACACTCGCGGTGGACCAGCGGTCCATGCCCATCTTCATCACGTTGATGCCGATGACCTGCCCATATCGGTTGATGAGCGGGCCGCCGGAGTTGCCGTTGTTGAGCGCGGCGTTGGTCTGGATGAGCGTCATGGTCACGCCGTCCACATCGACGTCGCGGTTGATGGCGGACACGATGCCGTCGGTCAGCGTGCCGCGCAGCTCCACGCCAAGCGGGTTGCCGATGGCGTAGACCGGGTCGCCGACGCTCAGGGCGTCGGAGTCGCCGAACTCCGCGGCGGGAAGCCCCTGTGCCGCGCGGCCGTCGGTGTCCTGCGCCTTGATGACGGCAAGATCCTGCTCCGCATCGTAGCCGACGAGGGCGGCGTCGAAGATCGAGCCGTCCGCAAGGGCGACGTAGCAGCTCGTGCCGCCGGCAATGACGTGCGCGTTGGTGATGATGTAGCCGTCCTCCGTCAGGATGACGCCGGTGCCGACGGACGCGCCGCGCGGCAGCTCGGTCACCACCGTGACGGTGGAGGGATTGACCCTCCGGTAGATCTCCTGAATGGTCAGCGCGTCGCCGTGACCGTCCGCGTAGACAAGGCGCACGCCGTCGTCCGCCGATACGACCGGCAGCTCCGGCTCGGCGCTCTCGTCAAGCTCGCCGTAGTAATAATAGTAGTCGGGATCGTCATAGTAGTCGCCGTGATCGCCGCCGTAGAAGCGGTCCGGCAGCAGACCGAACCACCAGGCGGCGTACAGCCCGCCGGCGAGAACGAGGACCGCGGCCAGACAGATAAGGAAAATTTTCAGCCCACGGTGCCTCTTGCGGCGCGTCCTGGCGGGCGGCTCCTGCGCGGCGGTTTCCGGCTTTCTGCCGGGCAGCGGGCGGTCCTGCACATAGTAAGCAACGTAGGGCTTCGGCTCGGCGACGTACTCGAGCGTGACCTCATTGGGCTCGCGCTGCGGAATGAAGTTGTCAGACGGATACTGCTCCATGTAAAAACTCCTGTGTTACGGCTGCGGGGCGAGCGAATTGGCGAGCGAGAGCGTGAAGGCGAAGGTCGTCAGGCCGTTTTCGCTCGTGACGGCGATGTGCTCGTGGTGCTGCTCCAAAATGGTCTTGACGATGTAGAGCCCGAGGCCCACGCCGTCCTTATCCTCGCTGCGGGACTTGTCGCTCTTGTGGAAGCGCTCGAAGAGCAGCGGGATCTCCTCGGCGGGGATGGTGTCGCCCTCGTTGCGCACGGAGACGACGGCCCTGCCGTTCGTCACCGCGAGACCGAGGTAGAGCGTCGAACCTGCACGGGCGAACTTTGTCGCGTTCTCCAGCAGGTTGTAGATGACCTGCGTGATGAGGTCGTTGTCGCCGAGCACGGTGACCGGCTCGTCGGGGATGTCGGCCTCCACGTCCAATCCACGGTCGGTGATCTTCTTTTCCATTGAAATAAGCACCCGGCGCATGCTCTCGCACACGTCGAAGGGCGCCTTGCTGCGCATCACGTCGCGCGACTGGAGCTGTGAGACCTCGAGCATCCGACGCACGAGGCGGCTCAGCCGGCGGCTCTCGTCGGAGATGATGTGCAGATATTCCTTCTCCTTCTCCGGCGGGATGGTCCCGTCGAGGATGCCGTCGGTGTAGCCCGCGATGCTCGTCATCGGCGTTTTCAGCTCATGCGAGATGTTCGCGATGAACTCGCGGCGCTGGCGCTCAGTCTCCTGCAAAGAGTCCGCCATCGCGTTGAAGGCGCTTGCCAGCTCGCCGATCTCGCCCGCGCCGTAGTCGTGCATCCGGGTGTCGAAATTGCCCTCGGCAAAGGCGCGCGTAGCGGCCGCCATTTCGCGGATGGGGCGCGACTGACGCATACTCACCCACGCCGAGGCGACGAAGGAGAGCAGCAGCACGATGACGCTCGTCATCAGGAACATGGCGAAAAACGCGCGCCACATCGTCGTCAGCCGGCCTGTCTCGGTCACGGCAAACACCGCGCCGACCGTCCAGATGTCGGACTCGATCGGCACGCCGACGACGAAGCGCTTGCTCTCGTAGATGCCGCCGAGCGTCGTGCGCGCGCTGTAACGCTCGCCGGAGAGCGCAGTCTCCATCACGTCGGACGGCACGGTGAGCACATGGTCGACCAGATTTTCGTCCGTCGTCAGCAGGACGCTGCCCTCGGTGCTGCACACGAGGAAGTCCACGTCGGTCATCGACGCGGCAACGCCCGCCATCTCGCGCATATCGCGCACATCGCCGCTCGAGGCGTAGGACGCGACCAGCCGCGCGACAACGCTTGCCTTCTGCGCCATCTCGTCGCTGCGCTCATCCGCCGCGTAGGCGTAGCTGAGCGCGAAGAACGACGCGCCGAGCAGCGCGAGCGTCAGCATGACGATGCTCGCGGTCAGGGCGAAATTCTGCCAGTAGATCGTCCGGAACTTCTGCGGAAGTTCCCATCTCTTGCCCTTCATTACTTCTTCACTTCAAACTTGTAGCCCACGCCCCAGACGGTCTTGAGCTCCCATTGGTCGGAGACGTTCTCCACCTTTTCGCGCAGACGCTTGATGTGAACGTCCACGGTGCGGCTGTCGCCGAAGTAGTCGAAGCCCCACACCTCGTCGAGCAGCTGATTGCGCGTGTAGACGCGGTTGGGCGTTGCAGCCAGATGATAGAGCAGCTCCAGCTCCTTGGGCGGTGTGTCGATCTTCTTGCCGTCCACGATCAGCTCGTAGGAGTCAAGGTCGATGATGAGCTTATCGAACACGAGACGCTTTTTCGTGTCCTCGGGGATCTCCGTGCGGCGGAGCACGGCGTTGATGCGCGCGATGAGCTCCTTCATCTCAAAGGGCTTGACGAGGTAATCGTCCGCGCCCATCTCGAGACCGTGGATGCGGTCGTTGACCTCTCCCTTGGCGGTGAGCATGATGATGGGGCACTTTGAGGTCTCGCGGATCTTGGCGCACACGCCCCAGCCGTCGAGCACGGGCAGCATCACGTCAAGCAGCACGAGGTCAGGCTCTCTGGCCTTGAATTCCTCCACAGCCTTGCCGCCGTCCGCGGCGATGCGGACCTCAAAGCCCTCCTTTTCAAGATACATCCGAATGAGGTCGGAAATGTTGTTGTCGTCTTCTACCACAAGGATGTTGCGCGCCATGGCAGATCCCTCCGTTTATCAGTTATCTTTGGAATGTTCTTATTATAATCGGTTTTCCGCGCTTTTCCTGAACATTTTGTAAAGGTTTGATCAGGCCGTGACCTCGTTCAGCGCCGCGATCGTGCAGTTCTCCGCACGCAGGCGGCTGAGCGCCGTGCCGAGCGCGGAGGACACCCCGCTCTCCGCGCCGAGGTAGAGCCGCACGCTGGTGGAGCGGTCGGCCCATTTGAGCGCGGTGTCCGCCCAGTGTGTGCCGCTGCGCGTAAAGTCGGACGTGTTGATCGTGATGGGACAGTAGCCTGCCCCGACGACCGCCGCGCGCAGCGTCTTGTCCGCGCTTTTGAGATAGACGAGCCGCGTGCGCAGGCTTGCGGCGCGCCACAGCGCGTCGTTGCCCCGTTCGATCTGCGCGAGAGCCTCCGCCGCGGTCGCCGCGTCGATGCGCAGCGCGACGGCGTTTCCCGTTGCGGCAGCGCGGCGCACGCCGTCGCCCGCGCTTTCCAACAGCTCGGGCGTGAGGAGCAGCGTCGCATGGCTCTGATAATTTTCAAGCGTGGAGAGAAGCTGCGTGAGCGCCGCTTCCTCCGCCGCGGGGAGCAGCAAATAGACCGTCAGATCGTCGCGCCGCGTGGGCGTATCGACCGGCGGGGGCGTTTCGGGCTGCTCCGACTCCGCCGCCGCGTGCGCGCGCTCGTACTGCGCGTAGCGCTTCTGAATGGGGTCGGTCGCCGCGTCGATGAAGTATTCGTCCGAAAGCACGGCGTTGTCGTCGCGGATGCGAAGCAGATAGCCGTAGGCGATCTTCGTGCTGGAATATTTGAGGTCGAATATCTTGGCAAGCGCCGTGATGGGGAAGAACACCATGCCGCTGCGGACGACGGGCGAGCCGGCGTATTGCTCGCCGGTGCGGTTATTCTCCATCGTGCCGGCAGTCAGGTCACAGTAGAGCACGCGCTGCCCCTTGTAGAGGATGGCGACGGACTTTTCCTGGTTGTACGAGTAGCGGATGCCGAGGTCGTCCGGCCCGTCCACCGTCGCACCGGCGACATAGAGCAAGCCATTCTGCCAGAACGGCATCGTTTCGTCGCTCAGGTCGCACATACGGTCGTTCACGGCGGTGAAGTACAGCGTCGGCGCGGCAGAGGCGCGCGGCGGCAGCAGCGTGCAGAGCATCAGCACGCTGAGCAGCAGGCTCAGCAGCCGTTTTCTTCGCGTCATCTATCGCACCTCCCATGACTCAATAATCTTCTATATTATAGTATAACAAATCCGCGCGGCCTTTGCAATCCCTTATCCCGCCCACTGCACGACCTGCGCGCCGGTAAAGTAGTGCTCTAAAATTTCTTCGCAGGTATGGCCCTCCTTTGCCATCGCGTTCGCGCCGTACTGGCTCATGCCGACGCCGTGACCGTAGCCGGTGACGTGGAAGGTCAGCGTGTCGCCGCTGACCTCGACCGTGAAGGACGGCGAGCGCAGGCCGAGGATGGTGCGCAGCTCGTTGCCGCGCACCGTCACGCCGCCGACGCGCAGCGTGGAGACGAAGCCCGCGTCGTTGCGCGTGATGTCCGTGAGGAAGCTGCCCGCGTCCCCGTTGAGCTTTGCCGCAGGGTAGACCGCAAGAAAGCGGTCGCGGAATTCTTGCGCGGTAAAGGTCACAACGGAGTAGTAATTCGGCACGAGGGAATCGTCCTCGGGGCTGTCCACGCTCTGAAGATAGGGCAGGTCGGTCTGCCAGACCTCGCCCGCGCCCTGCGTGTGTCCGGCGGCGGAGGAGAAAAAGACCGCCAGCACCGGCTCGCCGTCGTAGACGATCACCTCACCGTCCGTCTCTGCTACGGCCCGCGCGAGCTTTTCCTCGTAGTAGAGCGCTCCAGCGCCCCATCCGGCCGCCGCGTCCTCGGCGGTCTCGTAGGCCTTGCAGCAGGTGATGTCGTCGCAGGCGTCCGCGTCGGGATGGCGCGCAATGGCGCCCTGCGCCATCTTGTGCAGCGTGTAGGTCCGCGCGGCGACCGCCTGCGCCTTGAGCGCCTCAAGCTCGAACGAGGCGGGCATCTCCGCGCGCAGCACGCCGAGCAGGTATTCGTCCATCGTCATCTCCTCGACCGCGCCGCCGTGCAGTACGCGCAGCGTGCGCGTATGGTCGGGCACCGCGGCATCGGGACGCCGCACCTCGCCGGACGGCTCCGGCTCGTCCGACGCTTGCCGCGCGGGCGCGAAGCGCCACGCGAGGAGAAAGAGAAGGGCGATCAGCAATAGGCTGATGCGCAGGGCGTTTTTCATGTTGAAGCTCCTCCTTTGCAGGCTGTTTCTCATTTACTATATGAGGGGCTGTCCCAAGGATAGACCGCGGCGCGAAATGCGTGGACAAATCGCCTCCGCCGTGCTACAATAGCGTCGATCGGATATTTTACCGGAAAGGACGATGCCCTGTATGAAGACCTCCGACCGCCTTGCGACGATCCTTTTTCTCCTTGCCGCGCCCGCCGCGCGGTTTTTGGAGCTGAAAAACAATTATGACCCGGCCGGTCTGCCGACCGGCGGCTTCCCGTACCTGCCCGCCGTGCTGGCCGCGGCGGCGGTCGTGTTCCTGCTTTCGGCGCGCGGACTGCCCGCGCGGGACGCGGTCACGGCGGACTTCGGCGGTATTTTCCGCTTTGACGGTCAGCTCACGCTGACCGCTGCGGTCCTGGGCGGCTTTCTGCTGCTGGCCGCCGCGGCGCTGCGGCTCGTGAGCGGGGGAATGGCGGGATTGGAGCTGATCCTTTCCGTGTTCCTCGCCTGCTCCGGCGCGGCGCTGCTCTACGCGCTCATCGCCCAGCGGCGCTCCGGTGCGTTTGCGCCGACCGCGCTGCTCATGCCGGTGTGCTTCCTCGTCGTGCAGCTCATCGTTACCTACCGCGCCAACGCGCGCGACAGCGTGCTGGGGCATTTCTATGTGGAGCTTCTGCTGCTTGCGGCGCTCTGCCTCGCCTCGCTCTATCTCGCGGCGTTCGCCTATCGCTGCGGCGCTCCGCGCAGCTTTGCGCCCGCCGCGCATCTGGCGCTCACGCTGGCGGCGGCCTGCTGCGTGGATATGGCACTCGCGCGCCGGTTCGACGGCCTTGCCGCCTGCCTCGGCGCGGCGCTGCTGCTCCTTGCCTATCTGGAGGCGGCGGGGGATTTCGAGGGGTAACAACGGAATCATGCCAAAAACGGAAAAACGGCTGCTCTCGCAGCCGTTTTTCCTATTGATTGGAAGATTGGATGAAAAGAAGCTATTGTCTCTTGCAAGTATTAAGATAACGGCTGAGTTTTAATAAAGTTCGGGTCAGTTGTTACAAAAGTATTAAATCGAATAAAAATTATGGTAACTTGTCCGCCCGTATGCCGCGGAAGAAATTCTCCAGCACTGCGCGGCACTCGTCCGCGAGGATGCCGCCGACGAGCGCGGGGGTGAGCGCGAACGGCTCCATGTAGAGATTCAGCACGCCGCCGCAGGCGCCCATCGCGCGGTCGCGCGCGCCGTAGTAGACGCGCGGGATGCGGGCGTTGAGGATCGCGCCGGCGCACATCGGACAGGGCTCGAGCGTGACATAGAGTGTGCAGTCGTCCAGCCGCCACGAGCCGGTGACCTCATTCGCCATCGCGATGGCTTCCATCTCGGCGTGCGAGGCGGTAGACTGCTTCTCCTCGCGGCGGTTGCGCCCGCGGCCGACGATCTCGCCGCCGCGCACGATCACGCAGCCGACCGGCCCCTCGCCCGCCGCAGCGGCCTCGCGCGCCAGCGCAAGCGCCTGCGCCATGTAAGTTTCCTGCTCGGTCATGCGCGTTCCTCCCATGGTTTAAGTTTAGGCATAATTGTCCATACTCTCCGTAAACTGGTAGGGGGAGTTGAAACATATGCGTAAGATCAATCTATTGCAGCAGCCGGTCTCGAGCGACCCAAAGCTGCAGGAGCTTTTCACCGAGCTGAGCGACACGCGCTTCGCGCTCGCGCAGGCTTATGTCCGCTTCGACAACACCACCGAGCCGGAGCTGGTGGACGCCTGCATCTTCGAGCTCAACGCGCTTCAGTCGCGCTACAACTATCTGCTGCGGCTGGTCAAGGAGAGCGGCGGCATCGCCGCGTCCAGGATCTACTCGGAGGGGGCGGTCACATGGGTCTGACGGACAAAATAGGCATTGCGATCCTCTGCGCCTTTGTGCTTTTTTCGGTGGTGCGGCTGTTCGCCGCACCGCTGAAGCTGGCGGCGAAGGTGCTGCTCAACACGGCGCTGGGCTTCCTCGCGCTGTTTCTGCTCGGCCTGACCGAGCCGGTCACCGGCTTTTCGCTGGGACTGAATTTTTTCAACGCGCTCACCGTCGGCATCCTCGGCGTGCCCGGACTGGTGCTGCTGGTGCTGCTGCAGATGCTGTTCGTTTAGCCTACATATTTTCGGAGAGGCCGCCGACCGGCGGCTTTTTCATTTGTCCTCGCCGCCGACGCCCCAGCCGTAGAGCGGGTAGCGCTGCATCGCGCCGAAGATCTTCTGCTTGAGGTCGGGATAGCGCCCCTCGAGCGAGGCGATGAGCTCCTTGATCTCCTGCCGGCGCGTTTCGCCGTTGGCGGGGCAGGGATTTTCCACGATGGGCAGCTCCAGCCGCTTTGCGGCGTTCACGACCTGCCGCTCCTTGACGTAGAGAAGCGGGCGGATCTGCGTGACGTCCGTGCGGCTGAGGTAGGTCACGGGCTGGAAGCAGCCGAGCCGTCCTTCAAAAATAAGGCTCATGAGCATGGTCTCCACCGCGTCGTCGTAGTGGTGGCCGAGCGCGATCTTTCTGATGCCGTGCTCGTTCATCGCGGTCGAGAGCGCGCCGCGGCGCAGCTTGGCGCACAGCGAGCAGGGGTTCTTCTCCCTGCGCTCGAGGAACACGACCTCATAGATGGGGACGTTCACGCGGATGTACTCCACGCCGAGCGCGCGGCAGTAGTCCGCCACGCCGTCGAAGCTCATGCCCGGCGTGCCCGCCTCAATGGTTATGGCGACGACCCGGAACGGCTTGGGATAAAAGCGGCTCAGCCGCGCGAGTGCGGTGAGCGTGAGGAGCGAATCCTTGCCGCCGGAGACGCCGACGGCGACGGTATCGCCCGCCTGGATCATGTCGTAATCCTCGACGCAGCGGCGCACGAGGCCCAGAATTTCCTGCATGGTTCGGTATTCCTCCCGGGTAACAGAGTAAAATTTCAATTTGCCATTTCAGAAAACGAGAGCAAATCGAAGAAAAAACGAGATTTCAAGAGTATTGACTGCGCTAAATTAAAATGGTGTTGACAGAGGGGCGGAGAAGTGCTATAAATAGCCTTGTTCCGATTTTAACAGGGAACAGAGAAAATGTAAAGCGAAAGCCTACATGATAGATTTCAAACGGAGGAAAAACACCATGTCCACTTTTATGGCGAACAAGGGCAACATCGAGCGTAAGTGGTACGTTATCGACGCTGCCGGCAAGCCCATGGGCAAGACCGCTGTGGCGGCAGCCGATCTGCTGCGCGGCAAGCTCAAGGTCACCTACACCCCGCACGCTGATTGCGGCGACAACGTCATCATCATCAACGCCGCCAAGGCAGTCCTCACCGGCAACAAGATGGAGCAGAAGTATTACCGTACTCACTCCGGCTGGGTCGGCGGCCTCAAGGAGACCAAGTACCGCATCCTCATGCAGGAGAAGCCCGAGCTCGCGATGCGCGTCGCGGTCCGCGGCATGATGCCCCGCAACACCGTCACCAAGGACTCCCTCAAGCGCCTGCACATCTACGCCGGCGAGGCTCATGAGCAGCAGGCTCAGAAGCCCGAAGTCTGGGAAGTCAAGTAAAGGAGGATAAAGAAGAATGTATCAGTCCAAGAAGCCTTACCTCTACGGCACCGGCCGCAGAAAGTCCTCCGTTGCCCGCGTGCATCTCTTTGAGAACGGCACCGGCTCCATCACCATCAACGGCCGCGACATCGACGAGTATTTCGGTCTCGAGACTCTCAAGATGGTCGTCCGTCAGCCCCTCGCCGCGACCGAGGCCCTCGGTAAGGTCGATATCGTCGCCACCGTCGAGGGCGGCGGTGTGTCCGGTCAGGCCGGCGCCCTGCGCCACGGCGTTGCCCGCGCTCTGCTGCTCGTCAACCCCGACTACCGTCCCATCCTCAAGAAGGCCGGTTTCCTCACCCGCGATCCTCGTATGAAGGAGCGCAAGAAGTACGGTCTGAAGGCCGCCCGTCGTGCGCCTCAGTTCTCCAAGCGTTAACAGCTCTTCTTACAAGCACCCGCTTCGGCGGGTGCTTGTTTTTGCCCTCAGGCGGGAAAAAGGGTCTTGACATGGATGGTTTATCCATGATAAACTCACGGCAGGAAATGGTTTATCCAAAATAAACCGAAAGGAGACCGCCGATGGACGAAAGAAAAATGGGCACGGTGCAGACGCAGTTTGCCGAGCTTATATGGAAGCATGAGCCGATCGGCTCCGGCGAGCTGGTGAAGCTGTGCGAGAGGGAATGGGGCTGGAAGAAGCCGACGACCTATACCGTGCTGCGCAAGCTCTGCGAGCGGGGCATTTTTCAAAATGAAAACAGCGTGGTCACCGCGCGCATGACGCGCGAGGAATACTACGCCGCGCAGGGCGAGAAGCTGGTGGACGACGCCTTTGACGGCTCGCTGCCCGCCTTCGTCGCGGCGTTCACCGCGCGCAAGGCCCTCTCGGCGGAGGAGGTCGCCGCGCTGCGGAGGATGATCGACGACTACGGAAGGGAGGGGTGAGCGCATGAGCGGCATTTTTCTCAAGCTCCTCAATCTGAGCATTTCGGCGAGCTGGCTGGTGCTGGTCGTGCTGGCGCTGCGCCTCGTGCTTAAAAGGGCCCCGAAGTGGGTGAACGTCCTGCTCTGGGGCATGGTCGCGCTGCGCTTGATGCTGCCGTTCTCCATTGAGAGCGCGCTGAGCCTCATTCCCAGTGCGGAGACCCTCAGCCCCGAGGTCGTGCGGTTCGATCCCGCGCCGACCATCACGAGCGGCGTGGAGCTCATCGACAACGCGGTGAATCCCGCGCTGAGCGAGAGCTTTGCCGCCGCGCCGTTGGCAAGCGTCAACCCGCTCTATGTGTGGACCTATCTCGCGGGCTGGGTGTGGCTCATCGGCCTCACGGCGATGCTGCTCTATGCGCTCGTGAGTTACCTGCGGCTGCGGCGGCGCGTGAGCGCCTCCATTCCGCTGCGGGAGAATATTTATGTTTGCGACGAGGTCCCCTCGCCGTTCATTCTCGGCATTGTGCACCCGTGCATCTATCTGCCCTCTGCGCTGGACGAGGCGCAGCGGGGGAGTGTGCTCTCGCATGAGCGCGCGCACCTCGCGCGGCGGGACCACTGGTGGAAGCCGCTGGGCTTTGCCCTGCTGGCGGTCTACTGGTTCAACCCGCTGCTGTGGCTTGCCTATACCCTGCTCTGCCGCGACATCGAGCTGGCCTGCGACGAGCGCGTGCTGCGCGGCATGGATGCGGGGCAGGTCAAGGACTATTCGAGCGCGCTGCTCGCGTGCAGTGTACCGCGGCGCATGATCGCCGCCTGCCCGCTCGCCTTCGGCGAGGTGGGCGTGGGCGCGCGCGTGAAGAACGCGCTGCGCTACAAAAAGCCCGCGTTCTGGGTGGTCGCGGCGTCGGTCGCCGTGTGCGTCGTTGTGGCGGTGTGCTTTCTGACGAATCCCGAGCGCGCGACGATGAAGTGGGCGAAAAGCCTGCGCGTGGAGGACGTGGCGCGCATCGAGCTGTTTGTCATGCCGCAGGCGATCGACAAGCAGTACAAGGACTTGGATACGGAGGAGATCGCCGAGGCGGTCGCTCGCATCAACAGGAGCGGCGGTCGGTATGTCCGCAGTATGGAGCCGCTTGCCGGCAGCAGCATCGAGCTCTATGTCACCACGACGGACGGCGTGCGGCACACGGTCGTGAACAACGGCAACGTCTACCTCTGCATTGACGGCGACGCCTACCGGAATTTCCACATCACTTGGCCGTACACCGAGGGGAACGCCCCGCTGCCGGAGGACTTTTTCGAGGAGAGCGGCGAGGCGCGCGGCGAGGCGGCAGAGGACGCCGACCGCGTTTACACCGATGCGTGGAGCATCCGCGTCCTCGACGGGTGGGAGCGCGAGGGCGACAGCCCGCTCTGGCGCTCGGGCGCGGGAACAGGCGCTTACTTCCTTGTCACGGAGGGGAGCGGCCTTGACGACAAGCTGATGGAGCTGTACAGCGCCGGCTGGACGCTGAAGTATTTCTCCGACCACTACCGCTGCACCTTGCGGGAGGGGGAGAGCGGCACGATGCTCAGCCTCTATCCCCGTCCGGAGGGCGGCTTCTATCAGATCGAATCGCACTGGAGCTATGAGGGCGCGGACAAGTGGCAGGTCAGATTAGAGGAGGGCCAGCTCAAGGTCGTGGAGCAGAGCTTCTGTCTCCGCGCGGCGGAGCGCGGCGGAGACCAGAAGGACAGCGGGCAGGCTCCCGCGGCAGCCCCTTGGGACGGTACAATGCCTGATATGCCGCCCACCGACACCGGATGGGCGCAGGACTCCGACGAGAGAGAGGAACAGCACGCGGAGGAGGACGCGGCGGGCAGCGCCTATTCCGTTAAGGTCTATGCAATGACCGCCGAGGAGAGGAGCGCACTTGACGCGCAGACCGAGCCTGTCCCTGCCGTGGGGACTGCCTTTCTGCCCCGAAGCAGCAGAGACGGCGCAATCGGAAATGTCTGCGCACCGTTTACCGCAAAGGCAGCGGACGTGGCGTTTGTCCTCTACAGCGCACCCGGCGCGACGGATTACAATGTGCGGCTTTGTGCGGGAGAGCCCGGTGCGGGCAAGTGGGCGTCGGATGCCGTGACCGTCAAGGTAAACGACGGCGTTCATTTTTCCGGGCTGACCGTGGGGCAGGCGTACTACATGGAGGTCAGCTCCGACACGCTTTCTACCGCCGGATGTACGGCGCTTTATAAGTGTGCGACCACACCGCCCCCTGCGCTCAACGGTACAGTGAGCCTCACCGGCTACGCCGCCTACGACGCGCTGCTCGCCGAGATCGCCGACCTGCGGCGCTCCGGCGCAAGCGACGTGCAGACCGACTTCAGCCATGATCTCCTGTCCGTGAACGACTACTACCAGACGCCCGGCTGGCTGCTGCGCGACCTTGACGGCGACGGCACGAGCGAGCTGCTGCTCGGCGCGGACTGGGGCGACGGCTACGGCGTGATCTTCAATATTTACCGCCTCGACGGCGCAAAGGCTGTCCGCGTGGTGGACGGCTGGAGCCGCAGCCGGTATTTTCTCTGCTCTGACGGTACGCTTGCACATGAGTGGTCGGGCGGCGCCGACCATTGGGGGAGGACCTATCTCCGCTACGGCGAGACGCTTTTGCCCATCGAAAGCGTTTTTGACCGCGGCGGCGTGTGGTACCACGCCAAGGGTCTCGATGCCCTGTCCTTGGACGATACGCAGCTCGAAGGCCGCTGCAAGGTCATTCCCCGCGCCGAGGCGGAGCAGCTCATGGAGCGCTATACCAAGCAATATGAAGCCCTGCCCTTCACGCCGTTTGAAGCGTAAAGCGGAGGAAGGGTGCATTTCGCGCCGCAAAATCATACATTTCGGGCGAGAAACGCACATCTTTCCGCAGAGCGTGCTATGCTTTTCCTGCAAGAGCGTCCGAGGAACGGCCGGACAGCCGCCGGACAAAACGGGGAATAGAAGGAGAAGCATTATGGGATTATTCAGCAATAATAAGAAGCCCTGCCCCATCTGCGGCAACGCGACGCCCCGCCTGCTGCCGACCAAGGTCGAGGGCGTGCCCATCTGCAAGGAATGCGACAAGAAGATCGATCTGCCGAACGGCGTGCTGGACAGCATGACGCTCGACGATTTCCGCCGCTACATAGATTTTTACAACAAAAATCAGGTGCTGCGCGAGCGCTTCCATCCCGAGTATCGCTTCGGCTTCGGCGCGTTCAACACGCAGCTGGTGCTTGATGTGACCAACGGACTCTTCCGCCTGAAGGATGACGAGAGCACCATCGTGTTTGAAAAGTCCGCGCTCAAGTCCTTCCGCATCACGGAGGACAAGGAACCGCTCTTTACCGGCACGGCCGCCGGCCTTGTCTGCGCTGAGAGCAAGAACCCCGAGCGCGTCCGTCTGCTCGCACCGCGTATCGAGCAGTTCAAGCTGCAGAGAAGCGACTATGAGCGCATCATGCAGGCCGAGCGCGTGCAGTATCTCGACCGCACCAACGAGGAGTGGCGCGAGCGTGAGCGCGAGCTGGAGTTCCATAAGCCCGAGTTCCGCGAGTCCTCGCCGTTCCGTCAGTTTGTGGTGGAGCTGGAGCTGGACCATCCCTATTGGAAAGCCTACCGCAACGAGCTGGACGCGCCGGAATTTGAAAACGACTATCCGAGCGTGGACTCCTTCCTGCACAAGTACGACGAGAAGGTCAACGAGCTGCACACCCTTGCGCGCAACCTGATGCAGTTTATCGCCCCCGGCGCGCCGGAGGCCGGCGCCGCCTCCGCGGCGCAGACCGCGGCCCCCGCGCAGGCGGGCGGCGCGTCGAGCACCGTGGAGGAGCTCAAGCAGTACAAAGCGCTGCTGGACGCGGGCGTGCTCACCGAGGAGGAGTTCGCGGCGAAGAAGCGCCAGCTGCTCGGCATCTGAAAAAACCAAAGGAAAAGCGTCCGTGACGGGCGCTTTTCCTTTTTGTGCAAAACATTTTCCGTCCACGCAAACATGGACGCGCCGCCGCGCATAGGTTGAGATAGAAACTAAGACCATTGGAGGCGGACCATGAAACAGACGCATTTTTTCCTCGGCGCGAACAGCGCGGAGGGTTTTTATGGGCTGTATGACCAGCTCCTCGACGCAAGGCTTTACGATCTGATCATTCTCAAGGGGACTCCCGGCTGCGGAAAATCGACCTTCATGCGCCGCGTGGCCGCGGCGCTGGAGGAGCGCGGACTGGAGACCGTGTACATCCATTGCTCCGGCGATCCCGATTCGCTCGACGGCGTGATCGCTCCGGCCATCCGGACGGCCATCGTCGACGGCACCGCACCGCACGTCCTTGAGCCGCGGTACGCGCTGGCGCATGAGCGCTATGTGGACCTGTCGCAGTGCTGTGACAGCGCGGCGGCGAAGGAGGTCGCAAACGGTCTGACGGCGCTGACCGACGCCTACCGCGCGTCCTACCGCGAGGCGTACCATGTTCTGCGGGCGCTCGGCAGCGTGGACGCGGAGCGCCGCGCTTTGGTGCGCGCGCACTTCGACGAGGAAAAGCTGCTGCGCCGCGCGGCGGGGATCGCCGCGCGCGAGCTCAAGGGCAGGGGAGAGACGCGGGGACGCGCGGCGGACGTCTTTCTCGGCGGACTGACCTGTCAGGGCAAGGTGTGCCGCTTCGACAGCGTGGACGCTCTCTGCCCGCGTGTCTATGAGCTGTGCGACAGCTACGGCCTTGCCGCGCCTGTGCTGCGCCGGCTGCGCGACGCGGCGCTGGAGGCGGGGGAGGACGTTCTGGCTTGCCGCGACCCGCTGCGGCCCGCGGAGATCGCGCATCTGCTGATCCCCGCGCGGGGCCTTGCGTTCGTCACGACCGGCGAGGGCGTGCGCTATGAAGGAAAGCCCTATCGCCGCCTGCGCGTCGACGCGATGGCGGAGGAGAAGCTGACCCGCGCCGAAAAGGCGCACCTGCGCTTCATCCGCCGTGTCCGCCGCGCGCTGGAGGAGGAAGCGGTCGCGTCCCTCAAGCGCGCCAAGCGCGGGCATGACGCGCTTGAAGCACTCTACCACCCCTGTGTGGACTTCGACGCGGTCGGCGCGCTGTGCGACGCGGAGATCGCGCGCATCGGCGCCTACCCGGTGTGACAGAAAAAAGCCATAAGGAAAGGAGCCTGCGCGCTGCGCAGGCTCCTGCTGTTTTGATTTGACATTATACCGCGATGCGGCGGGCGCTGACATAGCCGGTGGTGTAGTAGGCGTCGGAAAGGTTGCTGACAATGACGCCGACGCCGTAGTCCGAGGCGTGGACGAACTGACCGCTGCCGATGTACATACCGACGTGCGTGACGGGCTTCGAGGTGGTGCTACCGGGCTTCTTGAAGAACACGAGGTCGCCGGGGGCAAGCTCGTCCCACGAGACGGTAACGCCGTTTTGCAGCTGAGCGGAGGCGGTGCGGTTGATGGAGTAGCCGAGCTGTGCGCAGGCATACTGCACAAGACCGGAGCAGTCAAAGCCGACGCGCGGGCTGGCCCCGCCATAGACGTAGCTGTAACCGACGTACTGGAGCGCGATGTTCGCAAGCTCCTGCCCCTTGCTCGAAGCGGCGGCGGGAGTGTAGTCCGTCTCCTCCACATAGGCGGCGCTGACGTAGCCCTGCTCGATCTGATACCAGCCGCTTTGGACGGACACGACCTTCACGCAGCGGCCCTTGGCGAGGGAGCCGACCTTGGAGTAGCCGGTGCCGGGGCCGGAGCGGATGTTGAGCGGACCCTGCACGACGCGGATGTAGAGCTGTTCGAGCGCCTCCTCATAGGTGGCGGCCTCGGTGTACGCCGCGTCGATGTAGCCGCTGCCGATCTGATACCAGCCGTCCTGCGTGCCGAGGACCTTGACGACCTTGCCCTGTGCGAGCTCGTCCGCGACCGCATAGTCGGTGCTGGGGCCGGTGCGGACGTTGAGCGCGTCTGCGGTGACCTTGACATAGGTGCTCTCACTCTGCGCGGCAGAGGCGCTCACCGCGCTGACTTCTGCCGTGACGACAGGGGCGGCTTCCTCAAGCAGCTTGATGTAGCTTGCGGAGACGTAGCCCTTCACGCTGCCGAGCTGGATGCCGTACCACCCGTTCGTCGCGGTGTCCACGATCTCGACCTGTTTGCCGCTTGGCAACTGATCGAGGACGGCGGAGCCGGTGCTCGCGGTCTTGCGCACACGCAGAACGCTGCCGCCGACGTCCACAACGCCGGTGAGCGCGAGGGTGGGGGTGGTCAGGCAGACCGCCAGCAGCAGGCCGGCAGCCGTGCCGCGGAGCGCGTGGCGCAGTTTCATAGGGCATCCTCCTCAAATTCTCATGAAAAAGCGGCGCAGATGGGGCGCGCCGCCGAACGGTACCAAAGGTTACAATTTGTAACTATTGTAATGATACCATAATTCGACGGCGGATGCAAGGTTTTTTCACCCGCTTTTGGTCAAACAATGTCGGCCCGAAATTGTGCAGAATGCACGAAGTGCGCAAAAAATCCTTTTGCCGGCCGTGGAGCGGTGTGGTATGATAAGGCAAACACGGAAGGAGCGGAGGAAATGCCATGTTCCGGAATGAAACAAACTATGTGCTCACAAACGGCGTGCTGCTCGACGGCACGGAGAAGATGACGCCGCAGACGGGCAGAGATATTTATATTGAGGGCGGGCGCATCGGCGCGGTCGCCGATGCCGCGGCGCGCCGCGAGGGCTATGAGGTCGTGGACCTCGGCGGACAGTATGTGCTGCCGGGGCTGATCAACCTGCACGTTCATCTGCCCGCCTCCGGCAAGCCGAAGAAAAAGGCGAGCGACCCGAAGAAGCTCGTGAAGCTCATCACCGCCAACGCGCTCACGCGCCGCATCGGCGTGAAGCTGTGCGAGGGCTACGCGAAGACGGAGCTTCTCAGCGGCGTGACGACCATCCGCACGGTCGGCGGCGTGGCGGACTTCGACACGATCATCCGCGACCTGGCCGCGCAGGGAAAGATCCTCAGCCCGCGCGTGGTGGCGTCCAATATGGCGGTCTCCGTGCCCGGCGGGCACATGGCCGGCTCCCTTGCCTACGAAGCAAAGACGCCGGAGGAGGCCGCGGCTTATGTGGAGCGGATCGCGGCGGAGAAGCCGGACCTCATCAAGCTCATGATCACCGGCGGCGTGCTGGATGCAAAGAAAAAGGGCGAGCCGGGCGAGCTGAAAATGCCGCCGGAGTACGTCCGCGCGGCGTGCGGCGAGGCGCACAGGCTCGGCCTGCCCGTTGCGGCGCATGTCGAAAGTCCCGAGGGCGTGCGCGTGGCGCTCGAAAACGGCGTGGATACGATCGAGCACGGCGCGAAGCCGGACGAGGAAATTCTGCGCCTTTTCCGCGAGCGCGGCGCGGCACAGGTAGCAACGCTCTCGCCTGCGCTGCCCTATGCGCTCTTTGACCGTAGCGTCTCCCATGCGACCTACGAGCAGCAGGAGAACGGCAAGGTCGTCTTTGACGGCATCATCGCCATGGCGCGGGAAAATCTGGCAAACGGCATTCCGGTCGGCCTCGGCACGGACACCGGCTGCCCCTATATCACGCACTACGATATGTGGCGCGAGCTGTGCTACTTCGTGAAATACTGCGGCGTGACGCCGGCCTTCGCGCTCCACACCGCGACGCTGCTCAACGCGCGGCTTGCCGGCATCGACGGCGGGACCGGCTCCATCGAGGCGGGCAAGGCAGCGGATCTGATCGTCTGCGCGAAGGATCCGCTCGCGGATCTCTCGGTCCTGCGCACGCTCTCCATGGCCATCAAGGATGGCTATCGCGTCGAGCATCCCGCGCCGAAGAAGCTGCCAGAGGTCGAGCGCGAGCTGGATAAGTTCCTGTGACCCATACCTATTATAATGTACAAGGAAAAGCACGGGGAGCCCCGTGCTTTTCCCTTATGGCGTTTTATGTTACAGCTCCACGAGCTCATATTCCCGCGTGCCGAAGCCCAGCGCCGCCGCGGATTCGACCGTGCGGACACCGTTGAGGCTCTCAATGCGCTCTACGAGGTGGTCG
>ENA-OUQF01000806-OUQF01000806.1-human-gut-metagenome-genome-assembly--contig:-NODE-806-length-21480-cov-8.573209_pt1 | contig 21480 bp, 18 predicted proteins | sample MGYA00237947_ERZ548826 | MGnify/ENA primary metagenome ERZ548826 (study PRJEB26490, sample SAMN05194701) | human gut metagenome | biome: terrestrial biome; feature: human-associated habitat; material... | reverse complement strand
GTCCCCCAGATTGCCCCCTAAATTCGAGCCCCCTAGAAAATTTGGATACCCAAAAGGCCATTAGACAATAGTCTAGTGGCCCATTTTTTTCATCATTTCATCCAGTTCAAACCGAAAATTAAATTCTTCTATATCCTGTAACCCTATATAGAATAAACAATCTATATCCTCATGATCAAATACGTAACAATGCTCCTTATCCATATAGCCTTCTGGCCATAAACATCCCGCATAATCATAGAGTTTTTTTGTCTTCATATTTTGTTGAAGACGCCCCATGATCATTAATTTCTTTGTCCCCTCTTTTAAAGTGACAACACTACCAATCGGTAATAAATCTTTCATGCCGACTCCTTTCTAATAACTTACGTTGATTTTAAAGCCCAGTCCCGCAATAAAGCCAAGTTTTGAGCCGATTTCCCACTCCCTGCTAGAAAAATGATAAGAGAAATTAGCCTCTGCACTACCTACACTTCCTTGTGCCGTTAAAGTGACTTTCGCCCCAAGAATGTTCAATACACAACGTGTTTCGCCGCGTAAGGCTGCAACACCAACTCCAGCTTCAAACGACTGTTCTTTCCTAGAAAAAGCAGCTTTACAAGTCGCATACGCAACACCAACTTGCCCTGTTGCTCGAGCGCTCGCATAGACTTTTGAATTTCCAATACGCGCATTTACTGTAGAAGATAATAACGCTAGACTTGACTCGGCATTTAATACTATACGCGGATCAAATTTCTTGTTCTTCCATATTCTTGCACTAATACTCGATTTAATTTCTCCATCAAGAAGTGTGGCATTGGCCCCTACATGGAAATAAGGCTTTGTGTAATTTTTATTCCATTCTTTAAATGACTTTGTATAGCGAACTGAACCATACGAATAGCGACTCTGTTTTGTCAATTGTGAAACTAAATTCAAGTTTGTATACTTGATCAAATTCACCTTTCCAGGTTTCCAAGCACTTTGTTTGTGCTCGCAAGACTCAATTAAAGATGCACTCTTCGATAAATAATTCGCAATATCCATTATTTCTTTTGCGATGCGATATTGCCTTTCATTAATTGTCGGATCTTTTGAAGATAGAGGCCTAGAAGCGAGCGCCTTATATTCAAGACTTAGATTTTGACAAGCTATACTATCGCCGTTCACGATTCATAATCCCCTGCATCTGAATTTGAATCAAATATTGAATTCGACTGACCTTTTGATTCACATAGACAAACTCTTCATTCGATACAATATTTTTTGTCTGATTTAACAACGCATTTAAATCACTAGACAAGGCATTGTAGAAATTTATCTCATTCATAACGCATCAAAGATTGTTCGTTTTCCTGATATAGATTTGCGGTTTGATGTAAGTACGTAGAAAAGCGTGCTAACGTATCTAAATACGACATCATTGCTGGATTCAACGTTTGAAATTGTTCCATAAAGTATTTCGAAGCTGGAGATTGCCAAATAGATTCCACATAATACATTCTGGATTCAATTTCGTTAAATACAGTTCGAATCTCATTGGCATACGCATCCACCTGCTTAGAATATGCCATTACATCTTCACTTGATATTTGAATTTGTGCCATACTTTTCTCCTTCTACAACAACAATCTAGCTTGTGCAACACGATCTTGTTGAAGCTGTTCATAAACCGAAGCTGTCTGCTTCAATACATTGCTGTATTCTTGAATCACTTGATACATTTCATTTAATGAAGGTCTAAATTCTTCTAGCTGATTTTGAAAAGCTAAATGATCCACACCCTGCCAGATACTTTGCATCTGCTCCACTTTTTTATAAAGATTCTGAATTAGATCATTATAGCTATCCGCTTTGTTTTTTACATAGACACTTGCTTGATATACTTCAGAATAATCCACTGATATTTTCATTTTTACCTCCCATAGATTAAGATATCGCCATAAGCGATTTGATTTTCTTGAAACGTTTTATTTAAATCTAAAAAATAATTTCCTGTCACATTAAACACATACTGTATTTCATAACCTAAAAACTCATTCAAAAACATTTTTACAACATACAATTGAGATACATATACCATTCTTAGATCAAGTGACAAATATATACCAACCTCATTCACAAATACCAACCCCTTCATTTTGATCTTTAAAAAAGACACAATCAAAATGTTCATATGGAAGCTTTCGCTTTAACATATATCCATATTCTTTTAAACCATAACCAACCCATACAATTTGAGCATTGTATAGTTTCTTTTGAAATGCATCCTTATTCAATAAACTCACATCTACACACACGACATATACATCACTCTCTTGATGCCAATCACTCGTAATTTTTAAATGTGCTAAACTCTCACATATACGATTTACTTCATGTACATAATCCGTATGCATATATAAAATGAACAACTTTTTTGTTTCATCCATAAAAACCGGTCGATCACCTTTACATTCAAAACCAATACAATTTTTATCCTTATTGAATATCATCGATTTTGTAGCTCTTGATTTAAGATTTGTTTCTTTTATCTTTCGATATAAAATTTCAACATATGCATTGTGATACAGCGTCATATTTAGATACGAAGGCAGATGGTAGGTGTCAAAAAATATCCGTTTATCATCTAAACTCTCTATATCAAATACATACTTATTTAAGATCCATTTCAAATTTGTGGTTTCATTATTCGTAACCACAAACGAAATTATACGTTCATCCAATTCAGAGAGATCCAAATTCTCATCTTCGAAAATGATACAAACACCTTCATGAATCTTTGAAAAATAGCGAGATTGAAAGAAACTAAAATCAACATAGGAATCCAACATATTTGTTCCATAGACATAGATTGTTTCATTTTCAAAATACTTGATCAAACGATATACAATATCTAGACTTTTTGTATAAAACAACTGTATTGACATAAATTCAATTTCACATTGTTTTTGTTCAAAAGGAAGATCTAACACACCAAATACATGTTCCGGAATGTCTTTCGGTAATAACACCCATTCTCTTACTTCCTTTAAATCATGAATTTGATCCTTTAATACATCCATGACACGCTTACCCGCATGATGTTTTGAATGCAGTACTTCCTTTTTCTCGTTGATTTCACGCCAACATATTTCATCTATTGAACTTTGTAAATAAAAACTTCGACAAGATTGATTCTTTTGTTGGTGTTGAAGAATCATATCACCTGGATTTTTTAAATGATACGCCATTTCATTTTGAAGCATTTCCCGACTATCTTGTATACTACTCACATGAAAACAAGCTCGCCAAGTTGTATTGGACCAAACTTGATCATCAATGATACCAGCAGGTTTTTGTGTGCTTAAAACCAAATGGATGCCTAGTGATCTTCCAATTCGTGCAATTTCCTGCAGTTGTGACATAAATTGTGGAAATCGCATTTTCAATTGGGCAAATTCATCCACAAAGATCCATAAATGTGACATTGTATGGATCTTATTGTAGGAATGAATATCCGATACTTTTTCTTTTAAGAACAAGCGTTGCCTTTTCTCCAATTCATAATTCATGCTCTGAAAGAAACGTTCCATAGATTGTGCATCTAAATTGGTCACAATTCCTGCACAATGCGCAAATTCATAAAAGGGTTGTCCAAAGGCACCGCCCTTAAAATCGATCAATACATATTGAAATTGTTGAGGTGTATTATGCCATATCAGCATCATCAAAAGAAAACTAATAAATTCACTCTTGCCAAAACCTGTCATTCCTGCAACTAAGCCATGAGGCCCATACTCTTGAAAATCCATAACAACAATTTGTTGGGACTCATCAATACCTACGGGAACTTTCATGACATACTCAGATTTTCGAACAGGACCTATTTTGATTAGTTGATCATAGAAATTTGAATCTTCATTCCGCAATACAAACCGTTTTCGATCTAAGCTTAATTCTGTTATCGCAATTGTTTCAATTTGGTAGTCATAATGGAAAGATGGTCTTTGGTTTCCCACATAAATCAAACAATAATACGACTTAGGAAGATATTTTCCTTCTACATCAACGACAATTGTATCGGCATCGATTTTTTCACAAATAGCACAATAGGGATTTAAAAGAATTTGTTTCATTCCATCAAACTTTTGAAGCCATACCCATTTACGTTTTTGTTTGGAATACCACAAATAATTTTCAAATAAAATAATACTTGCCTTCACATCGCCTTGAATCCAACAAACCTCTCCATGTCTCAAAAATATAGGAACTTGTACAAATTGATATAAATTTGAAATTAACTGTTCTCTTTTCTGCATCAACTCATCAAGTGCATATTCATACGAAACTTCACGATAACTTATTTTGCACCACGCATTGTATGCACACCCGACATAGATCACATCTCTGTTTTCGTGTTGATATGTATCTATATATTTAGTAATATATTCATCCATCTGCTTTTTAAATGTACCTTTAGATTTAACACCCTTTTCATACATCTTCTCTATGTAGGCATTATACATATCGATACTTTTTGTGCTCTCTTTTACACTTAATTTGTATTGATAATTCCGGTTGTAAAGGCCATACACCATAAAAGTAAATGCCATTGTCAAAGAGCTGATCATACTTGTGAAGAGTGATTCTATTCTTTGTTTTTGAAGATACCCAATCAAAATGGAAGAGATAAAACCAGAACTTGCGATCATACAACTCGGTCCTATCGCACTAAATAGACTTTGTTTTTGAACTGTACGCATAATTTGTGGCATCTGAATATCAAATTTTTGAACCTTTGGCATTTCAACATTTAAACAGGACGGATAATATACTGCATTTTTACAATCTAGCTCTACATTACTATAAGGATTATTGACCATATCCAAAAGCACATAGTTTTTAAAATAAATCATGCGAATGTTCGCAAACACAATTTCATCCTGCATACAAAGGCTGCATCTTTTAACTCGTTTCGAATTGACATACGTACCGTTCAAACTATCAAAATCCTGTAATACACCTTCTTCAATTTGAAAATGATACCTAGACACTCCATTTGTACATAATTGAATATCACATGCTTCACTTCTTCCAACCTTTATCTTTTTAGAAATTGGAAAATGGCACATTGTACTTTCTATTTCTTCTAAATAAAATAAAACTTCACCTAGAATACACGATTCGCCATATCTCAATATTTTTTTAGATTGATTCCATACGATACACACACCATTCCTTCTTTTTTCAAAGAAGTACTTTGAAAATGACTTTGCGCAGTTCAAATCAAAGTAGTGGCAGGATTTGTCTGTGTATACCCATAGTTTGATCATAATTTAAAGATTTGTTTGAGCCACATCCTTATTTTCTGTATAGAGGTGATTCTCACAGCTGACCTTTTGATTTCTTCTTTTTTTAATACTTTGCGATGCTTTGTCTTTACCTCAATTGAAGTCTTTTTCTTTTTTAACGAAATCTCGACAAAATCATGTCCCACCACATCTTTTTCAATCTGTACACGTTTACCATTGACTAAAACATACTCGATCTTATCTTCAGACCATATTTGTACCTTATTCTTTTTACGCGTATAGTGAATTTTGGGCTTAGAAACCTTTTGAATATGTTTCGTATTCTTTTTTAAGACCACTTCATTATCTTCATTTACAACCCAGACACGTTCAAATTCAACCACTTCATCTTTTTCTAGAACTTGTTCACTTTTTGAAACCATTTCAATCTCTTTATCGGGACTAAATACAAATTCATATTCTTTCTTTTCTAGGTTCATCAGCACATCATTTGTATATGTCACAATTTTTAATACATCATCTTTCATCATACGATTAAAGACTTTCTCAAAATCCATATCCATGAAAGTATCATTTAAATAGTATTCCACCCGCATATACGCATTTGCATCATCATACTTGTATTCTAGACTGGGTTGTTTCTTTAAATTCATGCGATCCACAACCCTTTCATTATTCATAAACAACTGACTTGAAGGGGCTTTTTTATCGATTTGGACATAGATTTGATCACTTACCTCATGTCCATATAAATCTTTGGCATACGCACTCACACAATAGATGACATCCTGATTCTGTATAGCTGGTAAACGAATCGTTTCATTGAGTGCATAGCGCGTCTTTATACCATTGAGATCCACATCTATATATCCTATTTCTAATTTAGATACATTACGGATTGCTTTCACAATGACATCCTCATTGGATAGCTTACTTGAAGGAGTTAATGTGACTATTGGCAAAATATTAGAATATTCAATAGAGCCTTCGATACTTTTTTTAAATTGTGGATACTCTTTATGTTCTAACTCAAATGTATACTTTCCATTTTTTGAATGATCAATCAACACTTTATTTTTGTCTTCTAAATCGAGTGAATAATAATATATACCATCACAATATACATGCAGATTAAAAGCCTGTTTACATACAGATTCAAATTGCAGGTTAGAATGATTTTCTTTTGTGTACACGACAGAATTTAATAAACATTCAGGATATTCAATAGGTAAAATTTTAATTTCTCTTTCCAACTTATTTTGTGCAATATCCGTACAAATTATTCGTAAAGATTGATTTTTGGATGTAACATCCACATCAAATTCAAGTTCTTCACAATCCATTTGTTCATCATCTAAATAAACCTCAATACTTTTCACATTTTGTTCGAATATCTTTACATGAATAGTTTCTTTATCTTCTAAAGGAAGCACATCTATGATATTTTGATTGCCTGCATTGAATACAATATCTGGCATTGTCGTATCTAATAGAATTGTTTTTTCACCTTCCTGTAAAGCATAACCATCTATATCTTTTAAAATAAATACAAGCTGCGTGATTCCTTCTTTTTGAATATCGATAAAAGTATGTTCTTGGTTTAAATCAATTTCTTTGCCATCATAAATAACTAAACTAGAGTCTCGATCCACTTTTTCATCAAAGAACAACTCAACATTTCCTGTCGCAGAGGCCACACCATTTATAAAGCTTTCTGTTTCCTGCCAATATATAAAATCTGTATATTCAACATCTTGTAGAGAAACAATCATAGGCTCCTCCAAAATTCATAAAGATCTTTCCATCTTTCACTTTTTAAATTGTCAATAAAAACCACTGGAATTTCCATATTTTCACTCTCCTTATTTCGTAATAAAAGTACATATTCCAAGTAATTACATCCTAGATTTTCAAATTCGGCTTGATACGTTTTTAATGTCTCTGGATTTATACTTTCAATCCATTCTTTAATCGGTTGAATCGAAATTTTAATTTCTTTATGCAAACCAAACTGAAGACATTGATTTAAAACGTTCAATTTATCTTTTAGAAGCAAGTTATTTGAATTCACCAGCTTAACACACGTATCAATATGTGCGGCATCCGGATTTAAATACACCAATACAAGTGCTTGAAGCTCTGGCCATTTATCTAAAGAAACACGATCATATACATATCGAATCAAAGTAGCATCTTTTGTCGCTATTGCCTCCTCCATTAAAAATAAAGATGCTTGTTCATTGACATATACTTCATCCAAGATCCATCCATTAGAGATCCACGTATATAAACGATCTTTTTTATCAGATTCTTTATACGCTTTTTCAAATAAGGCAATTTGATGATGGGTGTAGTACGCATCAAAGACACTTTTTGTACTTGTACGGAAGACAGACAGAATACATATAGAAAGTACAAGCAAGATTCGAATGATGATATGTATAAAAATCAAGTTCTTAAATGTGGATAATCGAGATATTCTTCGCTCTTGTTTTTGATGACACAAAAGAACTATGGGCATCATACTTATGCCAAAAAGTTCTTGAATCAAAGAACCAAGTGCATAGATATCACAACGAATATCCTTTTCACTCAATGTTAATAATTCAGGTGCACAATTGGATTTTGATGCCATCACTGCCACATGCGAGTGATTTTCAATACATGCGTTAAAATCAATTAAATAAAAATGGTTCTGATAATAAATAATATTTTCAAGTTTTAAATCAATATAGAGATAGCCAATCTGATGCAGATCTTGCAGGACTTTTAAAACATCAATTAGCAAGCGATACTTTTTGAATAAACAACGATGGTTTTGAAAGTATTGTCTTGCATTGATTCCCGGAATATATGTTTCGACAAAACATTGTGCAAAGTCTTCTTCAAAACAAGTGATCAAGCTAGGGACATGGATCGAATTTAAGTTAGAGAGCACATTGATCTCTGTTTTAAATTGATGTTTATATCGTTTTGTTTCATAATCTGGACAGATTTTTAAAATATAAACACACGTACTCAATTCATCCATAACACGATAAACATTGGCATTATAGGTATGTATGATCTTATATCTATTGTTCTTTAAATTCACACACGACATCACCAAATCGTATCGTCATGCCATCTTTTAATCGCATCTTACGTTTCACTTCTTTTTCGTTCAGATACGTCTTATTCGTACTCTTTAGATCTTGTATATAGTACCGATCATTTTCACATACGATCTTGGCATGTTTTAAAGATATACTCGCATCCTGTATACGGACATCACATACCATCGCTCTTCCCACTAGATTGATTTCATTGCACAATGCATATTTTTCTTGATCGCATAAGCATAATAAGTAGGCATAAAAATCTACTTTTACTTGTAAAAGCTGTGTTTTTTCTTCCAAAACAGATTCAACAGGCTTCTCTTTATGGAAAGCTTGTATGGGTTCTTTGACTTTAAATGTCTGCATTCTCTTGTTTTTAAAGAAAGAAAACTTTTTCGGATAATATAAATTTCGTATATTATCCAGACCTAAGACAAGATTGGGTAAACTAAACTCAGCACTCTTTAAAAACTTCAATAAAAATCCAGGGATTTCAAAAGCGGTTGTAGTCTGCATTGTTTTTGCGATGTACTCCACCCATTTTTCTGACATATCCTTTTGAAACATCCAGTTTGATATTTGAATGGGCACCACGACAAACGCAAAGCGATCTCCAAAACTAGAGACAAATACGTAGTCTGGGTCAAATAGAACTGGTTTATTGCGATTGGATGCGATGGCTTGTTCAAATAACTGATGCAAGAATATATATCCTTCTTCTTTTTCAAACACATACTGACTTAAAAAATCATGTAAAGGAATATAGCCTTCTATCGCATACACCATCGATGCCGTTTTTTCGTTTGTCAACATACAAGGCAGACAAAAATCATCGTTCGATAATCGATCAAAAATGGATAGGTCGAGTAATTCTGGATTTTTCAAATGAACATACAAGTGGTTTTCATCCATGTGATCTTGTTCAATCCATTCGGACATCTCATCACCTCCATACTCTTAAACGTTTTTTTTAGCACTTTTTCCAGAAAACTTTCATTATTTTTTTGATTTTTTGAACTTTTTTGTCTAAAATGAAACAATGATGAAATTTCTAACATATATTCACGTTTATTTAATCCAAGCCATCCTGAATTTCCTTCCATTTTGCTGGATTGACGTCTTCTATGACAATCAGACGTATATAGGAAATCAACTACATCACCCCATATATTTATTTCTATGGGCGTTTAGTTCGGCAATTGGATTTTATTATTATTCAAAAAAAATATGGGAAAAATATAACGTAAATTACAATAAAAAAAATCATACCCTAATCTGTTTAGGCATGATTCTTTCATGTAGTATTCCCTATAACGATATTACACTTTTAAAAGACCTTCACGTATGGCTTTCCATTCTTTTTGTAGCCTGGTTTATCCTTGAATGGTTTCTTTATATTCCGGTTCACTTAAATAAAAACTCAATCCTGTTTTTTATCAACATTGGATTGAGTTTTGTGTTCACATTTATGTTTGGCCACATTACTGGCTTTTGCGAAATCTATTTTTCATTTACTACGAATATTCTACTTCATCACTGGATGTTTCAGGATTGATCTTTTCAATCTTATCTAAGTAGTTTTTCGCTTTTTTCACAAAATACATACGATTTCCGAGCTCAAGTACTTTTTCAAAATACAAGCGAGCCAATTTATAATCTTCTTCTACAAATGAAATCAGAGCAATGTAGTAACATGAATCTACTTGCTGGAAAGGAAAATTCGCTCTTTGTAGACCTTGTAAATAATATTTCTTACAAGTATTCAAATCCCCATCCATTAGATGGATTTTATTTTCAATGGCCGCCATTTCTTCACTTTGAATCATGACACCCGCACGTCCATAATGAAGACGAATATTTTGTGCCTCTTCTTTACAACGAGATAAAGCCTCTTCATCTTTCAACATATAATAGATGTAAGACATCAATGACCAATATTGTAAAGAACTCGATGCATCCTTACGCGGATAACTAATCAATACATCTTGAGCAAGTTCAGCATCATTTAAATAAATCAAGCATTGTGCAAGCAATGTGTGCTGGCTCAAGCGTGTATGTCCCTTTGAATTTGTGCAATAGTAAATAATAGCACTCGCACAAGCCTCCGGATTACAATCTTCATATAATAATTTTGTGATTGGTAAAAGTGATACAGCACGATAACGTAACACTAAATTAAACGCAAATAAGTAGAACATCAACAATACAGCTAGAAGCATCATGTTATTTACGGCAATTAAAATCGCAAATAGGGCAACAATACCTAACGCATAAACACCTGTTAATTTACGCACATTTTTACGACAAGTCTTTGCAAGATCCTTATAAGACTCATCCAATTCATGATGAATCTTATACATACGAACCAATTCATCATCACTTGTAAAATTAAATTCGCGACGTTCTTTCGAAATGTTTTTACGTAAACTTAACATTCCATAAATACATACAACAAATGCAGGCACAACCAAGATGGCACCTATATAGATCATGTATTCAGGTAAAAAGAAAATCAAACACATAACGATCCATGGGCTGATGTTGAATCGTGATGTTACATATTGTCCAATATAAATGATATTGATGATTCCTGAAATCAATAAGGCATCACCTACATATAAGATCCACATATTATTTTGTAGATACGTCAAAACCTGTTTCAGTGATTCTGTATCTACACCTGGCACAGAACTTAATGAACTCGACAACATATCCGAACTCATATCTATACCACTTGCAAATACAACCGCACTTAAGCAAAGTCCAACTAAAAAAGCTACAACTAAAGCTATTAAATGGGATTTACAACGATATTTCCACATACAACCACCTATTTCTTCTCTATAATTCTTGCAGGAATACCTACTGCAGTTGCCCCTTCAGGAACATCTTTTAAGACGACCGCATTTGCCCCTACACGACACCCCTTTTTCAAAGTGATATTTCCTAAACATTTTGCGCCACAGCCAATATATACACCATCCTCTAAAGTTGGATGTCTTTTGACATGCTGCTTTCCTGTACCACCAAGTGTGACACCATGATAAAGCTGACAATCATCCCCGATAATTGCCGTTTCACCAATCACAACTCCCATACCATGATCAATCATCAAACCACGACCAATCACAGCACCAGGGTGAATTTCAATTCCTGTCCAATGCCTAGCTCGATTACTTACCCAACGCGCAATAAATGTATGATTATGCACCCAAAACCAATGGGCAATACGATGTAAACCAATTGCCTTAATATGTGGATACAACCAAAACACTTCCCATTTTGAATGCGCTGCCGGATCTAACCGCATTGTTCTTTCTATGTTATATAATCCATCACGGATAAAAGATATCTTGTTTTTTTCTGACATGATAAAATTTTAGTTTATTTATGTCTAAATTTCAAGTTTAGTGTTTATTTCACATAAACTTCACATAGTGAATCATCTAAAACCTTACCAATCGAATCATGAATCACAAGATCTGCCTTTGAATCCATATTCGTACTATCTCTATTGATCAAAACCAAATGTTTGCCATGAAAATAGTTTATTAAACCAGCCGCAGGATATACAACAAGACTTGTACCACCTACAATTAAAAGATCTGCCTGCTCAATCGCATGAATAGCCGAATACAATGTATATTCATCTAAGCCTTCTTCATACAAAACAACATCTGGCTTAATGATGGCACCACACTTGCTACATCTAGGAATACCTTCATTATCTCTTAGTTTCATCATATCCTCTAGAGAATATTTTGTTTGACAATGCGTACAAGTATTTCTTAAAACACTTCCATGTAATTCATAGACCTTTTTAGAACCTGCCATCTGATGTAAGCCATCAATATTCTGTGTCACAATCCCTTTTAGCTTTCCCATTTTTTCAAGCTTTGAAAGAGCATAATGCGCCTTATTCGGTTGGGCATCTGGATAAATCATCTGATTAAAGTAAAAATCAAAGAATTCTTTAGGATGACTTAAATAAAAACTATGTGACAACATAATCTCAGCCGGATATGGATACTTCTTTTTATACAATCCATTGTCACTACGAAAATCTGGAATGTTACTTTCTGTAGACACTCCAGCACCACCAAAAAATACTATATTATTACTTTCTTGAATCCAATCTTTTAAAGACATAACATCACTTCCTGAAACTATTATACCTCCAAACAAGAAAAGAAAGGAAGATATTTCACTATCTTCCTTGAATATCAAATGTATACTCGCCATTATGACAATCTACATTGATTACATCCCCTTGCATAGCGCCAGTCTTAATCATTTCCTTGGCAATCTGTGTTTCAAGATTTCTTTGAATATAACGCTTCATAGGACGAGCACCATACACTGGATCAACACCCATCTTTGCGATCTGATTATACACAGCATCACTTACATTCAATGTAATGTCACGTTGAGCCAATCGCTTTTGTAGCAAGCCGACAAACTTGTGGGCAATCTTAATAAAGGCTGAATCATCTAATGCGTTAAACACTATAATTTCATCGATACGATTAATGAATTCTGGTTTAAAATGACGCTTTACTTCTTCCATATATTTATCATGTACATCACCAGATTCAAAGGCATATTGGCTACCTAAGTTAGATGTTAAGATAATAATTGTATTCTTAAAATCTACCGTAACACCTTTCGAGTCTGTAATACGACCATCATCAAGAATTTGAAGTAACACATTGAATACATCTGGATGCGCCTTTTCGATTTCATCAAACAAGACAATACTATATGGATTACGACGAACAGCTTCCGTTAATTGACCTCCCTCATCGTATCCTACATATCCAGGAGGAGCACCAATTAATCGTGCCACACTGTGTTTTTCCATGTATTCACTCATATCAATACGCACAATATGTCTTTCATCATCAAATAACTGTTCAGCCAAAGCCTTGGCAACCTCCGTTTTACCAACACCAGTTGGACCTAAGAACATGAACGATCCAATTGGACGATTCTCATCTTGAATCTGTGCTTTAGAACGTAAGATTGCATCTGTTACAAGTTCTAGAGCTTCATTTTGACCAACAACACGTTTTTCAAGTTCTTCCTTCAAATTCAATAATTTATCTCTTTCAGAAGCAACCAAACGAGTCACTTCAACGCCTGTCCATCTAGAAACGATTTTCGCAATCAATTCTTCATTGACTGTTTCTTGAATCAAAGCATCCTCTTTTTGACTTGCCTGCTCTTTTTGAATACGATCCTCTAATTCTGGAATCGTTCCATATTGAAGTTTAGCAGCATCTTCATAACGAGCTTCATTACGCGCTTGCTCTAAATCCAAACGAGCTTTCTCCAAACGTTGTTTATCCTCTTTTTCATTAGCCAAGCCACGTTTTTCGTCTTCCCACTTAGAATGCATTTCATCACGCTTTGGTTGTAAAGAAGCTAATTCACTTTCAATTTCTTCACGACGCTCAATAGCCCTTTTATCTTCTTCTTTTTGTAGAGAAGTCTTTTCAATTTGAAGTTGTAAAATCTTACGCTGTAATTCATCCAATTCTTGAGGCATACTTTCCATCTCAACCTTTAACGTAGCGCAAGCCTCATCCACTAAGTCAATTGCCTTATCTGGTAAGAAACGATCTGTGATATAACGATCGGACATAGTAGCCGCCGCAATTAAAGCTTCATCCAAAATACGTACACCATGAAAGCTTTCAAAACGATCTTTTAATCCACGCAAAATACTGATTGTATCCTCTACACTTGGCTGAGCAACTTGTACTTTTTGGAAACGACGCTCTAAAGCCGCATCCTTTTCAATATATTTACGATATTCATTGAATGTTGTTGCACCAATACAATGTAGTTCACCACGAGCTAACATTGGCTTTAATAAGTTAGCCGCATCCATACTACCTTCGGTTTTACCTGCACCAACCAAGTTATGAATTTCATCAATAAACAAGATGATTTGTCCATCCGATTTTTTAACTTCATCCAAAATGGATTTTAAACGCTCCTCAAATTCACCACGATACTTAGCACCGGCAATCAAAGATCCCATATCCAATTCAATCAAGCGTTTTTCTTTTAATGACTCAGGCACATCACCCTTCATAATACGCCATGCGATTCCTTCAACAACGGCTGTCTTACCAACACCTGGCTCACCAATCAAGACAGGGTTGTTCTTTGTCTTACGAGATAAAATCTGCATAACACGACGAATTTCATCATCACGTCCAATGATTGGATCAATCTTACCATCACGCACATCCTGAACTAGATCACGACCATATTTCTTTAAAGCTTCTACATTCTCTTCTGAATTTGGCGTATCAAATTTTTTACCATTACGACGCTCTAATTCAGCCTTGTAGCAAGTATCTTTATTCAAGTTAAAAGTTCTTACCAATTCTTTAGAAATATAAGAACGATTAAACAATAAAGCTAAAAATACACTGGCTACAGAAAGATAAGTTTCATCATGTTGACCCGCCCAGTTTTGTGCATCTTCAAACGATTTCTGCACTTCATTGGATAAATTTATATTACTTGTTGAGCTCTTTGCGACACGATTCGATTCTTGTTGAACCATCTGTAATGCACGACTTTTATCCAAGCCAATACGCTCAAACAAGCCGTCCAATACATCATCCTTAAAAATCGTTTCCAACATATCCACAGTATCTACACTTGGATGTTGGTTGGATTTTGCCAAATTAATGGCATCCATTAAAATCTTCTGCAAACGCTCTGACATTTGATCGATATTCATAAATAAGCACCTCCTTGTACTTAGCACTCGCTCTTTATGATTGCTAATGATAGTATAACACCATTTTTGGCACTGTCAAGAGGTGAGTGCTAATAATTTGAATATTTTTTTGCAAACCGTAATTTTTACAGGGTTTGCAAGGGATTTCAAATTGCACTCACACTCAATTTTCTTGGTTTTACACCATTTTTACACCATTTCATTTGATTTTGGTGTAATGCTTATTTTCTTTACACCAAATTACACCAGTGACCTGAATTTACACCACTGCTGGTACAGCATCTGGCAGGTTCATTTTTGACATTTCATTTTCTACATGAGACATTTCGGCGATATGGTTATATACGTTCATCGTAATCTTTGCATCGGAATGTCCCATCACATACTGCATGACTTTCGGATTGACATTGTTTTCACCCAATCTGGTACAGCCCGTATGCCGAAGCGTATGAGCAGATATATGAGGCATCAGCTCAGGTTCTCTGTTTTCCTGGGCTGCCAATGCCGTTTCCTTTTTGTTATAAGCATTTACAATGTTCTTTAGGAAACTGTTTACACCTGCCGGCATGATCGGACGTCCATGTTTTGTATTGAAGATGAATCCACTACGTCCACCAATCTCTACATTACTCTGCAATCCCAGCATCAGATTCAATTCCTTCTGCTTACGAAATGCGTCATACACAGTCTGCGTCATCGGTATCGTTCTGATGCCCGCATCCGTTTTGGTTTCAGAATCATGGAAACAATAGCCTTCATCACCTTCATAGTAAACAAGCTGACCTCCCACATGGATTTCCCTGTTCTTCATATCTACATCCGACCAGGTCAATCCAATTGTTTCACTCACTCTCAGACAAGCCCCGAACATAATCTGCATCATTGGAAGATGTGGTTTATATACCTTACTATTCTCCACAAATTTCAGAAGTTTTTCCTGCTGTTCCAAAGTCAATGCTTCTTTTTCTTTTGCCGGGGCACCATAATCTCCAAGTGTTCCTGTAACCGGATTCTTTCGGATAATCTCGTCTGCTACTGCCATCTCAAAACTTGGGTTAAGCATAGCATAAAAGCCTTTGATCGTACTGTGTGCCAGCCCTTCATCTGACAGCTGCGAAAAAAATGTCCGTACATGAGAGGTCTTAAAATCTACCACACGAATATTTCCCAGTGTATTACGCACCCGGTGATTCCACATACCGATATAATTCTTCTTCGTTCTTTCCCGGATATTCGTCGTTGCCATATACCGTTCAAACAAGCCATTTACCGTCAGCTTCTTTACAGATGTGTCTGTAATAAGCTGATCATCCATATCTTTATTGACCTTTTTTTCCTGTTCTCTCAGGCTCGCAAGATCCATATCATAGATTGTTATCCGCTTTCCGGTAATCTCATCTTTGTAGCGATACATATAACGTCCATCTGATCGCTGGCTCTCTCCTGTTCTTAAATTTCTGCCTTTGTTGTCTTTTCTTGCCATACTAATCATTCCTTTCACATTCGTTGTTTGTTATTCGGAATGATTTTTGTCCTGTTCGTATCAGTCATAATCTGTCTGATATCTGCTCACAGATTAACATAATATTTTAGGATTTCCAAGGGTAAATTCTTGAAAAACACCAATTTTTCTTTGCACTCTCATTCCGAAGGAAATTCGTTGTTTTCTCCTGTTCTCGTCCATTACACTGCCATTGCATCAAGATATTTTTTTATCTTATCCACGTTATAGAGAACACGTCTGCCAACAATGATCTTTGCTTCTGCACAGTCTGCGATTTTTCTTGCTGTGACTGCACCGCAGGATAGCATTGCCATTAAACCTTCAATATCCACAGTCAGACGATTTTCTGTGTTATACTCTGTTGTCTTTCTCATGATGCACATACCTCCTTTCCTCCGTATTCTTCTGCATCACCTCCCAGACAGCGGTTTCATGCCCGTTGTCAGTACCTTCTTCTGTCGTTTTCGATGTTGTCTAATGATGAATTTTCTTCTGTTCGGCGTGTTGGCTTCCATTCGTACAGGCGGTGTCAACGTTACATTTGACCTCTATCAGAATTTTTCTGAATGCTGCCAGCTCCTTCTCGAGCCTGCCAGCCGTTGCCGGAGTATCTTCGACTTCCACATGCTACTCTCTGGTACAGCGGTGGAATTCTGTGTTGTCCTTTAAACCTCTAAGGGTACCTATACAGCTCATTTAATTTTCAAGGTACATAAAAAGCTCTTGAATTCCTATTCAAAACCTTTTTCTACTAATCACACGTGGCAGAGGCAATAAGGTCATATTTTTCATCCCCGCTTTGTTTATTCGCTTTTATGCGAATATTGATTATGCTGTTATTATATTTCGCTTTAATGTTAATGTCAAGCATTTCATTCGCTTTGTTGCGAATGTTTCTGTTTACATTCTGAGCTTTTGATAGTAAAATAGACTTATCAAATAGAAAGCAGGAAATCTGATATGACAATTGGTGATAAAATTAAAAAAATTCGGACATTCCGGAATATGACACAGGCTGAACTCGGTGCCGCTCTCGGTTGGGGCGATAAGGGTGCAAACCGCCTTGCCCAATACGAAACCAACTACCGGGTTCCCCGTAAAGATCTGGTGACTGAAATGGCTAAAATTCTGGATGTGAACCCACTGACACTACATGAACCAACTACGATGAATGCTTCTGAGCTGATGGAAATTCTGTTCTGGATGGATGAATTTAATCCCGGCATGATCAATCTCTTTCAGTTAGAGACTTATCCGGGTGAAAAATCAAATTCCAGCGACGATACCGCTATCCGCTACCATGATTCTGATAGCTGGCCTGCACATCCACCTGTTGGTATGTGGTTTAATTATGGGGTTCTCAATGATTTTCTGAAAGAATGGACACTTAGAAAAGAAGAACTAAAATCTGGCGAGATAACCCGAAATGAATATTTTGAATGGAAAATCAACTGGCCGCAGACCTGTGATGATTGTGGTAAACGAGAGCCGTCAAAACAGTGGCGAAAATCAAAAGAATAGAACTTAGTGAAACTTAGCAAAACTTAAATTTACTGAATTTTTCTCTTTACTCAAAAAAAGGCACTGTAAAACCAATGGTTCCATGGTTTTCAATGCCTTTTGTACATATTCTCTATTGGATTTCTCGCATCTATTTGTACATGTGAAACTTAGCGAAACTTAAACCAGCATCACTACAAATTATATATTAAGTTTCCAGTTTGCCGCTTCCGTCTGCAGATCAACTAACTTACGATATAGACCATTTTTCTTCATAAGCGTATCATGGTTTCCTTTTTCTGCCACAACACCTTTATCCAGAACAACGATCTGATCCGCTGCTTCAATCGTTCTCATCCTATGAGCGATTACCAGAACTGTCTTCCCACTGACTAGTTCAGATATCGCTTCCTGTATCTGTGTTTCACTGTCCACATCTAAAGAAGCAGTTGCTTCATCCAGCAAAATAACAGGCGCATCTTTTAAAAGTGCACGAGCAATGGAAAGACGTTGGCACTCTCCACCGGAAAGCGTAGAACCATTTTCTCCTATTACTGTCTGATAACCCTGCGGTAAATTTTCGATAAATTCATGACATTTTGCTGCCTTTGCTGCTGCAATAACGTCTGTATCACTTGCGCCTTTTCGTCCAACACGAATATTTTCCATAATTGTATTATTGAACAGGACAACATCCTGAAATACAATCGAGAAATCTTTCATCAATGCAACCGAATCAAGTTTTGCGATATCAACGCCACCAAGTGTAATCTTTCCTCCATCCAGGTCATAGAATTTTGCGGCAAGTTTTGCTACAGTACTCTTACCACCGCCGGATGGTCCGACTAATGCGGTTACCTGTCCCTGTTTCGCAGTAAATGATACATCCTTTAAGACCGGCTTTCCTTCTTCATAAGAAAATTTCACATGGTCAAAGGTTACGTCATAGCCCTTGGTGTGATAGTCTTTTTGTCCGCTTTCTAAAGGATATTCCTGAATCTCTTTCAGACGATTAACCTGTAAATTTGCACCAAAGAGTTCAGCCATATTTGCCATAGCTCCGGAAAGCGGATCGTACAGGCGTGAGGCTGCGATCAGATACAGAATATACGTAAACAGACTGATCTTTCCATGTAAGATTAGAGAACTTCCCACAACGATCACAGTTACAAGACCAAGTCTTAAGATCATCTGACCGGTTGTAACTAGACTTGCGCTGACCATCTCGCTGGAAATCTGTGCTTTCTCTGCTATATCCATTTTTGCATCCAGTTTCTTAAGATAAGTATTCTCCTGATTACACGCTTTGATATCCTGTACGGTTTCCAGACATTCCTGGATTCCTTCTGACAGATTCATTCTTTCCGTCATATATTTCTTTCCAAGCTTCTCCTGCCATTTTCGTGAAAGCAGTACGATTGCAAATGCCACCGGTGCAACCCATAGCAGTGCCAGTCCCATTTTCCAGTTCATAATCAAAAGTACGATACACACAATCGCTGTCGAGATCAATGCTCCAAAGAACTGAGGAACAGTATGGGAAAATGCATGTTCAAAGCTTGCACAGTCACCCATAATTGTACTTGTCAGATCAGCAAGATCACGTTCATGGAAAAATCCAAGTGGCAACGTCCTAAGCTTTTCTGCAAGTGTAATACGTCTACGTTCACTTTCCTCATAGGTACCAATATAAGCTTTTGTATATTGCAAATAATGAAAAATAAAAATAATAACTAAAATGATAATTCCTGCAGCTGTATACCATGCAAGCCCTGCCGTTTTATCTTCCATTCCAAGAGCCACCGGAAGCATCGCATTTAATACTATTGCAAGTAAAGCAACTGGAAGCATCAAGCTGATATTTGCCAGTACAGAGTAAACAATTGCTTTAAAAAGATCTTTTGCACCCTGATCGCTCAGAGCATATTTTTTCTGCAATCTGTTAATCATGTTTTTTTTCCTTTCCCACAGATTTTCCAACCTTCCAGGTAATCTGTGTCTGATACTCTTTCCACATCGATGCATAAATGCCATTTTGATTCACAAGTTCCTGATGATTGCCACATTCTACGATTTTTCCATCACCAAACACGAGAATCGTGTCTGCATTCTGAATCGTAGACAGACGATGTGCAATCATAAGTACTGTTTTTCCACGGGTCAATCCTTCAAAGGCAAGCTGGATCTGATGTTCATTTTCTGCATCTGCAAAAGCAGTCGCTTCATCAAGTACGATAATCGGTGCGTCCTTGAGAATTGCACGGGCTAATGCAATACGCTGATTTTCACCACCGGACAGATAAGTTCCTCCGTTTCCAACCACAGTATCGAGCCCATTTGGGAGTCTGTCTATGATATCTTTGCACTGGGCTGCTCCCGCTGCTTTCAATACCTCATCACGTGTGGCCTCCGGTCTGGCAGCTCTGATATTTTCTAGTAAAGTGTCATTGAACAGGCGTGTATTCTGGAATACAAATGCAATCTGCTCCATCAGATCATTTTTTGCAATCTCACGAACATCTACACCGCCAACCAGAACAGCGCCTTCCTGCACATCATAAAAACGTGGGATCAGACTTGCCGCTGTAGATTTACCACTGCCGGAAGCTCCGACTAATGCAATGGTTTTTCCTGACGGAATTTCGAAGCTCACATGATCCAGTGCTTTTTTCTCAGTGCCCTGATAAGTAAAGGAAACATCCTGAAATACAACGGAAGCATCCTTTGGCTGTTTTGGAGTATTGGATTCTTCGAGTGGTTTCTCCTGTAAAACAGCTTCAATTCTGCTTATCGCACTTTTGGCTGCCATCAATTGTTCGCTTGCAAACATGATACGGTTCATCATTGTCGTGCAAATCGGTGTAAACAGACTATAAAACAGGAAATCCAAAAACAGCTTCTGACTGTCAGCCTGTCCACTTGCACCCGTAAGAATCAACACTGCTGCCGGAATCAATAAAATGAAAGTTCCATTTAAAGTAACATTAAATCCGGTCAGTGGAATACGACAGCAGATTGCATATCCGCTGGCATATTTTTTGTATTCTTCAATCGCAGCGTGAAAGTTTTTGAAAGAATACACAGTTTGCTGAAATACCTTTACAACCGGGATTCCACGGACAAATTCAACCGCTTCTTTGTTCATTGTTTCTAGGGCAGTCATGTATCCAGACATAAAATCTGCATTATCTCCACCCATCATTTTTTTCAGAAAAAATACGCTGATGACCAACGGAAGCAGACAACAAATTCCAAGTCTCCAATCAAAGACAAACAACAAAATGATAACTGCAACCGGCATAACAACTGCACCGGTCAGATCCGGCAACTGATGTGCCAGAA
>ENA-OUQF01000803-OUQF01000803.1-human-gut-metagenome-genome-assembly--contig:-NODE-803-length-21543-cov-6.358991_pt1 | contig 21543 bp, 24 predicted proteins | sample MGYA00237947_ERZ548826 | MGnify/ENA primary metagenome ERZ548826 (study PRJEB26490, sample SAMN05194701) | human gut metagenome | biome: terrestrial biome; feature: human-associated habitat; material... | reverse complement strand
GCGATGCTGGCCGTCGTCCGAGCGGACGACGAATCCGCGGGAGCTCTGTTGGGGGAGGTGATAAAAACTCCCGTTTTGCATTTTTTCGACACTTCTGCATGGGGGTGGTATCACTACCCTCGGCGTTCGTTTCATGCCGTTGAAACGCTGGACGCCCGCGGGTCACGGCGGCGTATTCGCCGTTTTTATGCCACCGCGATATTCGCCCTGTGCGGGCTGAATATCCCCTCGGCGGGTACACACGCCACCCCAGCCCCTAACCGCGCACACAGCGGCTCACGTGCCGAAACACAGGGCGTTTTCACCACCTGAGACAGCGCCAGGGTCGATAGGGTCAACGGCTTGGGTATCCTGTGCATCGTCACTTTCGGCACGGCGCAGCTCGATGAGCCGCTTGCCGTTGCTGCGGCGCACCACGGCGGAAATGCCGATTTTGCTTAGTGCGGCAACGCTTTGCAGGATCAGACGGGATACCTTTTTCGGCGTGATGCCCTCGCTGCCCGCAGGGTCGATCTGCGCGGACAGCTCCGTGGGAGTGCCGATAAATTCCGCGCGGTCACGCATCAGCTCAGAGAGAAGGACAACGATTTGGCCGCCCAGCAGCTCCGGCTGTGTCCGGCTGTCCGACACCAGCTCCCACACATTTTCCGCGTTGCGCTCCAGCGTTAGCTCCCGGTACTCGATGTCGCGCCCGATGCAGGAAAGCTTTGCCTTGCCGCTGCCGCGCTTGTCCTCTACCAGCGTAAAGCTGGAATCCACCGCGCCGCTGATGGCCGTCGTGCCGGAGATGCGGCTGAACACATCGTCGGCGAGCTCCTTCCGCAGATGGTGGATCAGCAGAATGGCGATGCCGTGGGTGTCCGCAATGTGCTTCAGCACGGAGAGGTCACGGTAGTCATTTGCGTAGGTGTTGTCATAACCGGCGCCGCGGATCATTTGCAGCGTGTCGATGATGACCAGCACCGTGTCGGGATGCTCTGAGAGGAACGCACAGAGCTGTTCCTCCAAGCCCTTGCCAAGGGTGTCGCTGTTGGTAGTGAAGTGGACATTGGCGGGAGCGTCCTCCGTGATCTCAAACAGGCGGTTCTGGATGCGGAGGGTGGAGTCCTCCAAGCAGAGGTAGAGCGTGGTGCCCTGTTTCACGCCCATGCTCCAAACGGCTTCGCCCTTCGCCACCGTGACGGCCAACCACAGTGCCAGCCACGATTTTCCCACCTTGGGTGAGCCCGCGAGGATATGCAGTCCCTGAGAGAGCAGCGTGTCCACCACGAAGTTCAGCGGTGTGAGCGGCTGACTCATCAGCGTTTCTCCGTCGATGGTCAGCAATCTGTTTTCTTTTTTCAATTTCGTTTCCTCCTTAAAAATATTGCTCCCATCGGAACGATGAGAGCGAAAAAAGCAGAGGGGCGTTACCACGGGACGGCGCGTGGTTTCTTCCCTCTGCTTGTATTGTGGAGGAATTTATGCTATGCTGAGAAAAAGCATGGACAGATTAAAATTCATGTAGGACAGATTTTACCAGGAGGGGCACACATGGAGGGCAGCATCGTTTTCTACACCTATGGCAGTACGCTGGAGCTATACGGTCAGCAGTTCACTGCCGGTATGCTGACCGCCGATCTGCTGAATTTGTCGCCGGACGAATACCGACCCATGAGCAAACGCATGAAGCAGGTCACCGGCCTTGCGAAAGAATATGAGCAGAGCGGGAGCATAGAGCTTTGGTGGAAGCTGAACGAGGAACTGACAGCACTCTGTGGGGTACTGCGCCGCTACGCTGTGTTCCGCCTGCTGCTGGACGAGAGCGAGGACGCTTTCTTCTCTGTCATACGGGAGATCACGGGGCAGTTCGATTTGTTTCCGAAAGAGGAGCATGAGCCGTCAGAAGAGATACAACGGAAACGACTTGAGCGCGTGGCGAATGAAATCTCCGCGCGCAGTGAAACGGTCAAGGATGTTCCGCTTGACCTGTTCCATCCGAGCGAAGCAGCTTTAGAAAAAGGCGATGCCTTTTATTACGAAATGCTTCGTGCCATCGGTCCTACCAAGGACGCATGGCGTGATTACAAAAAGTACATCCGCCGTTATGAAACATATCTTCACGACATTCGCGCTTTCAACGGTACTATTCGGAATTTCATCAGCTTTAGTCTGTCCAAGCTGAAGCATAACAGCCCAGAGGACTATGCCGCAGCACTCTACGGCTTCTACAATGATGAACGCATTGCGGAAAAGCTCATCGTCAATCCCATCCGCAACAACGGCGACTGCTATACGACCCACGATGCCTACGAGCTTTCCTATGTGCCGCGGCCGCTGCCGGACGGCACTGTCGCCATCTGTCAGGAGCATGTGACAGATAGCTTACAGGCGCTGATGAAAGCCGATTATATGCTGGCGCTGAACAGTGGGCACAACATCCACCGCTGCATCATCTGCGGACGGTATTTTCTGCTCAAGAGCGGTGTCCATGCTTTGTACTGCGAAGGGGCGTGTCCCCATGCGCCCGGCTACACCTGCCGGCAGTTCGGCACGGTGGAGTTGCAGAAGGAACTGGCGAAGGACATTCCCAAGGTCAAAGTCAAGGTGACCGCCTTTGCCCGCATCACAAAGGATATGCAGCGGGGTGCGATCTCACAAGAGGATGCAAGAAAAGCCAAGGACTATGTGCGGGATCTGCTCTATGACGCTCTGCGCGACGCGAATATCTCCGTAGAGGCTTTCGAGCAGCGTATTTCCTCTGAGCGCGTTTACCAGCACTGTGGGATCACCAGAACGGCCAATCCGAGGGGCCGTCCGCCGAAGGAAAAGGCGGGTGAGCAATCATGACCAACGAGCAACTGGTTCGCCAATATTATGACGGCGATGATGCTGCGCTGGAAAAGCTGTACCATAAAAACATCGGTCTGATCCGCGGCATCGCCAAGGAAGCTGCGGCGGAGTTCAACTGCCTGATAATGGAGCAGCATCATCCGAATCAATTTTCCGCGTATACGAAAACGATTCTGGACGATCTCTGCGGCGAGGGCGCGTTGGAGCTTCTGACACGGATACAGAGCAGAGAATATGACGAGAGCCGCGCCGTGCTCACCACCTATCTCTACCCGCATTTGAAGGGGCGCATGACCCGCTGGCTGGAGCAGAATATTGGCTGTATGGCGTTGAGCAAGGACGAGATGGCTGCCGTCCGGCAGGCACAGAGGCTGTATCATGTTGCATGGAAGGATACCGGCGAAATTGCGGAGGAGTTGGGCATCTCCGAGGCTCGTGTCAGCCGATATGTTCGCTACAACACCCATTTCCTCGGTGTGCATGATCTTGTCCCGGAGGGTTATGACGGCGATCCCTATGAGTGGCTGATGCCGGGGCTACTCTCCGCTTCGGCGGAGCAGGCCGTGTACCACAAGGTCTGCATCGAGCTTCTCCGGGAGCTGTTCGACGCCCTGCCGAAGAAGGATAGAGATATTCTCGGCAAGACCTGCGGCGTGTTCGGATACCCAGAGGCGACCTTGAAAGAGATCGGGATGTATCACATGATGAAGGAGTCCGCCGTGGAGAAGGCGAAGAGCCGCGCGGTCGAGAAGCTGAGAAAAGCCTATCCCGGCAGCAGGCTTCAAGTGTGGAGGACTGTTCATCGTATGCTGCGGAGGCCGATCCCGCCGCCGGGGGAGGACAGTGAGCTGCGGCGCAATTTTCCGCAGTATGTCCGCGCCTTGGCGGAGGTCTATGGCGTGCTGAACGAAGCCACCTCAGATATAGATAACATCTCTATATAGACAGAACAGCAATACAGACTTTTGTACACCCCCTTATGGTAACATCTATGCAAACATCGAAACCGATGCTATACTATGAGAGGAGATGTCTTTATGCATTATTCCAAAACAAACAAGGTCTGCGCCACTTGCGCCTATTGGACCGGAAGCCGAAATCTGGTGAATTCCGGAAACTCTTCGGAGCCGACCAGCAATAGCGCCAAGTGCCAAATTCCAAACGGTTCCAATCGGGGCAGTACAAAGTTTTGCAGTTCTTCCTGCTCTAATTGGGCTAAGTGGCCGGTACTGAAGTAAAACGACACGGAGGGACTGCATTATGCTGACGGAAAAAGCCAATGCCATCTGCCTTTTGGAGGTTCTAAAGGAGTATTCCGATGCGGAACATATTCTGCCCATGCGGGAGATCATTGCAAAGATGCAGTCCCTCTACGGTATCAAAATCGACCGCCGCACTGTATACGGGGCTGTTGCTCTTTTGATCGAGCTCGGTTACGACACCTCCCTTTACGAGGATAACGGCGTGGGCTATTACCTCCGCAGTCGAGAGCTGGAGCAGTCGGAAGTTCTTCTGCTGACGGACGCGGTGTACGCCTTTCCCTTTATTCCCCCTCGGCAGACCGAGCAGCTTGTCCAAAAACTGCAAAAGCAGCTCAGTGTCCACCAGCGGAAAAAGTATCGCCATCTGACCGTCGCCCGGCAGGGACATAAGACCGGTAACCGGCAGGTTTTTTGGAATATTGAGCAGTTGGATGAGGCCATTACACGCAAGAAGAAAGTGACCTTGGATTACTTGCACTACGGATATGACAAACGGCAGCATCCTACGGCGACCTACACTCTCAGCCCCTATGAGATGGTGTACACCAACGAACACTATTACCTTATCTGCGTCCCCGACCACGATCCGCACACGCGGTTGTACCGCATTGACCGCATGGCGGATATTCGGATACTGGACGAGCCCCGTAGCGAAAAGTCGGCGCAGAAGCAAGAGGCACAAGATGCCGTTTACGCCTTTGTGGGCGCGCCGGAGCGGGTGGTGCTGCACTGCGACCGCGCCGTGCTGGACGATGTGCTGGACCGCTTTGGTACGGACATACAGATTTTTGAGCGGGACGAGCAGACCTTTACCGCCGTACTGACCACCCCGCCGCGCGGTGTGCGCTTTTGGGCACTGCAATACCTCTCCTTTGTAGAGGTGGCAGAGCCCGCTTGGCTGCGGCAGGAGATCATTGAGAGTATTGGGCAAAACTGGTATAGCACGGGAGAACGCTAATATGGGAAATCTCATTTCCGAAGAAACCCTTCATAAATTGGAAGCTGATACATCGTTCCAACAGCTGTCTCAGAAGATGCAAACGCTGAACATTTTTGAGGTCTTGGGTATTACAAATGCCGAGATCCGCCACAGTAATTTCTTGGCATGGCTTCTTGATCCCAACGGCAATCACGGAATGGGAGATAAGTTTTTGCGGGAGTTTGTCTCAAAGTTAGGGCAAAGAGAAGTGGTCCCCGAAAATGTGACAGTCTGTATTGTGAGGCGTGAGTGGCAGCACATTGACTTGTTGGTTTTATGCCAGAAAGAAAAATACTTGCTGTGTGTCGAAAATAAAGTGTTCTCTGAAGAACACGATAATCAGCTTCGCCGTTATCGGGACATGCTATTAGAAGAATACCCCGGTTACACAATGTCGTTTGCATTTCTATCTCCGGATGGAATTGCTCCGTTATCGGCAGATGACCAGCAATACTGGCAGCCAGTCAGCTATGCAGATATTTTAGACGCAATCGAAAGTGCGAAAGGCGGTAGTGCTCTTTTGCCGGAAGTAAATATGCTGTTGGATCATTATACAGCAGCTGTCAGGAGGCACATCGTGGGGGACGATAACATTAAAAAGCTGTGTCAGGACTTTTATGACAGACACAAAGAAGTGCTCGATACCATTTATGAAAACTGTAAAACCTCGCTCAACCCAATCTGTGAAGTAGCGGAAGATTGGTGTAGAGAAAAAAGCGAACAAGGCGAGTTGATTTTCAGTCCTCAGTGGTCCAATAATACATATACCCGATTTACAACCGAGACCATCCGAAAGTTGTTTCCCCAGCACACTAAACCCATCAGTGGCTGGAAAACAACAGATATGGCATTTTATGAAATCATCAAACGCGAAAACTATTTCAAAATCACGCTCTCATTGTGCAGCGACAATCTAACAGATGAGCAACGTGCGGCTTGTGACCGCGTCAGTCAGGCACTGAATCGTCCCGACAGAAAGGAAGATTGGCGATGGAAACGCATCCGGAATTGGCCGCGTCATACAATCGAGTCCGAGCCAAACAGCGAAAACTATAAAGAAGAAATCTATAGATACTTGAATACAAATTGGCGAGAAATACAAAAATTCGAAAATGATTTGCTCAATAAAACAGAGTAATCGCGCGGAACCCTGTACGGACATTTGTACAGGGTGCTGTGCTATTCTATCAGCAGAACAGAAATCGTACGAATGGTGCCGGGACGCGGCGCAAAGAAAGGATGAGCAACTATGAAATACACTTCTGCACAGGCAAATAAGCTGCTGAAAAAGCTGAATGACGAATATTCCTCCCTACTGGATAAAGAACAGCGCAGCCGGGATTTCCGCGCGGCGATGGGCGAGGACATTGAATCTGTGCGTCCCGCCTATGATTACGCAAAAACACAGGCGCGTCTTGAAGAACTGGAGGGAACGATCCGCAGACTTAAGCACGCCATCAACCGCTTCAACACGACGCAGGTCGTGGATGGCTTCGGGATTACGATCGACGAGATGCTGGTCTATATTCCGCAGCTGACCAAGCGGAAGAGCAAGCTGCTTGAAATGAAAAGCAGGCTGCCCAAAGAGCGCGTTGAAGAGCAGTACGGCCGGCAGTCGAACATTATCGACTACACCTATACGAACTACGATCTGGCAGCTGTGGAGGCGGACTATGAAAAGACCGCTGATGAACTGTCTCGTGCGCAGCTTGCGCTGGATACTGTAAATCAGCGGGATTCCTTTGAATTCTGTGAATAAACTCTTTCCGTCGCATCGAGCGACCTGCCAAAAAGACCGACAGTTCCGTTTCCCACCTGCGTTTAAGGTCATAGACGGGAAACCGTTATTCTTTTTGTTATCTGTTATGCCCACTCGAGTTTAAGGATGGGCCACTAACATTGATCTGGCACGGTTCTCGACGCGAAAAAACTTTTCGGGAAACTGAAGTACGGTTATAAGTTCCCACACAGAATATGTTCTGCACAAAGTTACGAGGTATTCTCTAAAATCGCAGAGCACCTTGACAGTTTCTACTTTATGGCCTTATCATATTAATAAAATCAGCCCTTTGCAGTAGCGTACAACCTAAAGCCAATTTCTTTAGGAGGGACAGCGAGTCGCTGTTCTGGATTTCAAGGTTATCCGCATCGCACAGCGATGCCCCGGTCAGATACGTTCCGGCGAATTGGAAATCACTGCGTGATTCAGGATTCGCCTCCACTTTATCCGACCATTTTGTACTGCAAAGGGCTGATTTTTGGGAGGACGCTACACATGAAAATAGAAGGAAGCTGTGTGACCTTTGAGCCGTGCGATGCGGCTTTTGTGAAAAAGTTCGGACCGTTAGAAGCAGCAAATATGGTTTTGGATTACCATTCTGTCCACCCCAATATGCCATTTCTTTATGATGCCGAGCAGCTGGCCGGTTTCTTTGGCATAAGCTGTGGTGAATTAAACCATATTGTCAATCACATTCAAAAAGAGTATAAAAAGGCATTTCTCCCCAAAAAAGATGGTACTTATCGCAGCCTATACATACCAAGTATCAGACTTCAATTTTGTTTGGGCCCAATCAAGGATAGAATTCTTTCACAGCTCCCTGTTTCAAAATTTGCAACTGCTTATCAAAAAGGAAGCTCTACTCGCAAAAATGCAGAGCCACACATTGGAAAAAAGAACCTTCTAAAACTGGATATTACCGATTTTTTCGGAAGCATCTCTTTTGAGCAAGTCCTCTGCGCAGCTTTCAACACCCGCTATGTATCGAAGCAGGTCGGCTTTCTGCTGACTTCCCTGTGTTGCAAAAATGATGCTCTTCCACAAGGCTCTCCAACATCTCCTGCGCTCTCCAATATCGTCATGCGTCGGTTTGATGACCAGATCGGTCGCTGGTGTAACCAATGCCAAGTCACCTATACTCGCTATTGCGATGATATGGCCTTTTCCTCCGACCGTCCGCTTTACGGAGTCTATCAAAAAGTCAAAAAAATGTTGTTTGAGATGGGCTTTGAATTGAATGAAGCGAAAACACATTTCATCAGCAATGCTGACCGGCAGACAGTAACAGGCTTGGTCGTCAATGAAAAGCTCTCCATCCCCAGCAGCTATAAACGAAACCTGCGGCAGGAAATTTACTATACTTTGAAGTTTGGCATAGAGGACAGCATCGTACACGGTAATCGGTTGAATTTTCTCGAAGATGGTCAACCGATTCGCTGCCCTACATATATGACACACCTAATAGGAAGTGTGCAGTATGTCTTGCAAATCGAACCGGAAAATCGTTGGTTTCTAAATGCCAAGCAAAAGCTGCTGGACTACGCTCGTGCATATTTTAGAGCCGAAGGATTAGGGGAAGAATACTATTTGCATCGCAGTCGCTTACGCGAAAAAGATGAATGAAATGCAGGGCGGTGACCTCGGACTTTAGGATCGCATTCAGATTTATAATGCATCATACTCACATTACCAACCGTGTCATGCGGCAGCAGAAATTTCCTCCCGTAAAGCTATAATCATGCTATACTTTTCCGGCAGAGTATGCTATGATTTAGCAGGTGTTCGGCCGGTCACGACCGAAATATCTTTTGAAACGTTGGAAAAGATGCCCTTCCCTTATGATATGGAGGGCTCTGAAAATCTTTCACTAAGGTGACATACCCCTTAGGTTCTCGTGCTTTACGGCGTTGGGGTTCGAGTCCCCATGCCCGCACCAAAAATAAGACCATCTGCCAAAGGCAGATGGTCTTATTTTTGGGTTCCGCTCCCTGTGGCCGCTCAACCACAAGGGGATCGAACATGCCCGGAGCAAGTGAATTGCCCCTGCGCCAGGATTTTGCTGTGCAAAATACTTGTGACGGCGCACCCGCGCCGCCTCGCCGTGTGGGAGCCTGGTTCGGTCGGCGTCCATACTGCTGCATCATGGCCGACGGAGCGAGACTCACGCTCGCTTTACCGCACTACAGCAACATATTACGGTTTTGTTACAGATGCCCAAAACCCCTTTACTTTGCAAAAAATTGGGGTATACTGGCAAGTGGAAGGAGGGGAGACCGAATGGAAGACTATACCCGCAAATTCAACGCCGCGAAGGAAAAGGACGAGGAGATCCACCACATCCTGACGAGCGTGTACACCGCGCTGGAGGAGAAGGGCTATAACCCCATCAATCAGCTCGTGGGCTACATCCTTTCGGAGGACCCCACCTACATCACCAACCACCGGCAGGCGCGCACACTGATCCGCAAGCTGGATCGCGACGAGCTGCTGCAGGTCCTCCTGCGCAGCTACCTGAGCCAGTAAAAAATTTCCGCTGTTTTGAAATACCCCGAGGGTCGAAAAAAGGCTCCCGGGGCATTTTGCACAGTTTTTCGGATTTGAGGAGGGATTGAAATGAAGAAAATTGTATTACGCAATGGACGCACCATGCGATGCCCGACTTTTCTTCTTTGCATTGCAGGCGTTTTGCTGGCAGTCGGTGTTTTGGCTGCTTACACGCAGAGCAAAGACATCGACGTCTATACGGAAAAGGATGCGCTTGTCGGTGCGTATATTAACTATCTGTCAAAGGCGAGCAGCGCTCGGGCGGCAAGAGAAAATATGAATTTCCTATGCGAATCGCCGGGAATGGGGACCTTGCCGATGGGATCATCCATGATCGATTTGGATAAGGCGGAGCAAAGCGGCTATCTTTTTCCGGTGGCCGGAAATGATATTGCTGCGGAAAAAAAGAAGGCTGAGTACTGTGCATCAATTGCAGTGCAGCAGCATGATTTAGTCGTTGAGCAGTTCGGAGCTAACGCATGGGATAATGTTTCATATACCTTGAAGGAGATCGAGCCTGCAGATGGAGATTTGGGGTATCGGGTGAAGTCGACGGGTGAGTTTGTTGATAAAGAGGAATACGAAAAGATCCTGTATGGGTATTGGGAAGCTGTTGCGGCACAAGAGGGGACTTCCTATGCCGATCTTTTCTTGACGGAAGGCGAGAGCGCTGAAAATATTGCAAGCAAGCGTGTCGATCTTATTGCGAAGTATAGCGATGCTATCCCGGTTGAGCTTGTAACGGTGTCGGATTTCCAGACTTACGAGGTCCTGTTGTCTTTTAACGGTAAAACGATATCGGCCGATGGATACGGAGACTTCCATTTTGTGATCGATAACAAAGATGACAACTGGAAAGTGCTTCAGGGACTTTCTTGGGCTGCGCCTTATCCCGAAGATCCGACCGTAGACTGAAGGAAAGCGAAATGGAAAGGTACTCCGAGTTCATGTTCGCTGTCAAATTCGCATTGCCTGTTATCGAACAAAATACACGAAATCTTACATAACCTTTTGTGACGTTTGGTTGACAAGCGGCGCGGGCGATGGTAGAATGAGCAGGAATCGGAATTAAAGTGAGGAGTGTTTCAATATGGCTGAAAATCTCGTTTACCGCGGTCATCCGCTGCGCCGCGTGGACAATCTGGTCTACTACGGCTCGATGGCGGATAAGTATATCATCATGATGCAGGTGCTTGACACCGAGGACGTGAAGGACCTCAAGCTCGCCAAGCGCGTGTCCATCCAGCTCCAGCTCACCGACCCCAATCTCCGCTCGCGTGACCGCGTGGTCCGCTCCACGGAGAAGGGCAGCATGGCCGAGGCCATGGAGTTCGCCACCATCTGGCTCGAGCGCGCCCTGAGCGGCAAGATGTGAGCCTGCTTTGATCGAAACAAAACGCAGCAGTCCGGCTTCCAAAGCCGGACTGCTGCGTTTTTCTTTGCAAAATCTAAACAAATTATTGATAATTTATGGAATATATAACGATTTTATAGAGATTAAACGGTCAAAAGTTACATTTTTAAATGTTTTTTATCGTTGGAAATGCGGAAAATGAAGGGTTCGACGCGATTCGACATTTCCCGCACCACACTGCGCATTAGACTGCGTGCAGAAAGGGTGCGGGGCAGAGTGGTGTGTGGCTGCTCCGTGCCGGATCGGAACAAGAAAAAGGAGAAATCGTTATGCTGACAATCGAGTTAAATATGTACCACGCAGTTGCTTTAGGCGCTTTCCTGTTCTGGACGGGTGGGATCATCACCGACAAGGTGAGACTGCTCAACCGATATTGTATCCCCGCTCCGCTGGTCGGCGGACTGTGCTTTTCCATTCTCAACTGCATTCTCTACTCCGCCGGCATCGCTTCCATCACCTTTGACGGCACATTGCAGACCGTTTTCATGATCCTGTTCTTCACCACGGTCGGCTTTACAGTCAGCATTCCTGCTCTGCTCAAGGGCGGCAAAGCTGTTGTATTGTGTCTGATTGTGTCTGTCGTGATGATCCCTCTGCAAAATTTTCTCGGCGGCGGCGTGATGGAGGTGTTTGGCCGTGATCCGCTGCTGGGCATCGGCTGCGGCTCCGTCGCCCTTATCGGCGGCCCCGGCACAGCCGCGGCTTTCGGTCCGGATCTTGAGGCCGCGGGTACGGTCGGCGGCAGCGTCGTTTCCATCGCGGCGGCGACATTCGGCCTTGTAGCCGGCTCACTGATGGGTGGTCCGACAGCACGCCGCTTGATTGAAAAACATAATCTGCGCCCGGAGACGATGACTGCCATCGGCGGCACACAGGGCGTCGGCCTTGCCACCGATGTGGCGAGTGAAGACGAGCGTTTTATCACAAACAGTCCTCGCTTTGTCAAGGGCTTCATGCTGCTCCTGCTGGCGGTCGGCATCGGAAATCAAGTCAGCGTGTGGCTCACGGCACTGACAGATCTGACCTTTCCCGCGTACATCGGCGCGATGCTCGTCGCCGTGGTCGTTCGCAATGTGATGGACGGCGCACATACTGAATATCCCGCCGAGGAGATCGACACAATGGGCAATATGTTTCTATCCATCTTCCTCGCCATGGCGCTCGCGGGGTTGAAGCTCTGGGAGCTCATTGACCTCGCCCTGCCGATGATCGTCTGTCTTGTGCTCCAGTGCATCGTCATGTTCCTCTTCTCCTACTTCGTGGTTTTTAACGTCATGGGGCGCGGCTACGATGCGGCGGTCATGACCGCGGGCTTCATCGGCTTTGCCATGGGGGCGACCTCGAACGCGATGGCCAACATGCAGGTCGTGACGAAGAAATACGGCCCTTCGCCGGTGGCATACTTTGCCATTCCAATGGTCGGCGGCATGTTCATCGACTTTTTCAACGCCGTGCTCATTTCCGCCAACATCAGCTGGTGGGCATAGCGAGGTGAGACGATGGAATTTCTGCTTGACGGCTTTCGAGCCGTGACGTGGCAGCAAGGCGTGATGTACCTCGTGGGCTTCGCGCTCATCTACCTCGCCATCCAAAAGGACTATGAGCCCGCGCTGCTGCTGCCGATGGGCTTCGGCGCCATCCTCGTCAACCTGCCGAGCTCCGGCGTCCTCAATCAGATGGTCGAGGGCATCGGCGAGAGCCAGGGCATTATCCAGTGGCTCTTCGAGACAACCATCGAGGCCAGCGAAGCGCTGCCGCTGCTGCTGTTCATCGGAATCGGCGCGATGATCGACTTCGGCCCACTGCTCTCAAATCCCAAGATGCTGCTCTTCGGCGCGGCGGCGCAGTTCGGCATCTTCTTCACCATGGTCGCTGCCGTCCTGCTCGGCTTCGACCTCGCGGACGCCGCCTCCATCGGCATCATCGGCGCGGCGGACGGCCCGACCTCCATCCTCGTCTCGCAGGTGCTGCACTCGAGTTATGTCGGCCCCATCGCCGTCGCGGCGTACTCTTACATGGCGCTTGTGCCGATCATCCAGCCCTTCGCCATCAAGCTCGTGACGACGAAAAAAGAGCGCCGCATCCGGATGCCCTACAACCCCAAGAACGTTTCGCGCACGCTGCGCATCTGCTTCCCGATCCTCGTGACCATCATCGCGGGCTTCATTGCGCCGATGTCCGTCTCGCTCGTCGGCTTCCTGATGTTCGGCAACCTGCTGCGCGAGTGCGGCTGCCTTGACCGTCTCTCCGAAACGGCGCAGAACACGCTGGCGAACCTCATCACGCTGCTGCTCGGCATCACGATCTCGTTCTCCATGCGCGCCGACCAGTTCGTGAACCGGAATACGCTCATCATCATGGGCCTTGGCCTCGTGGCGTTCGTGTTCGACTCCATCGCGGGCGTGATGTTCGCGAAGCTCCTCAACCTGTTCAGCAAGAAGAAGGTCAACCCGATGGTCGGCGCGGCAGGCATTTCGGCGTTCCCGATGTCCGCGCGCGTTATCCAGAAGATGGGCATTGAGGCGGACAGCCAGAACCATCTGCTGATGCACGCGGTGGGTGCGAACGTCGCCGGGCAGATCGCAAGCGTCCTCGCGGGCGGCATGATTCTCAACCTCGTGCCGCAGCTCTTGAAGTAAGGAGGAAGGGAATATGACAGCTTTGCAAGCCGCGCTCACGATCCTGTGGCAGGGGATGCTCGGCATCTTCGCCGTCATGGCACTCATCACGCTGATCGTCATGCTTTTTACCAAGTTCAGCAAGTAAAGGCATAACCGCATCAAGCCCTCCCGGCCGGGAGGGCTTGACTTTTGTGCAGCTTTCCAAGGAAATTCCTTGACAAAACGATTTTGACGCCATATAATAACGAGTTGTTATGAATAACATAACGTTATTTTCCGGATTTGAGGTGATGGCTGTGCCTGCTGCAAGAAAGGTTTCCAAAGACGAGATCATCGATGCCGCCGTCGAGGTGCTGCGTGACGGCGGCTTTTCCGCTGTCAACGCCCGCAGCGTCGCGAGAAAGCTTGGCTGCTCCACGCAGCCGATCTATTTTTCGTTTCAGAGCATGGACGAGCTGAAGGCGGCCCTGTCCGAGCGCGCCATACGGATGCACACCCGGCGCGTGCGGGATTCTCTGCGCGCCCACGAGGGAAAAGACAGCCGTTACAGCAGCTATGGAATGGGCTTTGTCCGATTCGCGGCGGAGGAAAAGCAGCTGTTCCGCTGGCTTTATCTGGAGGGCCATCAGCTTGGACCCTATCAAAATGACGTGCTGCTGCCGGAGATCATCGCGGTCATCGTCGAGGAATTCGGCTACAGCGAGGAGGTCGCGCGGCGCTTTCATCAGGACATGACCTACTTTACCTACGGTCTGGCAATTCTTGCCAATACCGACCATCTGCGTCTAACCGAGCCGGAGCTCCGCGAAGCGTTCCGCAGGGAGTTTCGCGCGCTGCTCGCCATCTACGGCAAGCCGTCAAAGCTGCCGGAGTTTGCCGTGAAAGCCGGTGTTGTTTTGTGAATCTGAAAGTGTCCTTTTCATGGATCGGGCTTGTGATCTTTGCGCTGCCCATGCTGATCAACATTGCCTATGTCATGTTTCCACCAGCCGGAAAAGCGGAACAGACCGCGGCGGTCACGCATTGGGTTGAGATCGTCGAACAAATCAGCCGCATCGCCTATCTGTTTGCGGTTATGCTGCTTGTAAGCCGGGAAAATCTCAGCTTCCGAAGCGTTTGCTTTTCCCTTGCGGCAGTTTTCCTGCTTCTGTACTATGCCGTGTGGGTCCGCTATTTTGCGGGCGGGCGGAAGATCGCCCTGCTGAGCCGTTCGTTCCTCTTTGTCCCGATGCCGCTGGCGGTGTTTCCCGTGCTGTATTATCTGTGCGCCGCCATCTGGCTGCATAATCTTCCGGCTGCGATCATCATGGTGATTTTCGGCGCGGCACATCTCACCGTGTCGATCCAATCCTTTCGCTGACGTTTGTTGTGCGCTACGCTCCCAAAAATGTTCAAACAGGTCTTGACAAGTAACCAATCGGTAACTATACTATAAGTTACCGATTGGTTACTATGATGAGGAGGAAAATCATGGCTGAGGGTACGAAAGAACGAATCTTGGAAACGGCGCTGGAGCTGTTTGCGCAGAACGGCTACCTTGGAACATCTATGAATGATATTGCAGCGCGGCTGGGAATCACCAAGGCCGCCCTGTATAAGCACTATGCCGGAAAGCAGGAGATACTGGAGCGGATCGTGGAGCGCATGGATCGGATGGATAAGGAGCGCGCCGAGGCGTATGAAATGCCGGAGACGGCGCCGGATGGCTTTGCGGAAGCCTATCTGCACACGCCCGCCGAAAAGATCCGCGCCTACAGTCGGGCGCAGTTCGACCATTGGACAAGAGAGCCGTTTTCCGCGAACTTCCGCAAAATGCTGACGCTGGAGCAATACCGCGATCCCAAGCTGGCGCAGCTCCATCACGACTATCTGGCCGGCGGGCCTTTGGAGTACATGGCGGCGATCTTCCGCAGGCTGACGGACTCCGACGAGGCCGCCATGCAGCTGGCGCTGGAGTTCTACGGACCGATGTATCTGCTCTACAGCATTTACGACGGCGCGGAGGACAAGGCTTCGGTTGCACCCCTGCTGGATGCGCACATGGATCGTTTTATCGCCCGAATAGAAGGAGAGAAAAGAGAATGAACGCGATCATCTACACCACTAACACCGGCAGCGCGGAGCGATATGCCCTGCTGCTTGCCGAACAAACGGGGCTTCCTGTCTATTCGCTGACCGAGGCAAAAAAGACGGTTTCCACCGGCGCGGAAGTCATCTATCTCGGCTGGATCATGGCGGGCTCCATCAAGGGCTATGCCGAGGCCGCAAAGCGCTACCGGGTACGTGCCGTCTGCGCTGTCGGCATGGGACAAACCGGAACGCAGACAGACAGCGTGCGGAAAAAGACGGCGGTCCCTACCGGTATCCCGGTGTTCACCCTGCAAGGAAACTTTGACGTGAAGAAGCTGCACGGCATCTACCGCCCCATGATGGAGCTCATGGTCAAAACGGCGGGCAAGGCCCTTGCCGAAAAGAGCGACCGCACGCCGGAGGAGGATGATATGCTGGATATGATGCGGTGCGGCGGCGAGCGGGTCAAGGAGGAGAACCTCAGCGCTGTTCTCGATTGGTACAGCGCACGGCGATAAGAATGGGAGAAAATAATCATGATGTGTCTGAAATGCGGAAAAGAAATGAGAAAAGGCTATTTGTTCAGCAGCAAGGACGGCGCCTTCAGCTTTGCCGACGAGGTGCCGGGCTCCTTTGAAAATGCCAAAAACGCCGACGGCTTTGTAAAGCTCACAGAGCTGAAGGTTGGCGGGCGGACCAGTGTGGAGGCATGCTGCTGCGAGGCATGCCGGCTGGTCGCTATTTCATATTGAGAAAGGAAGCGGTGAGCGATGAAGCTCTATTTCGGAAATGCCGTGACCGCGGCCACGACGCTGATGCTCCTTGCCCTGCTGGGCTTTGTCGGGTATTCGATCTATAACCGGGACAATATCCAGTATTGGGGGCGCAGGAGCGCCCTGCTGCTGACCTTCGGTCTTGTGGTCTGCTGCTTTGCAGCGGCGCGGGACGGACTGGACAAGACCATTCAGCACGCCATCGACGGAAGCTGTGCACCGGGTCTGTTCCAGCTGGTCAGCATTCCCACTATCGTCGGCTGTGTCGGTGCGCTGTTGATCATCATTGCTGCCATCGCCGCGCCCATCGCCAAAACGCAGCGTGCGCGCGAGATATGGTTCTATGTCATGTCCGGCGGCGCGGTGCTGAAGATCGTGACGATGGAGATCGCAAGGCTTCTGGGATAACAAAACGCGCGATAAGGAGAAGGGCATGGAGATCAAAAGGTTTTGCGCAGCCGAGATACAGGCGCTGCTCCCGCTTGTGTGGGAGGTGTTCCTGACGCGTATGAAGCGGCGGAGTACCCGGAGCGTGGAAAACAGGCGTTTTGGAGTGCGATCCACGACCCGGAATATCTTTCCTCCCTGTGCACCTATGGCGCGTATGACGGCGGGGAAGCGGTCGGTATCCTCGTGACCCGGGAGAAAGGCAGCCATACAGGAGACCGACGGTATCCGGTATGTGCCGATGCAGTACACGCGGGAAGCCGACGGAACGTGACATAGGACCATACAGGGATCCGTGAGGAGGAAAGGGACATCGGAAGCGCAGCGGGAATACACAGATTATAAACGCGGTGCCTGCAGGCTGTTTCCGCACCTTCTTTCCTTAGCGTATGCGGTCATGCACAGTATTTTTTGAAAAGAGGAAAGCCATGAAAAAGTCACTTGTTCAAAAGCTGGGACTGCTCGGGGTCGTCAGCTTTCTTTCCTACGCCGCGGCGGTGGCGTTCGCGCCGCTGGCCTATCCGGGCTACGACTGGATGGCGCAGGCGGTCAGCGACCTGAGCGCCGCCAACGCGCCGTCGCTGGCGCTGTGGAACCAGCTCAGCGCCCTTTACAACGCCTGCGAGGTCGTCTGCACGACGGTGGCGTGCATCGGCATCCAGGGGAAAAAGACGCGCCTGCTGCGCGTGGGCGTCTATCTGTTCGCCGTCATGGAGTGGGTCTCCGCCATCGGCTACCGGATGTTCCCGCTCTCGGACAGCGGCTACGCGGGCGCGTTTCAGGACATCATGCACATGGCCGTCACCGCTTTGGTGGTGCTGCTGTCCATCGTGTCGCTGACGGTCATCATCATGGCAGGAGCAAAAAGCAGAGCCTGCCGCTCCTACGGCGTGTGCGCGGCCGTCGCCCTCGGCATGATGCTCGTGGGCGCGGTGGGCATGAAGCTGGTCCCGCCGCAATACTTCGGCGTTGTGGAGCGCTTCAGCGTGTTCGCCGCCACGGGCTTCAACGCGGCCCTGGGTATTCACCTGTTCCGGGGAAAGAATGCCGGAGAAATACAAAACGATCAGGAGGAAAAATCATGATCCCAAATTGGAAGATCTACCCCCGTTCTCAGGGACACAGCACGGTGTACCTGAAGAATGTGGTCAACGACCCCGCCATTACCGTGGGCGACTACACCATCTACGACGATTTCGTAAACGACCCGCGCGATTTCCAGCGCAATAACGTGCTGTACCACTATCCTGAATGCAACCATGACCGGCTGACCATCGGCAAATTCTGCTCCATTGCCTGCGGCGCAAGGTTCCTCTTCAACGCTGCCAACCACACCCTCGGCAGTCTGTCGACCTATCCCTTTCCCATCCTCTTTGAGGAGTGGGGCCTGCCCACCGATGCGGACTCCATCTCCGAGGCGTGGGACAACCACGGCGACATCGTGGTGGGGAATGACGTTTGGATCGGTTACGAGGCCGTTGTCCTCGCGGGTGTGACCATCGGCGACGGCGCTATCGTCGGCAGCCGCGCCGTGGTGACAAAGGACGTGCCGCCCTATACCATCGTGGGCGGCATTCCGGCCAAGCCCATCCGCAAGCGCTTTGACGATGCGGTGATCGAGAGGCTGGAGACCCTGCGCTGGTGGGACTGGGACGAGGAGAAGATACGGCGCAATCTCCCCGCTATTCAGTCGGGGGATATTGCCGCCCTGGAGCATGCCGAATGAAGCCGACCGCCGTTGACCCGAGGGCGACGACCCGCGCAGCGGCGTTTGACCTCTGGATGGACGCGCCGAACCCGATGGTGACCTTTTTCAAAACGCTGGATGTGACGACGCTGGTCCGGTTCAGCCGCAGGAGTGGACTGAAATTCAACCTGCTGCTGTGCTGGTGCATCGGCAGGGCGGCGAGCGAGAGCAAGGAGTTTTATCTGCTCCCTGTGGGACATGAGCTGCTGCGATATGACAGCATCGCGGTCAATACCATTGTAAAAAACAAGAACGGCGAGGTCAGCTCCTGCGATGTGCCGTTTTCGAATGACCTCGCACAGTTCGGCGCCGACTATCTGCGCCTGACCCGCGCGGCGGCGGAGCGCTGCGAAAACCACGACTTAACGGACTGCATGGTCATCGGCACCTCCGCCATCGTGGATACGGAGCTCGACGGGGCCGTGGGCATGAACAGCGGCATTTTCAACAATCCCTTTCTCATTTGGGGCAAATACCGCAAGACTCTCTTCAAAACGACGCTGAAGCTCTCGTTCCAGTTCCATCACACGCAGATGGACGGCGCACACGCCGGGCGGTTTTTGCAGCGCTTACAGGAAACGATCGACAGCCTGAGAGCGGGAAGAGCAAGGCATGGTGCATTTGGCTTATTGCGGTAACGCAAGGACGGGAGATCGAAGCTTACAAGCGCTGCGTTCGGCAATGCGCGGCGCGGCACGAACGAAAAACAGGAATGATCCGGAGGATTTATGCGATGAAAAACCACAAGAAAATCATGACAACACGGCTGCTCGCGATCATACTGCTGCTTGCCGTCTGTACGGCGGGATGCGCCAAACCGGCAAAGTCAAACAGCGGTGTCCCTTCCAAAACGGACTCTCCGGCGGAGTCCGACAGCTCCGGCGCGCCGGCCGATGCGCCGCAGGCGCTGACACTCCCCATTCTGGACGAGATTGACGCGGACGTTACGGTCGGAACGGCAGGCTCTTCGCTGCTGGCCGTGCAGGCCGCGGTCAAGCTGCTGGACTGGGGCGTGAATACGGGCCTTGACACGGGCGAGATCAGCGGCGCCGCCTCCGCATGGCTGAGCGCAAAGAACGATGATCGGACCGAGTGTTTGCAGAAGCTGGAGCTGGTGGACGAGGCCTACCAAAAGCTGCTGACCGATGAAGCGCGGGAGCTGCTGGACGACGCCGGGTGCGCGGAGGTGGAGATCACCTGGGGTAGCGAGCCGGTCGAGCCCGTGGAAGCCATTATGCGCTCGGCGGGACTGCGGGATGCCGACAGCGGCGATGACGCCGCGTGGGACGTAGCCGGGTTTGAAAAGAGTCTGCTGGAAAATTACGGTGTCACGCCGCATCACTATGAGGATCTGGGCGACGGCGTTTATCAGGTCTATGTGGAGATCGACGGCGAGATCGTTCCCTTTGTCACGGTCGATTCCGCGACCGGCGACTATCACGGGTGATCGCCCGGCCCGTTTCCGGCGGAGGGCGGATGGGACGGGAAAGCCCCGCGGTCAGGCCCCGCTGCCCCAAATAGACTGAAGGGACCGTTCTCTGCGGAGGAGAACGGTCCCTTTTGCTGTGCTATTTGCTCACCAGCAGCTTTTTCATGCCACGCTCGAGCCCATCCACGCTCAGCGGGTACATATCAATGAGCCGCGCGATGTGGCCGTAGCTCTGACCCCAATAGCCGCCGTAGCGCGGCGGCTCTTCGGGATTGAGCCAGATGAGATGGTCGTACTGTTCTTTGAAGCGCTTGAGCCAGTCCATGCCGGAGAGCGAGCCGCTGCCGGCGAAATAGTCGTAACGCTTTTCCGTCAGCTCGTACATATCCATCAGCGCGTCGCCGACAAAAATGACCTTGTACTCGCTGCTGAAATTCTTCAGCAGCCACTCGGTCGAAACGCCGTGCTCGCGGTACATCCGCGGGTCGGTGTAGACGCGCGAGTAGACGCAGTTGTGGAAGTAGTAGACGTGCAGCTCCTTGAAGTGGTTGGACTGCCGCGCCGCCTGGAAGAGCATCGAGCAGAGCTGAGAGTAGTAGCTCATCGAGCCGCCGGAGTCCATCAGCATCAGCACCTTGACGGTGTTGCGCCGCGGGCGCTTGTAGCGCACCTTGAGCGTGCCCGCGTTGTCGCAGGTGTCGCGGATGGTGCCGTCCACGTCGAACTCCGTCTTGTCGCCGAGCGACTGGTCGGAATACTGCCGCAGCAGGCGAAACGCCATCTGGAACTGGCGGATATCGAGCGTGTTGTCGCGCCGGAAATCGCGGTACTTCCGCTCGCCCGCGACCTGAAAGGCGCGGCGGTAAACGCTCTCGCCGCCGACGCGGATGCCCTGCGGGCTGTGGCCGGCGTTGCCGAAGTTGGAGTAGCCGCCCGTGCCGATCCAGTACGAGCCGCCGTTGTGCTCCTCGGTCTGCTCGCGGAGGCGTTCTTCAAACATCTTGAGAATCTCGTCGATGCTCTTTTCCGCATAGCCCTGCTCGCGCAGAAAGGCGCGGAACTCCTCAAGCGCATTTTTCGGGTGGTTGAGCCAGTCCATCAACTCGTCCGGCAGCAGCTCCTCAGGGAAGGGCACGTCCTTGAAATACTCCAAAAACGCGGCGTCAAACTTGTCATAGTCCGCCTCGCTCTTGACGAGCACGGCGCGGCAGAGGTCGTAAAAGCCCGTCAGCGTCGAACGGTGCAGCCCAAGCGACAGGCCCTCCATGAGCGTCATCCACTCGTTGAGTGAAACGCCGAAGCCGCGCTGACGCAGAAGGTAGAAAAATCCGACAAACATGGGCTTACCGCATCCGGCGCTGCATCGCCGTGATGTCCTTGTCCTTTTTGAGCAGCACGCCGGCAAAGGGAATGTCCTTTGCGATGCGCGCGGGATCGACGCCGCCGAGCTCGAGCGCGCGGAGCCAGTCCACCAGCTCGCTCGTGGAGGGCTTTTTCTCAATGCTGTCGATCGAGCGCAGCCAATAGAACGCCTGCATCGCCTGTGCGAGCAGCGCTTCGTCGAGCTTGTCAAAGTGGACGCGGATGATCTTCTCCCTGTCTCTTATACACATCTCCGAGCCCACGAGACAGGCAGAAATCTCGT
>ENA-OUQF01000801-OUQF01000801.1-human-gut-metagenome-genome-assembly--contig:-NODE-801-length-21553-cov-3.993348_pt1 | contig 21553 bp, 17 predicted proteins | sample MGYA00237947_ERZ548826 | MGnify/ENA primary metagenome ERZ548826 (study PRJEB26490, sample SAMN05194701) | human gut metagenome | biome: terrestrial biome; feature: human-associated habitat; material... | reverse complement strand
ACAGAAGATCATGCAGGCGGTGGAGGAGCTGAACTACAAACCAAACGAACTCGCCCAGAACCTGTTCCACAACAAGTCCGGTTTTATCGGAATTGTTGTTAAGAATCTTTCACATCCGTTTATGGCATCTCTGGTGAAACATGTCGAGAATAATCTGTACACCAATGGCTACAAGTGCATGCTCTGCGAGGTTGGGGACAATCCGAACCGCATCGAGGAATTTGTGGAAATGCTGCAGCGAAATGTCATGGACGGCATTATCTGCTGTGCGGATATCCCGTCTTCTGTCAGCCTGGCGGAAATTCACCGTCCGATTGTCATGATTGACCGCTACGTCACCGAAGGGATTCCGTGTATACATTCCGACCATAAGCGCGGCGGTGAGCTTGCGGCGCAGGCGCTCGGCGTCGAGGGCGCAAGGATAGCAAAGACGCTGTCATTCAAGACGGAGGACGGATGCATGCTGATCCTCGCCGCGGGTGACGCGCGCATAGACAACCACAAGTTCAAAGAGAAGTTCCACTTTAAGGCGAAGATGCTGTCCGCCGATGAGGTGTTGGAGCTTGTCGGCCATCCTGTCGGCGGCGTGTGCCCCTTCGGCATAAACGAGGGCATCCCCGTGTATCTGGACGTCAGCCTCAAGCGCTTTGAGACGGTGTTCCCCGCCGTCGGCAGTGCCAGCAGCGCAATTGAGCTGAACCTTGACGAGCTTTATAAATACTCCAAGGCTCTGGATTGGATAGACGTGTGCAAGCTGCCCGAATAACAGGGCGCACAGACGACCGCGGTCGTGATACACGGCCGCGGTCATTTTTTAATATGCGTTTTTCATGACGGTGTTCTCAAGATACGATGAGAAGCGCGCGTACTCTTCCTCCGTCAGTGCATTCGGGCAGGACATGACAACAAGCTCATGCCCGGCGTTCTGCGCGTGATACGGCGGGTGGACGTGATGAAACACATTGGCCGTAAATCCGGCGCGCTCATAAAAGCCCTTGCGCCGCCGTGACACCTCGTCAACCGGCGGGTCTATCTCCAGGATGATCGTCTTGCCGCACTGCGCCAAAAGGTGCAGCGTCTGTGAGCCGTAGCTTCTCCCGCGCAATTCCGGGAAAATGCAGAAATGCTCAACATACACAAAGGCGTCGGTCTCCCAGCACAGCAGGAGCCCTGCGAATATATCCTTATCATACACAAGCTCAAACCGATATTCCTCGTCCGACAGTATGTCGCCCTGAGAACGCGCCTCCCGCTGCTCATGATAAGGGAAGCTCTCCCGGTACAGCGCAAGCGCTTTGTCATACTCCGGCCTTTCCGTCGTCGCTAGGCGCACAAAATGCATAGTATATCCCCCTTTCGCGCACGTGCTTACACGCGGGATTTTAGCACGAACGCCCCAGCTTGGCAACTCATTTTGTCCGCGGCGGCAAATTGGGATGAAAGTTCTTATTTATGAATTGAATGCTGCCGCGCGCGGGTTTATAATATATCAAAATTTTTCTATGGAGGCTTTCATATGAAAGATAAAAGCATACTCAAAACCGCAAAAACCGTATACAGCGCCGTGGCGGTGCTTGAATGCATACTCGGCCTTGTGATGCTGTGCTATCCGGGCTTTTCTCTTTCGGCGCTTGGCATCATCCTCGGGATAGGGCTTGTCCTGTTCGGCGTTGTGGAGCTCATCGCCTACTTCTCCGGCAGTGCGCCGTTGATCCTTTCCAGAAACGTTCTGGCGGGCGGCATTTTCTTCATCATCCTCGGCGTGCTCGTGCTGACGAATCCTTTGGGGCTGATGAACTTCATATGCATCGTCATCGGCGTCGGCATCCTCGCGGACAGCCTGTTCAAGCTTCAGTCCGTGCTGGACGTCAGGCAGTTCATGAGCCGCGGAAGCTGGTGGCTGGTATTCGCGGCGCTGCTGCTGTCCGTGCTGGCGGGCATCCTGCTTGTCTTCTGGCCGGGTGAAAGCGGGCGCGCGCTCATCGTGCTGCTGGGCATCGGACTTCTGCTGAACGGCGCGTTCAACATCTTCGACGTGGTGTATGTGACCCGGTACGTCAAGGAATTCAAGGATTACTACCACACCAATTTCGATTATTCCGACGTTGTGGACTATCAGGACGACGACCGGAACAACTAACTGAAAAGCAACGTGGCCGCACATGGCGGCCACGTTTTTTTACGCTTCCTTATCGAAATGGAACCTGAATGCGTTGTATTCACCCGCCGCGGGAAGCGGAATGCCGATGAACATCAGCTCACTTCCGCTGAGCGTCATGCCGGTCTCGCGGCAGACGTAGCGCGCGTGCGCGTCAAGCCCCTTACAGCGGACGTAGATAACGACCGGGTTTCCATAGTCCGTGCCGCTGCTGTCGGTGGTGACGGCTGTGAGAAGCGCGTGCGCACCGTCCGGGCTGACGGAGTTCCACGCCATATAGCCGGACTTATCCGGCCAGTCCGTCACGCGGTAATACAGGCCATTGTGGATAAGCTCCCAATCAGCCTTGAACGCTTCTATCTGGCAGCGTATTTTACTCTTATCCTCATCCGAAAGCTTCGTCAGGTCAAGCTCATAGCCGAAGTTGCCGGACATGGCGACTGCCGCGCGAGTGTCTATATCCGTGATGCGGCCGTTCTGGTGATTCGGCACGGCCGAAACATGACTGCCGACAACGGAGATGGGATATCCGAAGGACGCGCCGTACTGGATGCGCAGGCGCTCAATAGCGTCGGTATTGTCACTCGTCCATATCTGGGGCGTATAGTACATCATGCCGGCGTCAAAGCGCGCGCCGCCGCTGCTGCACCCCTCTATGAGCATATCAGGATAGCGCGTGCGCAGGCGCTCGATAAAATCATACACGCCGAGGACGTATTTATAGCACAGCTCGCCGAAGTTCTGCCTTTCGGCAAGAGCCGAGTGCGCCTCGCAGATGCTGCGGTTCATGTCCATCTTGATATACTCAACATTTGCCGAGTCTATGACGGCGCATATCATGTCATATATCGCCGTGCGCACATCCGCGCGTGTGAAGTCCAGCACGAGCTGACTTCTGCCGAGGACGGGCGGCTTGCCGGGTATCGTCATGGCCCAATCGGGATGCGCACGGTAAAGCGCGCTGTTTTCGTTGACCATTTCCGGCTCTATCCACAGGCCGAATTTAAGCCCCAGCGCGTTTATTTTGTCCACAGTGTCTTTAAGCTCCCCGCCGAGCTTACCGGTGTTCACATACCAGTCGCCGAGGCCGCGGTCATCCGGGCCGCGTTCGCCGAACCAGCCGTCGTCCAGCACGAACATCTCTATGCCGAGCTTCGCCGCCTCCGCGGCTATCTCGACGAGCTTTTCACCGGTGAAGTCAAAATACGTCGCCTCCCAATTGTTGACCAGAATGGGGCGGCGGGAGAGCTTGTACGGCTCACGGCAGACGTTGTTTCTGATGAAGCGGTGGAATATGTGACTCAGGCGGCCAAAGCCCGAATCGGAAAACGCCATTATGACCTCCGGCGTGAAAAAGTGCTCACCACAATCAAGCAGGAAGTCGAAGCGCTCATCTGACACGCCCATCTGTACCCGCGTCTGCGAGTACTGATCCTGCTGCGCTTCAAGAATGAAATTGCCGCTGTACATCAGCGCCATGCCATAGACCGCGCCGTGCTCTTCCCCCGCGCCGCTTTCCGCAAGCATTGCGAACGGGTTGTGCTGGTGGCCGGACACGCCCCTGCGGCTGCCGATGGCAAAGCAGCCATGCCCGACAGGCGTCCTCTCCGGGTTCATCTCATGGAAGTGGCGGCCATAAAAGTGCACAAGCTCGTACTCCCCTGTCAGAAAGTCCATGGACATGCTCATGACGCGGTTAAGGTGCAGCACGTCTGTGCCGGTATTCTCCACCTCGACAGCGCGGCATATAACATCCTCATCATAAAACACGCCGTAGCGCAGCGTCACGCGCACGCCAACGCGCTTGTCCTCCAGCACTATCGCGCAGGTCTGTGCCCCGCCGCCATATGCCGCGGGGAGCCCCGGTATAGAATACTTCCCTTCCGTAATGCTGTGGCCGGAATAGCGCAGATCGACGGCGGAGCTTCCGTCCGCGCCGGTGACGACGAAGGCATGCCGCCTGTAATCCCCGCCGCCGCAGCATGAATACTCCTGTGGGAGAAAATCGCATGAGAACGTGTTGCCGCCCTTGTAATCATACGGAACGCCGTTTGCGCCGCGGAAATAATATGTGAGGAGCTGCGAAGCGTCGCAGTCCATACGCGGGCCGTAGTACAGATGGAAAAGGAAGCCCTTTTCATTCACGCCCATCTGATAGCTTGTGTTTTTCGTGTTCAGCGTAATAAGCTGCATAATATCCCCCTTACTTTACGGCGCTGTCTATCATGCCCTGAATGAAGTACTTCTGCAGAATGATAAAGCAGACGATAACGGGCAGTATCGCCAGCAGCGCGGCCGCGGAGGCCGCGTACAGGTTGCTGTACGTCTGCGAGAAGAACTGGGAAATGGACAGCGTGACCGTGTTCATTCTGGAAGCCTGAAGTATATAGCGCGTGAACTGATAGTCATTCCAGCAGTTTATGCCGGCCAGTATTGCGACGGAGGCCGTGACGGGCTTTAGCTGTGGAAGGATTATGAGGAAGAAGGTCTTGAACGGGCCGCAGCCGTCTATCGTCGCCGCCTCGTCCAGCGCGACGGGAATGGAGCGGATGAAATTCGTGTAGAGAAATATGCCCTGCGGGAGCTGATACGTGATGATGACGAGTATCACGGCCCAGAGCTTGTTTATGCCGCCCATGCCGACGATGATGGAGTACAGCGACACAAGTATGCTCAGCGGCGGCACCATCATTATCCCCAGCACGAACGCCTGCACACCCTTGTTGAAGCGGCTTTCGCGCCGTGCCAGCGGATAGGCCGCAAGCGCGCTTATCGCAACGCCCAGCACCACCACGCACACGGTTATTATCGCGGTGCGCCCAAGCGCGCCCATTATCCCCGCCCCGGCTATCGCCTCTTTGAAATTCTCCAGCGTGGGCACATCCGGGAAGTGCCAGTAGGAGCTGCGGTCTGCCGGGTTTTTGAAGGATATGGTCGTAAGTATGTAAAATGGCGAGATATAGACCAGCGTGATTAGCAGCAGCACCGGTATGCGCAGCAGCCTTCTCGCCGTGCTTTCATTTTTCACAGTTCCACCTGCCTTTTTTGCAGCGCCTTTACCACGATGTTGCTGACTATCATGATGAAGACGAAGAACACAAGTCCGACCGCCGCGGCGTAACCGGCGCGCTCACTGCCGAAGTAGAGACGGTGGATGAGCGTGGAGAGCGAGTTCGTGTCATATCCGGGGCCGCCGCCCGTCAGCGCGGAGATAACGTCGAAAAGCTTCAATCCGCCGATAAGGTTGATGGTGACGGAGGATGTTACGGCGGGCATCAGAAGCGGCAGGGTGACGTAGAAAAAGCGCTGCCGGTCATTCACGCCGTCTATCGCCGCGGCGTCATAGTACAGCGTCGGGATGTTCTGAAGCCCGGCGAGGTAAATGACCATGGATATCCCGGCAAATTGAAGCGAGTTTACAAGCATGAGTATGATAACGGCCCTGCTGCCCTTGGCAAGCCAATCGACGGGCTGCGCGCCGAAGAGCTTCAGCACATCGTTCACAGCGCCGTTATTATAGGTGAAGAAAAAGTACATGATATAGCCCATGATCAGCGGCGCTATCATGACCGGAAGGTATATGACCGTGCGGATAAGCGACCGGCCGCGGAACTTTTTGTTGAGCAGCACGGCAAAGGCAATGCCCAGCACATTCTGCACGAGCGTGCTTCCAAAGCCGTATATGATGGTGTTGACAAACGCCGTGCGCACGTTTTCATCCGTCAGCATACGGGCGTAGTTTTTCAGCCCGACGAATTTATAGCTTGGGGAATAGCCGTTCCAGTTCGTGAGCGAGAGGTAAATGCCTTTTATGAACGGCAGCACCACGAACACGGCGAACAGTGCCAGCGCCGGAACGTAGAACAGGTTGATGAGCCTGTTTTTTTTCTGCATAACGATGCCTCCGAATTCAAACCACGGACAGGGATATAAAGTCCCTGTCCGTGAGATTTTTGTGAAAGTACAGGCCCTTATGCGCCGAACTTATCGTTGAATGTATCCTTGACGAGCTTCGCCGTGGATTCCACAGCGCCGTCCTTCTGCGCAAGGACATCCTGTCCAGAGGCGCAGATGGTGTCCCACAGGCCGCTGGGGCAATACTCGCGGTCAAAGAACGGAAAGGCCCTGACGCCGGAATACTTGTCAAGATAGGGCTGGATCATGCCGAGATCGACCTTGACGTTGGTGAGGGCCGGCTTATTTCCGGTGGCCTCGGGGATGGCCTTGGCAACGTCGGGCTGGGCAAGGTAATTGAGCAGTTCTATCGCGGCATCCTTCACCTTGCTGTCCTTGCTTATGCCGAGAGCCACGTTCTCACCGGAGATGAGGGTGACATCGTCATCAGCGGTCTTTGCGGGCAGGGGCATCATGCCGAGGTTGACATCGGGATTCATGCTGAGCGCGATGGGAACGGCGATATTGCCATAGAAGAGGAATGCGGTCTCGTTCTCGGCAATGGAGGCAACGTCGGCGGTGTACTCGCCTGTCACGCAGTCCTCATTGAGATAGCCCTTGCTGACCCAGGAGTCGAGCATTGCGGAGATCTCCGCCCAGACGGTCTCATCAAAGTTGCCGGCCTTGAGGTCTGCCGCGAGGTTGCCGTTGGGATTGGTGATGAAGTAGCTTGGTGCAACGCGGTCATAGAACCAGCCAACAGTGAAGTTGTTCGCGCCGCCCATGTGAACAGGATTCTTGCCGATGGCGAGGACCTTGTCAAAGGCCGCTTCCATGTCCGTCCATGTCTTGATGTCATCGACGTTTACGCCGGCTTCCTCGCACACATCGACGTTGTAGACTATGCCCTCGATGGACATGTCAAACGGAAGCACGAACATGTTGCCGTCCTCATCGGTGATGACGGGCGCGATCTGCGGGTCTACGTACTGGACGAAGTCCAGCTCGTTGACCGGCATGAGGTAATCGCTGTAGCGCGCGACGGACCAGCCGTGCGTGTCAAACACGTCGGGCATGTCGTTCGCCGCCATCTTGGTTTTCATAAGCTCTTCATAGGTCTCGCCGGGGGCAGAGAACTCGACCGTGTAGCCCGTCTCCTCCTCAAAGGCCTTGACCGCGGCCTGCATGGCCTCGACCTGCGGGCCGGCGCCGCTGACCCACATCGTGATGGTGACGTTTTCCGCGGGCGCTTCGGCCTCCGCCGTGGTGTCCGCCGCCGGAGCCTCTGCCGCCGGCTGCGCCGTCTGTCCGCAGGCGGCCATTGACAGCGTCAGGATCAGGACGAGAAGCAATGCTGTAATTTTTTTCATTTTGAACCCCTTTCTGAAATTTCGGTGTATTTTATGGCTGTAATTATTCTACAGCTTTTTTCTCTGATTTTATATGCCCCAATCCTACGATTCAGAAGCTGTTTTGTACACTTAGCCAAAATAGCCGTAGAAATCCGCGGCGCAAGCTGGTATAATTGTGGCATAAGCACAGTATGAAAACAAAGGTAACATGGCCTATGAAAAGAAAGCTTCTCGGCTCCAGCTTCACACGCACATTCCTGCGGCAGTTTTTCTTCAGCGCGCTTCTGCCGCTGATCGGGCTGTCCGCCGCTCTTTCCATATACTACAGCCGCACGGCGTTCGACTTCAACGCAACGCTTTATTCCTCCATGCTGGACACTGCGGCCGGGGCCATGGCGGACTCCTTCAACGAGCTTGAGCAGATATCCTTCACCCCATATTTATATAAGGAAGCCTCACTGACGGTTTCCTACATGCACAACGGCTTCTGCCGCGCCGGTGCGGAGACGCCGGAATACTTAAACACCGCCCCCGCCGTATCGGAATACACGATGCTGCTGACAAAGATGCTGCACTCATCCCCGCAGCATATAGAGGGCATCACCTTCTACCCTCTCGGCGTATATCAGGGGGATGCGTACTCCATACGCCGCAGCACCGCCGGGCTTATTGAGGAGCAGGCCGGGCGCGAATATGTGCAGCGGCTTTACGAGCTGACGGGGCGGCAAAGCACCGCGCCCGTATTCCTCCGGCTGGACGGCGCGGAGGATAGCTTTTCCCTTCTGCGCGTCATACAGGATTTTGACAACGGGCGCAGCCTTGGCATAATGCGCATAGACACGCGCGCGGACGCGTTGGGGCAGAGCCTCGCGGCGTTCGACGTGTCCGAAAACTCGTTTCTGCTGCTGGCGGACAGCCGCGGCGGCACGGTGTACAGCATCGGCACAGTGCGCCCGGAGCTGACGGAGGCGGCGCTCAACGGCGCGGGCACAGCCCGTTCCGGCGGCGCGAAATACCACATCTTCACGCCCGCGCTGGCCGCGCCCGGCTGGATGCTGGTCTACGCCGTTTCCGACGCGGATATGGGCGCAAGCTTCGCCGGGTCCATCAGCATAATCATCGCAATGGCGCTGCTGGCGTTCGCCGTCACCTACATTCTCTGGCGGATACGCTCCGCCGGAACGCTGGCCTCTATCGACGCCATACTTGAGGGGATAAGACAGCTCCGCCACGGCAACTTTGCCTATAAATGCACCGTGCCGGACAGCGAGGGCTACGGCATGATAGCGGACTCCCTCAACAAGACGGGGCAGCGCCTGCACGAGCTTGTCGAGGCGGAGGCCAGCGCCCGCGAGAGCCAGAGCCGTTCCGAATACCTAGCGCTTCAATCGCAGATAAACCCGCATTTCCTCTACAACACGCTGAACGGCTTCATCGCTCTGAACCGCATGGGCGAACGAAAGCTGTTGGAAAACAGCATAATACAACTGACGCGGCTGTTCCGCTATACATGCAGCAGCAGCGACATATCCACGGCGGCGCAGGAATACCAGTTCGCCCGGCAGTACCTTGAATTGCAGAGGCTGCGTTTCGGGGAGCAGCTTGAGTATACCATATCGGTGGAAGAGGGCGCAGGAGACATCGCCATCCCGAAGCTGATAGTGCAGCCGATCGTGGAAAACTGCGTGGTGCACGGCATGGAGGACGCCGGGGAGGCCATAACCGTCACTCTCGCCGCCCGGCTTACAGACGGCAGAGAGGGTCTGTGCATGGAGATAAGCGACAACGGCGCGGGCTTTGACCCGGCGCTTGCGGAGAATGCGCCGCACGTCGGCTTGGAGAACGTGAAGCGCCGGCTGGAGATGTTCCGCCGCGGAGCAAGCTTCACGATAGAAAGCGCCCCCGGCCGCGGCACGCGCGTGCGCATAACGATACCGCTGGACGGTGAGGAAAAGGCATGAAGATATTGATAGCTGACGACGAGAAGCTTGTGCGGATAGGGCTTGAAAGTATGCTGGAGGAGCTGCTGCCGGGCCGCGCGGAATATCTGCACGCCGCCAACGCTTTTCAGGCCATGGCGCTGCTGGAAGAGCGCGGCGCGCCGGAGCTTGCCTTTGTGGACCACAAAATGCCGCGCATGACGGGGCTGGAGCTTATAGAAAGCTGCTCCGGGCAGTATACCGGCACGCGCTGGATGCTCATGAGCGGCTATGACATGGCGCAGTATTCGCCGCGCATCGCGCGCTGCGGCATTGAATGCGTGCTGCCGAAGCCCGTGAGCACGGAAGAACTTGCGGCGCTGCTTATTTCATTCGGGATAGAGGTGAACGCGCAATGGTGATACTTATTGCCGACGACGACAGGCTTGCCCGCTTTCAGTTAAAAAGCCTTCTGTGTGAGCTTGACGCGGAGACACTGATAATCCACGAGGCCGCGAACGGAAAGCGCCTTGTGGAGGAGTGCCGTCTGCACAGACCGGACGTCGCTTTTGTGGACATTGAAATGCCGCAGATGGACGGCCTGTCGGCCATTGAAGAGTGCCGCCGCATCTGCGCCGACACGCAGTTCGTCATCATATCCGCGCACTCCGATTTTGGCTTTGCACGGCGTGGGATAGCGCTTCAAGTGGCGGATTATCTTTTGAAGCCCATAGAAAGCGAGCAGCTTGAACAGCTTCTCGCCAAGCTGCGGCAGCAGCTTGCGCACACGCGCAGAGGGATAAACACGGACTTCGGCGTGCGCGCGGCGCAATGCCTCCAGCTTTGGGAAGAGATAGGCCGCTGTGAGGCCGCGGACCCGTGTCAGGGCCGCAGCGGCTGTTATTTCGGCTACAGGTTTTATATTGACTGCGCGCCCGGCGGCACGGCTTACGGCAGCGCGTATCTAAAGCTGACGGAGGCTTTGCAGGGGCTGAGCGCGGAGCTTGCCGGACAGCGCGTAAGGTCGCTGATATGGGAGCCGAAGCAGGCAGGGCTGGATTTCATCATATTCTGCGCGGCCCCTCCGGTGCAGATAAGCGCGCGGCTTGAGGCGCTGTGCCGCAGGCTTTCCGGAAGCGGGCTGTGCGTGACCTGTCTGTGCGTGCAGGGGGCGACGCTCTGGGCGCTGTACACGCAGATGAACGCCGGTGACGGGCAGCAGGCTCTGCGCTTCGGCGCGGCGGGAGAACTGCGCACGCCGGACGAGCTGCACTTTCCCACGGCGGCGCTGGAGCTTTTCCACGCCGCGGACGAGCTTGCCGCAAGCTTCCACGAGGCCGACGGCCTTCGCTATGAGAAGGCGCTGGCAAGGCTGAAAGGCGCGTCCTCGGGCGCGGCGGCGATAGATGCGGCGCGGTTCACGCGGCTGCTCGGCACATGTCTGGGGGCAGAGCTTGCCTGGGATGGGCAGTTCGGCGCGCTTGCGGCGCAGCTTATGGCGCACAAGGCGCGCATATACAAGGCGGGCGGCGGACCCGGCGACAAGATGGACAGAGTCGTTGACTATGTTGAGCGGCATTATATGGAGGATATAAGCGTGGTGTACCTCGCGGAAAGGCTGGGTATGACGCCGAATTATTTCAGCACCGTCTTTCATGAGCGCATGGGGCAGACCTTTTCCGCGTACATAACCGGCGTGCGCATAGAGCACGCAAAGCAGATACTCCTCTCCAGGCCCGACGTGCGTGTGCGCGAGGTCGCCGTCATGGTCGGCTACTACTCGCCACGGCATTTTTCCGGGGTGTTCAAGAAGCTGACCGGCTGCTTCCCCAGCGAGTTTCGGGAAAGCGCAGGCGGGCATGAGCGCGCATAAAGCAAAATGTGCTTGCCGCGCAGAACTGGCTGGACGCCATCGGCACGCCGGACGAAGCGCAGGCAGCGAAGAAGCTCATAGCAGAGCTTGAAGAGGACGTGGAGCCTATCGACGATCTTATCGCGTTCGGCAAGTCCGACAGGTGCGCCCAGATATTCGGCGCGGAAGGCGCGGCGGGTCTGCTTGCCCATGCACAGGAGCTGAAGGCCGCCGGGGCGAAATACTGCGACTGCCCGGCCTGCGCCGCGGCCGCCGCTATCCTTGAAAAGAAAGACGAGCTGCTGTAAATGCGGCGCACTCACCTTTCGTTTACGCAGAGCAAAAGAGCGTGTACGGGATCTCGTACACGCTCTTTCATAATTTCATCACATCTCACGCCTGTTGCGCCGAAGGCTTTCGTACAGCGCAGAAACGGTATCGGTTATTATCTTCATCTCTTCCTCGGTGCAGTCGTCCAGAAGCGCCGATAACTGACCAAGCGCAACGGGCTTTGCCGACCTGACCTCAAGCGAGAACAACTCGTCCATTGAGCAATCCAAGGCATTTACGATCGCAATAAGCGTTTTCAGGCTCGGTATCGTGTTGCCCGTTTCAATGTGGCTTATATGCGTCACGCCGACATCTGCCAGCGCGGCTAACTGCTCCTGCGTGATTTTCTTTTCCAGTCTGGCTTTTCTGATTTTGACGCCGATCTGCTTATAGTCGATCATATCATACCCCTCAAGTTTTGCTGCACTTGTATTGTATGTGCAATTGGGTTGTGACATAATGACTTAAAAGCGCATTAGACCATATATGTCATACGTCGAGGCACATGCAATAAAAATTTTACGCAGTTATTGCCACATGGGCTGCATTTCCACAGCCCATGTGGTTTTTGTCTATTCTTCTGTAAAGCCCATGTCTTTTATGGTCAGCTCTCTGCCGTGCAGCAGTTCATAGTCCTCTGCGCCGCAGGCGGGACAGCAGTGCGTGCACACGCCGCAGCCGATGCACTTATCCGTGTCCACAACGGACTGTCCGCAATGGAGGCAGCGCTTGGCCTCGCGGCGTATCTGCTCCTCTGTCAGCCCCTCGCGCAGATCCTTGAAGGTCTTTGCGGAGGCCTTTCCGTCAACCTCCGGCGCAGTCTGGCGCGGAGTCGCGTCTATGAGGCTGACGCGAACGCTGACGTCGTCAGTATCAATGGCCTCGAAGCTCGCGTTCCTGCCGTCCGTAAGGTTGCGGCCACGAAGGAGGCGTGATATGGATCGATCTCCTTCATGACCGGCGTGACCTTCATCAGCCCGCCGCCCTGCACGCTGACATTACGCAGCAGCACGCCAAGCTCGTTGAGCGTGCGGCGGAACTGGAACGCGACTTCGGGGTTTTTCTTCGTCTCCGGGTCTGTCATGACGAACTCGTAAAAGCCGGGAATGAACGGGATGATGTTATAAAAGCATTTTCCGTCGGCAGTAACGCGCTCAAAGCATGCGCCCTTCTGGCTCATATGCTTCAGCATTGCCGCCGCCCTGTAAACGGGAACCTTCGCATCCGCCGCTATCTTCTCCACTGATGTGGGCTTGTTGGGGATGTGCACGCCCAGCTCGCACTCCTCTTCGGATATGAGCAGGCGGAACATCTCCACGAACGGCGCGCCGTCATTCATCGGGCCGAGAAACAGCCCGCCGTGGAAGCTGATATAAGTGGCGAATTTCGCCCATGCGCTTCTTGACATAGTAATATCCTCCTTATGTACTGTTGCGGTAATTGTCGTTCCTTTGTCATTCTAGTACAAGTACTAAAAATAATCAAGTTTAAATTAGTACTTGTACTAAATATTTTGTTTCTTGTTGCTTTTACGGGCAGCGTGAAATATAATAGACGCATGAATGATATTACAAAAAACAAAATAGCCCGGACAAGCGAGCTGCTTTTCAACGCGCACGGGTACAACAATGTGACTATGCGGCAGATCGCCGACGCATGCGGGATATCCGTGGGCAATCTGACGTACCATTACCCGAAGAAAGAGGACCTGCTGATGCTGGAGCACGACGGGATAATGAATTCGTTTCTTGACCGCGTGTTTGCAGACGGCAGTGAGCTTACTGGGCTGCGCGGGTATTTCACGGTGGAAGCGGCATTCCTTCACCGCATACTCAACGACCCGCCCGTTGCGCGCCTCTATGTGGAGGTCATAAACGTGCCGACGCTGAGAAGCCGCTACTGCCGGACGCACTTTGAGCTTTATCGCCGTTTCCTGCCGGAGGTTCCGGACGGCGGCGCGGAGTGGCGCGCGACCGTTGCGATGTCGGCGCTGGAGTTTGAACTGGCCGACGAGGGGCTGTTCGACGATTTTGAGCGCACAATGTGCGAGGTTTTCTGCGCAAGGATGCTGTTCGAGGGGAAGGAGCCGAGCATATATATCGGCGATATACACTCCGGCGTGAGCGAGGGCGTCGCGCTGTCGATGCAGATAGCGGCGCAGGAATAAGCAAAGCGATAACGACGAGAGGAGAAAACACAATGAACGTACAGGAAATAATGTGCCGGATGATAGATTATTCACACGGCAATCACCATGACATAAATCATTTCATGAAGGTCTATGCCTTTGCCGAGACCATCGCGGCGTGTGAGCAGCTATCCCCGCGTGAGCGCGAGATAACCGGGATCGCCGCAATAATCCACGACATCGCCTGCCCACTGTGCCGCGAGAAGTATGGGAACACAAACGGCAAATACCAGGAGGCCGAGGGCGTCATACTCGCGCGCGAATTTCTGTCCGGCTGCGGGCTGCCGGAGGATGTGACCGAACGCGTCGTGTATCTGGTCGGGCACCACCATACCTACAGCGAGGTCGATGGGATAGATTATCAGATCCTGCTCGAAGCTGACTATCTCGTCAACGCGGACGAGTCGAACTATTCACAGGAGAAAATACGCGGTGCGATGGAGCGCCTGTTCAAAACCGCCACCGGCACGGCGCTTCTGAAGTCGATCTACGGCGTGTGAGGGCTGCGGCACATATCGCCATAGCCATATATTACATACACATTGTTCATAATTTCATGCTTGACCATCGGTCAAAGAAGGAGTATAACAACTGCGGCAGAGAGGGTAGAATACCTGATGCCGCATTTTCAACGACCCGGCGCTGCCGCGGGGCGGCCTTGGCCATATTCAAAGAAGGTTCAGCAATGAAGAAAAAGGATCATTTGCGCATCGGCAAGCTCCTGCTTGCGCAGAAGGATGTCCAGCTCAGCGGATTAAAACGGCTGATGTTTCTGTTCGGGTGCATAGAGCCGGACATCAATCCGCTGACGTATACAAGAGGCTCTCTCCGGCATGAATTCATGCACGGTCATCACGCGGACAATTCATTTACGCACCGCAGCAAGCTTATGAAAAAGCTGACTCGGAAAGGCGTGCATTCGCCGTGGCAGTGGTTTTCCTTCGGCACGCTTATCCACTACTCCGCGGACAGCTTCACATTTCCGCACAACAGGATATTCGGCGGCACTATGGCGGAGCATGTGAAATATGAAAAGCAGCTTCACGCCGCGTTTGAGGACTACATCAGCAGGATAGCCGCACGGCGGGCACAGCCGAAGGGCATACGCAGTCTTGACGCGCTGCACGAGCGGTACATGTCCGGCGCGGGTAACGCAGCAACGGACTGCCGGTATATCATGGATTCCGCAAAGTGGCTGTGGAACAATCTGCTGACAGGAACGGAGCATCCTGCACCGGCAAAGCACTGACCGCGCATCGGCGGTGCGTGGCCGCATCTATGGCGCATATGTCGTGGGAAATATTTTTTTCGAGAACGAGAAAAAACATCTTGACATTTACGCCATAGTTTGCTATTATACTTTTGCTCACGGGGGTATAGCTCAGCTGGGAGAGCGCTTGAATGGCATTCAAGAGGTCAGCGGTTCGATCCCGCTTATCTCCACCAGAGGAACACCGCAACGAAAGTTGTGGTGTTCCTTTTTTCATTTTATATACGTAAACGCCACAGGAGAAACCGCTCATCGCGGTTTCTCCTGTGGCTTTGTTATTTGTATTGCTTATCAGCTTGCGCGGCGCTTTCTTCTCGCAAGTCGAAGTGTGCCGAGAGACGCGCCGCCGAGGGCAAGCGAGAGGCCGCACATGGCAAGCAGAGTGCCAATGTCCATGCCGTTATCGCCCGTGCGCGGGTAAATGGGCGCGTCGGATTTGACAAACGGGATGCCGATATCCAGCGACAGGGGCAGAGAGTCAAGCGTTATCGTGACCTCCACCGGGTTGCCGTAGCCGTCGCGCCGGTCTATCGTAACGGTGCCGGAGACGGGGATGGTCTCTATCTTCCCGGCAAGCTCACCGCGGATAGTGGTGGAGAAGCGACCTCCGTAATAGCCCGTGCCGATGCCCACTGCGCTGAGGTTGAGCTGCCAGCACTGATGCACTCCGCCGGGCAGGCTGAGCTGCAAGTGCGAAAGATCAACGGCATAGCCGCTGTCGGCGCGCCCTTTGACCGAAAGCGCGGGATAGCGCCCGTCATACGCCCTGTCGGCCTTCTCTATGGCGACAGTGCCGAACTTGTCGTCGGGCGTGGTATTCTCCACGGCAAGCGTCGGGCGGAAAGCGACCTTGACGGCAGTCTCATACGGCATATCCATGGCGTCATTGGCCAGAGTGAGGGTATATTGGACGCGCTCACCCTCTGTGACGCAGTCAAGCTTCGCGCCGGGGAACACCTCCGTCAGCGGGGAGATATCGGCCGTGGTGCAGCGCAGCGTATGCCACTCCTGCTCCCCATGGCGGAGATACTGGACGATGATGTCGCCGGTATGCTGCCAGTACGGTTCGTTATACAACGTGACGGAAAGCCCATCCTTCTTCCACGCGCTCTTATCGCGCGACCAGCCGTCAGTTTCGACCTGAACGAAGCCGCCTACATCCGTCTCATGCGTGACGGGGTTATCCGTGATATTGTCTATCATGAGCCAGTGGACGATGGTATTCGTAAGCGTGCAGACGCCGTTTTCAACGGTTGGCTCCTCCGCCTTGAACCACGGCTCATCCGCAAGCTCCAGCGCGCGATAGACGTATTCAACGCCGTCTGCATCGCACAGCGGAAGCCCCGCAAACAGCGCCGACCAGCCGTTGGCCTTGCTCAGCGTGCGCGTGAGGGTATCGCCGTTTCTGTCGGTAACGTCAGCCCACGTGTCCTTTTGCAGAAGCCCGCCCTTTACAAGGCGCTGAAGCTTCACAGTGACTGTGTAACCGTCCAGCACGGCGGGCGCGCCGTTGACCCAAGATTTTTCGACCTTGAGAGAGGTGGTCTTAAGGGTGTTGACAACGCTTGTGCGCTGCTCCCCGCCATCGGCGGGCATAGTCACGGTATATGACGCGTCATAGTTCTTCACAGGGTCCTGCTCATGCGTCTTTGGATCGACCTCGACCGCGCGGTAGGCGTATCTCTCTCCGGAGGCATTCACGGCGGGCAGGTCAGTGAAGCTGACCGCGGGCCAGTTACCGGCGTCCGGCTTCATTTCCGCATAAAGGTCGGAATCGAGCCACTTGTCCGGCTGCGGCTGCTGTCCGGCTGCGACAAGCTGATATTGCAGGCGGAATGTGAGCGAAGCGGGCCGCGTGAGGAAGGCATCCCCGTTATCGTCCCATGTCTTTTCAACCACGAGGGAGGTCAGCGCGGAGAGGGTGTTCGTGACGGTCATATCGTCGCCGAACGCGGGCGAATAAGCGGGCGCATAGCCTGTGACCGGCTTTTCAACGACACGGTAGACGAAGCGCTCACCGGAGGAGGTGCACACCGGAAGCCCCGTAAAGCGGCCCATGGGCCATTTGCCAGAGGTATCGGGCGCAAGCACCGTGACCCAGCTATCCCCCGCAGGTCTGAACTCCGTCTCACTTTCGAGGCGGTATTCAAGGACGAACTCTATAGAATCGGGGCGGCTGGCGAACATATTGTCATAGTCGCCCTGCCAGTGCTTTGTGAAGGTGACACTGCGGCCGGTATCAAGAGTGTTGGTGACGCTCTCGCCAAGGCCGCCTGGCGTGAATTCATACTTCGGCGCTTCATAGCCGGGAACGGCCTTTTCAACGGCGCGGTAGCTGTAGCGCGCGCCGGTCTTGTCATGCGTTGGCAGGTCTGTAAACGTGTGGCTCTTCCAGCCGCTCTGCGCGGTCAGGACCGCCTCGGCCGCAGGCACAACGGCACTCCAGTTCACGCCGTCTGTTGACCATTCAAGCGTGAAGCTGACGCTTTCGGGCCGCGCGGCAAAGTGATCGTCAAGGTCATTCCAGACCTTGGAGACGGTGAACTCCGTGGGCGCAAGCGTATTGACGACGCCCTGCGTAAGCGGCACGGCGCTGTCGCCCGCGGTGGAGGCATAGCCATTCGGAACGACCTCCATGACGGTATAGCTTATCTCACTGCCGGTCTTATCATACTTGGGAAGGCCGGAGACGGTATAGGTCCAGACATTGCCGCCGGACTTATCCCACGCAACACTGACCCTGCCGGTGATCTCGACCCCATCCGCGAAGATGCGGAGAGAGACCTCATCCGGGCGCATACCGTAATAATTATCATTATCGGCCCACGTCTTTGTGCCGGAAAGCGACACTGTTTTGAGCGTGTTCACGGCGGTGAAGCTGAACACCTTGGTGCCGCCGCGCTCCGTCACTTCCCTGCCGGTATAGCTGACGTCATAGCCGGTCATCGGCCTTTCGCGCACATCGTAATCATACAGTGTGCCATCAGCGTCCTTTTCGGGGAGGCTGTAGAAGCGCACGGTCCAGCCGCCGGAGGCGTTCGCCGTGACGACGCGGTTGGAGTACCCCGCGCCCGCCGGGACGAATTCACCCGACGTGCCCTTTCTGTACCACAGCTCAAACTCTGCGGAGCCGGGGCGCGTGATATCCTGCCATATCTCATCACCGGCCCACTGCTTCTGCGCTTCGACCTCGACGCCGGTGACGAGGGTGTTTGTGAGCGTATTGAGAAGCCCGCTCACGCCGTTTCCGCTGGGAGTATAGATGTTTTCGGCGTTCTGATATTCCTCACGCAGCTTATAGTCACAGCGCGTTCCGTCGGCAAAATACTTAGGCAGGCCGGTATAGGATATCTTCCACTCGCTGCCGTTTATTTTTATCTCCGGTGTGACGGCCACAGGCACGGCTTCAAGCTCGCCCGCGGGCGTCGTCCAGAGGAGCGTGAACTTCACCTGCGAAAGCGCAAGCCTTGTCGCAAAGGCGTCGGAGAAGTCCACCCAGCTCTTCGTGAAGGAGACCTGCTTGACGTCGAGCTTGTTAGTGACCGTATGGTGCTGATCACTGTCGGGCTTGGCCTTCTGCTCGGCGGAATTTGTGAGCTTATACGCCCTGCCGCCGTTGACCTCCTCCACCTTATAGGAATAGGCGGTGACAGCGTCGCTCGCCCTGGCCTTGGGCCGGTTGACGGGCAGGTCGTGCCACGTATGCGACCACGCGTCCTCCTCGCCGATAACGGCGGCGCCGTCATGCTTCTCCCAACTGCCGCCACCGGCGCGCTGCCTGAGCTGGAGCACAACGCTGTCGGGGCGGGTATAGTCCGCCCATTCGCTGCCGCTGGCGGTGCCGGTATCGCCGAGCCACGACTTGTCCGCCGTGACGGAGATCGTATACGGCTCATGCCGGTTCATGAGAGTATAGCTGTGGTCGCCCGGCGCAGGAGTGGGAATGGCGTGCCGCCCGCTTTCGGGCACAACGTCGGTCAGCGCGGAGATAGTGTTGCGCCAATCGGTTATGCCGCAGGGCCAATCTGCCGCGTCAAACTCCTCACGGTATCCGAACGGAACATCCTCCGTGATGATATAACTGCGGCCCTCCGCGTCGTCAAGCACGGTGATGCTGGCGTACCAGAAGTTAAAGTCGTTCATCGTGCCGCGGGTCATGGTGAGACCGGCGGTATTGCCGGGCTCGCCGTTATTCACCTCGATCACGGTCACATTCATTTCTGCGGGGCGCAGGCCGTCGGTATCGTTCGCGTCGTTCCAGAGCTTATAGATATGCAGCCTGTGCTTATCTCCGCCGAGGGTGTTGGTGATGTGGGTGACGCTGCCGTCCGGCTTGACGCTTGCAGCGATATTGGCCGTGTGGAACACGCATTCGCTGTCCTCGCCGGTCTCCGCGTCATAGCTTTCGCCCCGGAATACGAGGGCGGTCTCAACGGCCCTGTAGGTATACTCCCTGCCGGATGCGTCCACATACTTAGGAAGCTGCTCAGAGAAGCGGAGATAATGGTTATCCGCCACGGCGCTGATAAGCTGGTCGATCGTCCATGTCTGGGTCATCTGCGCCTCTGCACTCGGGAAGGGCTTCCACTCCGCACCATCGAGATACTCCACGCCGAAGGTGACGCTGTCGGGCAGCTTGCCGAGAGCCTTGAGGTCTTCAAGCTCGGCGCGCTGTGTGAACTTCTCCCCGTTTTTATCCGCCCAGTCCTTGTTGACTGAAAGCGGCACGGAGGCAAGCGTATTCGTAACGCCGGACTCGCCCGGGCGGCACTCGTTCAGACCGTAGACGCGCTCATAAAGCGCGGCGTTATTGCCGGTATAGTGCTCTTTGACATAGTATTTATACGGCGTGCCGTCGGTGTCATTCATGATGAAATTGCCAGTGAAGGTGCACGACCACACGCTGCCGTAGTACTTCCAGCTCACCTCATAAGCTGAAGAATCGACCTTGACGTTCTCGCCGCCGTGCTCATACCAGAGTTCAAACTCAAGCTCGCCGGGCTGCGGCCGGGTGCTGAATTTGTTGTCCTGATCCTTCCACGTTTTCACGAACCGGATCTGCTCCGTTCTTTTTTCATAGACGTTTTTGAAAGAGACGCTGCCCGTCTCCTTGAGCGGCGCGCTGTCCGGCACGGGCGTCAGCGCAACCTGCGCCATGTTTCCGGATATATACCCGCCCTTGCCGTCGGGGATCATGGACTCATAGCCGTTCACGGGCTCCTCAAAGACCATGTAGACATACCTGCGGTTATCCGGGGCATATCTGGAGAGGCTGACGGAATCCGTGCTTTCAAACGTAAGCGTTTTCGTAAGGTCGCTGCCGTCCGAGGGAATGGTTCCGGCGGGGAGGGTCTTTCTATCGACGGGCGTCCAGTCCTCGGGCGAATACTGCTGCCCGTCCTCCTTCTCCGCGGCGCGGTAGAGCACGAAGGTGACAGCGGGATACTCCTTCATGTGCGCGGGCTTATTCGGCCAGCTCCAGTTCTTCGTGACCTCTATGACGACTTCACCGCCGCCGGTATACTCGTTCGTTATCTTTGTGCGGTTGGCGTCCTTGGGATTATAGACGTTATAGGCCTGCATCTTGGCAAGGGGCGTTGTGCAGTCCTTGACCGAGACGACCTCCGCCGCGTAGTAGCTGAGGTGGCCGCCGTAGGCGTCGAAGCGCGGGAGCTTAAGGCCGTCGTCTCCCCTGCCCCACGCAAAGACCGTTTCGCCGTTTTCAAGCACGATGGGCACAACGGGCGCGCCGTTCGTATAGCGTGCGATGTGCGCGGCGTCATAGGTGTTCTCCTCCCCTTCCGACTTGCAGAAGAGCATGACCGTGACGGGCGGGAGCTGTGTGCGGTCGTACCCCTCCGGCAGATGCGACCATATCTTTTCGCCGGTATAGCTGCGCTCAAGCTGCGGCGTATTTATGACGGTGCCCTGTCCGCAGGAATACGCCTCACCCAGCGCGCCGCCGGGCGCGGACGCGGGCACGAAGGCCGCGTATGCGGCGGCGTCCATGCCGCCGGTCTCGTCAAAGACCTCCTGCGCGCTGGCCGGGTTTTTCAGCGCGTTCGGCTGCTTATCGCCGTTATAATAGCTGGCGACGTAGCCCGAATTCTGCGTGACGAGCTTTTCCACCACATAGTATTGATATTCAAAGCCGTTTTCATCGAATCTGTCAAAGTTCTGCTTGCCGAAGGTGCACTGCCAGAACCAGTCGTTTATGGTGAGGTCCCACTTGTAATCGCCGGAGACATGCTGCGGCTGTGCGCCATTGGAGACGCGCCACAGCTCAAACGTGATATCGGGGCGCTTGGCCACCGCGGCCTTGACGTCGTGCCAGACCTTGTTGACGACGAGCGTGCCGCGCCCGCCGAAGCTGTTGGTGATGCGCGTGTGCATCTCGTCGGCCTCCGTGGCCTCATTCTTGCAGTAGTTATACTTCACCACGGAGGACGAGACGACATACTTCATCTCGCCAAGCGTGACGATATTGTTTTCAAACTCCTTCGGCTGGCCGTCCGCGCCGATGATGGCAAGCTCATCAATACCGTAGCTCATAAGCTCGCCAACGGAGTTATATTTGGGCAGTCTGAATG
>ENA-OUQF01000798-OUQF01000798.1-human-gut-metagenome-genome-assembly--contig:-NODE-798-length-21633-cov-8.671795_pt1 | contig 21633 bp, 23 predicted proteins | sample MGYA00237947_ERZ548826 | MGnify/ENA primary metagenome ERZ548826 (study PRJEB26490, sample SAMN05194701) | human gut metagenome | biome: terrestrial biome; feature: human-associated habitat; material... | reverse complement strand
CGCAGTTGTTGTAGTTTTCCTTCAGCCAAGGAATGATGATGGAGGTATCCAGACCGCCGGAGTAAGCCAGCACGACTTTTTTGATGTTTTCCTTTTTCATGATAAACGCGCTCCTTTTAATAAAAATACACTTTTGTTCTCTGATGCGTACTTTCCCTTCGCATCCTCTGTCTTTCGTTTGCGGTTGATGCTTTTATTATACGCAGCGCGGATTTTCCGTCAATGCTAAAAACTGCCAAACATAGCGCCTGTTTCGCTTTTCTTTTGGTTCAATCTGTATCTTTATGCAAGTATTTTTAAATATATGCGTATTTTATGCAATTCGAGTGTATTTTTTCATAGGGTTTTGCGGGAGTAAACCCTCTCCGTCATCGCTGCGCGATGCCACCTCCCCCGAAAGGGGGAGGTTTTACGCCGCAAACCGTCAGATGCAAAAAGCTCCCCCCTCGGGGGAGCTGTCGAGCGTATGCGAGACTGAGAGGGTTCGTCCCCCTACAAACAAAATCACCGGAGCATCCGCAGACGCTCCGGTGGTTTAACTATAACTATTTAGTTCAGCTTCAAGTCGCCGTCTTTGATCCAGCCCAGCTTGCGCTCCACCTCGCAGAACACCACGCTGAGCACGGCGGGCAGTACAAAGCACAGCAGCACCATGGCAGCCCAGTCCATGGGGGTGATGGCAGCCTTGGTACCGGCGGCAATATCGCTGACCCAGCCGGTATAAACGCCGATCTGCCCCACCAGACCGCAGGTGCCCATGCCGGAGGAGACCGCCGCGCCGTTCATCTCAAAGTGGAACAGGCAGGTAGCCAGCGGGCCAGTGATGGCACTGGCCAGCGTGGGGGCAATCCAGATGCGGGGGTTCTTGATGATGTTGCCCATCTGCAGCATACTGGTGCCCAGACCCTGACTGACAAGGCCGCCTACCCCGTTCTCCTTGTAACTCATCACGGCAAAGCCCACCATCTGGGCGCAGCAGCCCGCCACGGCAGCGCCGCCTGCAAGGCCGGTCAGACCCAGTGCGGCGCAGATAGCAGCGGAGGAGATGGGCAGGGTCAGTGCCACGCCCACGATGACCGACACCAGAATGCCCATGACCAGCGGAGCCTGCTCGGTGGCCCACATAATAAGAGTGCCCACCTGACTTGCGGCTGCGCCGATGGGGGCGGCGATGAGCATGGAAAGCCCGACACCTGCAAAGATAGTCACCAGCGGGGTGACAAGGATATCCACCTTGGTCTCCTTGCTCACGGCCTTGCCCAGCTCTGCCGCCACGATGGCAATGATGAGCACAGCCAGCGGGCCGCCTGCACCGCCCAGCGCATTGGCCGAGTAGCCCACGGTGATCAGGCTGAACAGCACCAGCGGCGGGCAGTGCAGTGCCCAGCCGATGGCACAAGCCATGGCGGGGCCGCTCATGGCCGTAGCATAGCCGCCCAGATCCACCAGCAGTGCAAGACTGGTCTGCTGACCCACCGTCTTGATGATGGTGCCGATGAGCAGACTGGCGAACAGGCCCTGTGCCATTGCGCCCAGCGCGTCAATGAGGTAACGCTGCGGAGAGATGACGATATCCTTCCGCGCCAAAAATTCTTTCAGCTTCGACATAAAACTTGCCTTTCTATCCAAAACAGATCGTTAAGGTTACGAACGTATGTTCTGTATCATACCATACACCTGTCAAGACAGCAAGAGGTTGCTGGAAAAATTGTGAAATTTCGGCTTTGTGCAATGTTCTGCCCTGCCGGAACGTATTCCATTTGGAACTTTTTCCGACACACTGCCCCGGTGGAGAATTTGTGTAGAAGCCCGCTGTGCCGTTGACGGCTCCCCGCGTGCGGGTGTATACTAGAGGAAGCGTAAAGTTATCATCCGCCGTCCTTTTTATCCTGAACCCATGGGCGGCGTGGAATAAAAGCAGGCCCGCCCCGGGCAAGGGGCAAAGACCCGGGGCAGCGCAGCGCTGCACCACCGGGAGATTCGGAGGCAGAGACGACAGATGAAAAAACGATTTGACCGATCCGGCACAGCCCGCCGCAAGGCGGTGACAGCCATTGCAGCGCTGACCATGGCGCTGGTTCTGGCTGTGGGCGGCGCAGGGGCAGCGACCCTGCTGTCTGCACAGCCGAAAACTTTGACCGTGGGCGCGGTCGTTCCCCACATCACCGCCGAAGCACCGCAGCAGATTGCTCCGGCTGACCCTGCCCCGGCAGCGGAGAGCACGGCGACTGCCCCGGAGCAGACAGCGGAAAGCACCGCGCAGCCGCAGCAGGCCGAGTCTGTCCCGGAACAAGCAGAAAAACCGGAAACCGCCGAAACCGCGCCGGCTGAACCGGAAGAAGCTGCCGCAGCACCGGAAACGCCGGAAACGCCGGCACAGCCCGCCGGGGACGCCGCGCTGGAAGAGGAGAACTCCCCTGCCATGCTGCTGGAAGAGACCCCGGAGCTGGCCGCACAGGACCCGCAGGCTCCCGCAGCGGACGGCACCGCACAGAATGATACCGCCGCCCAGCACACCCCGGAGGGCAGCGTACTGTTGACCCCGGAGCAGATCCAGCAGGCGCTGGATTCCGGCGCGCTGGAAGATGCCGAGGCGCAGTGCATCGACCTGACTGACGAAAACGGCTTTTTCCGGTGGCTGTTCAACTGGCTGTTCGGCAGCAAGGATAAGGAAGAGGAACCGGCTCCGGTCTACTCCGGCTGGCGCACCGAGAACGGCAAGACCTACTACTACGCGCAGGACACCAACAAAAAAGTCACCGGCCTGCGCTCCATTGACGGCAAGCTGTATTATTTCGATGCCAACGGCGTAAAGCAGGACAATGTGACTTTTGGCATCGATGTGTCCAAGTATCAGTCCGGGCTGGACTGGAACAAGATCAAAAAGTCCGGGGTGAGCTTCGTCATCATCCGCATCGGCTACCGGGGCTACGGCGCTGCGGGAAACCTGGTCAAGGACCCCATGTTCGAGGAGCACTTTACCAACGCCCGCAACGCGGGGCTGAAGGTGGGCGTGTATTTCTTTACGCAGGCCGTGAACGAGGCCGAGGCGCAGGAGGAGGCCGATGGCTGCAACTGGGCGCTGAATGGCCGGATGCTGGACTACCCCATCTTCTATGACACCGAGGCCTCCACCGCCCCGCACGGCACCGGCCGCGCCGACGGTCTGGGTGTTGAGGACCGCACCAAATGTGCCATCGCCTTCTGCGAGCGGGTGAAGGAGCTGGGCTACAAGCCCGGCGTGTACGCCTCCACCACATGGTACCGCAAGCGGGTGAATTACAACACCCTGCGCAGCCGCTACACCATCTGGAACGCCCACTACGGCGTCTCCTCCAGCCCCATCGGCTGCGATATGTGGCAGGGCACCAGAACAGCCCACATCAACGGCTACAGCGGCGAGCTGGACGCCAATATCAGCTATATCGGATAAAAGAGACTAAACACCCCCGGTCAGCGGCGCAAGTCCTGACCGGGGGTGTTTTTATCATACTCCCCTGTTTTTCCGCATAAGCTGGTGGCAGAGTATGCAAGCGCAAATGGCGGGGAGGCATGGGGATATGTTTGTGGTAACACTGAGCAAGACGAGCCTGAAAAAACTGGGAGCAGGGGCGGCGTGCTGCGCGCTGGTGGTGTTCAGCGCCATGCTGGGGCGGTTCATCAGTACCCGGACGGTGGCGGTAGCCGCCCCGGTGAACCGTATCGAGAGCGCACAGGACATCCAGACATGGTTTACCGGCTATGGGCTGGAGGTGGACGGCGCGTCCATCACGGCGGATAAGGTCAAGATCCCCCGCAGGTGGGACGACAGTTTTTCCGCTTTCAACGGGGTGGTGCAGCAGAGCGGCATGGATCTTGCCCGCTACAAGGGCAAAACTGTGGAAAAATGGTCGGCGCTGCTCCCGGCGGCAAGCAACGGCGAGACCAGCCGCTACGGGGTGCTGCTGGTGTATAAAAAGAAGGCCGTGGGCGCGTATCTGCTGGAAAAGCCCTCCGGCACGGTGCTGGGACTGCAGGACGCTCAGAACGAACTGGCAAAACAAACTTCCGGCGAAGATTACAGCGGCGACTGGGGCGAGCGGCACGACGAGCAGCTGACCGACAGCACCGCACAGCAGACCTCCGGCGAACCGGAGGCAGAGCCCGAAGCCGCCCCGCAGGCAGCCCCCTACACCGAGCTGCCGCTGGACGCAGAAGGGTACCCCGTGGAATAGGGACGGCATTCGGGGAAAAAACGACCTTTTTTAAGCTCTTGTCCGGCAGTTGCACAAACTGCCTAGTTTTTACAAACGATTCGACAAAAATTAGACAAAGCACGGATTTTTGTAGCATCCGTATGTTCAAATATAACAAAAAATTCTTGTAAAAATCGGCAATATGAAACGATGCAAAAAAAACGGTACGGGTTTATAATAGTAGTATACCGATTCCCATTGGCAAAGCCATGTTCCGGGGCTGAATGTGCAGCCCGGGCAGAGGGATCAAGTAGTAAGGAGAAAATGATTATGAAGGAATTTCAGTACACTGTTAAGGATGCCTGCGGCATCCATGCCCGTCCCGCCGGCCTGCTGGTCAAGACCGTGAAGGGCTTTGCAAGCACCGCCACCCTCGAGAAGGACGGCAAGAGCTGCGATATGCGCAAGCTGATGGCTCTGATGGGCATGGGCGTCAAGCAGGGCGAGACCGTGACCATCAAGGTCGAAGGTGATGATGAAGAAGCAGCCGCAGAAGCAATCCAGAAGTTCCTGAGCGAGAACGTCTGAGCCGCGGCTTGAAAGCCGAGCCCTCGCGGGAAAACTGCGGGGGCTTTTTTTGACAAAACGCCGGGCGCTGCACGCCCGGCTGTAAGTGGAAGGAGAACGTGCTATGCAGGTAGGCACCGGCAAAAGCGTACTCAATGGCATCGCCATTGGCAAGCTGAAGATCTACAAGAAAAAAGATACCGCGATTTCCACCGCCCCTGTGGCAGATACTGCCGCAGAACTGGAGCGTTTTGAAGCTGCCCGGCAGAAGGCCATTGAGCAGCAGACCGCCCTGTACGAAAAGGCACTGGCAGAAGCCGGCGAGGACATCGCCGAGGTGTTCAACATCCACGCCATGATGCTGGATGATGACGACTTTGTGGACGCCATCAAGGAGATCATCAACGGACAGAAGATGTGCGCCGAGTACGCCGTCAAGACCGCCGGCAACAATCAGGCTGCGGTGTTCTCTGCCATGGACGACCCGTATCTGCAGGCCCGCAGCGCCGATGTGCTGGACATTGCGCAGGCCATGCTGGACATTCTGCAGGGGGTGGACAACGCTTCCCTGCAGGGCACCGAGCCCAGCATTCTGGTAGCCGAGGATCTGGCTCCCTCCGAGACCGTGCGCATGGATAAAAGCCTGCTGCTGGGCTTCATCACCCGCGAGGGCAGCTCCAACAGCCACACCGCCATTCTGGCCCGCAGCATGAACATCCCCGCCCTGATCCAGTGCAAGGAGATCCAAGACGACTGGGACGGCAAGATGGCCGTGGTGGACGGCTACAACGCCTGTGTGTATGTGGACCCCACCCCCGACCTGCTCAAGAGCCTGAAAAAGCGCCAGCAGGAGGACCAGAAAAAGCAGGCCCTGTTGCAGGAGCTGAAGGGCAAGCCCAACACCACGCTGGACGGCAAGACCATCAACGTGTTTGCCAACATCGGCGGCATGGGCGATGTTGGCGCTGTACAGCAGAACGACGCCGGCGGCGTGGGTCTGTTCCGCACCGAGTTCGTCTACCTGAACTGCAAGGACTTCCCCACCGAAGACTACCAGTTCGAGGCTTACAAGCAGGTGTTGGAAAGCCTTGCACCCCGCAAGGTCGTCGTGCGCACCTGTGATATCGGCGCAGACAAGACCGTGGATTACATGAAGCTGGACCACGAGGATAACCCCGCACTGGGCTACCGCGCCATCCGCATCTGCCTGACCCGCAAGGACTTCTTCAAGACCCAGCTGCGCGCGCTGCTGCGGGCTTCCGCCTACGGCAACATGAGCATCATGTTCCCCATGATCACCAGCCTGCGGGAGCTGCAGGACGCCAAGGCTGTTCTGGAAGAGTGCCGTGCCGAGCTGACCGCCGAGGGCGTGAAGATGGGGCAGAACATTGAAGTGGGCACCATGATCGAGACCCCCGCCGCCGTGCTCATCGCGGACGAGCTGGCCGCCGAGTGCGACTTCTTCTCCATCGGCACCAACGACCTGACCCAGTACACCTGTGCACTGGACCGCCAGAACGCAAAGCTGGAGCCCTTCTTCAACCCCCATCACCCCGCCGTGCTGCGCGCCATCAAGATGACCATTGAAGCCGGTCACCGCCACGGCATCTGGGTGGGCATCTGCGGTGAGCTGGGTGCCGACACCGCCCTGACTGAGACCTTCCTGCGCATGGGCGTGGACGAGCTGTCCATGAACGCCAAGAGCATCCTGCCGGTGCGCAAGATCATCCGCAGCGTAGACCTGAGCAAGCCCTCTGAGAAGGTCTGACCCGCGGAAAAAATATTATTATAATTTGTGGCTCAGAAACGCCTGCGGGCGTTTTTGAGCCACTTTTTTTCACAGAAGGGGTAACTCCCGGACAGGCAAACCTTGCCGCCACACAAAAAAGCTCCCCCTTTCGGGGGAGCTGGCACGCCGTAAGGCGTGACTGAGAGGGTTCGCGCGGAGGGCATTCCCAATCATTTTCGCTGTTCCAGCATGGTCTGGATGCGGGTCTTGGCGCGGTAATAGGTCACCCGCGCCCATGCGGCATTGTGGCCGAAGATCGCCCCGATGCGGTCAAAGGGCAGTTCGCCGAACACCCGCAGGCTGAAAACCTCCTTGTAGGGTTCTTCCAGCGCGTGCAGACACTGGTGCACCGTAAAGGCGGCATCCTTGTCCACCAGCAGCTGCGCGATATCCGGGCTGTCGGCGGCTTTTGTTTCGGCATCTTCCAGCGGGGCGGCGTGCTTTGCGCGGCGGCAGTGGTCGTAGTAGGCGTTGCGCGCCACGGTGAACAGCCACGCCCGCACATCCTGCTTGCCGTCATAGTTTTTCAGGCCGTCCAGCGCCCGGAAAAAGGTCTCCTGCGTCAGCTCCTCCGCCAGCGTTTCGCTGCGGGTAAGCCCCTGCAAAAACAGGCAGACGTCCCGGAAGTAGAGCCGGTAGATGGTTTCAATGTCCATAGTCAGCCCTTCTCAAACACGCCTTGTTCCTGCGTGACCACATCCTCGGATTCGTAAACATAGGTCTGCGTTCCATCCTCTTTTTTCAGGATGAATCGCTCCACCCGCTGACCGTCACTGTAATAGCGGGTCTCGTCGGCGCATTGCACCGTCAGCACCTGCGTACCGGAGACAGCAATGCTGGTATCGGAAGCCGATGTACCCAGCAGCCCTTCCAGTGCAGCATGGATGTGCGGGAAGGTATAGCGCACCGCCCGGACGGTAACGGATGGGTTGCCCCAGTTAAAAGAGCCTTCCAGTTCCAGCCGGACGTTTTCGCCCTGCACTTCCAGCACACAGAGGTTGGCCTCGTTTTCCTTTTTGTTGTAAGTCCAGATTTTCGCCTGTTCTGCCGTTACCGGCGTTTTTGCGCCGCCCATCCAGAACACCAGCCCAAAAGCGCACAGCACGGCCAGAACCGCTGCCGCCGCTATGCGGATGCTCTTTTTCTGCAAGGTCTTTCGGATGCCCAGCAGCGGTGCATCCGGCTGGGGTTCCGGCTGCACCGGCACCGGCTTTTCCATCTGTTCCAGTTCTGCACGGCAGGCGGGGCACGCTGCAAGGTGCTGCTCCACCAGTGCACTGCTGGCGGGGCTGGCAAGCTTTTCGGCGTACAGGGGCAGTAAATCGCGGATCACGTCACATTCCAGTTTCATGGTCATTTCCTCCTTTGCGGGCTTTCGTGTGCCCTTTCACCCCAATAACGCACAAAGAGGAAAAACGTTACAGAAAAACCGCAAATTCACCGGACTGCGGTCTTTTCCCGCAGTTTTTTCGTTCCCTTGAGGAAGAGCCACACCAGCACCCCCAAAAGCAGGCAGATGCCAACGTGCATGGCGGCCATCATGTAGTAACCCTGAAAATCGAACCGCACCGCACCGGCCATCAGGTAGGGCTGATGCCCCGCCTTATACAGGGTGACAAAGCAGGAGATCGCGTTGTACAGGCCGTACAGCCCTGCCGCTGCGCACACAATGACCCGCAGCAGCCTGCTTGTGATGAATTTTACGAACATAATTACAGCTCCGTTCTCTCTCCGTCCTTGTAGCAGTAGATGTCCCCTGCGCGGGAGAAGTCCTTGTCCACCTCCACACTGTCAAAGGCGCTGAAGGCCTGTTCAATTTTTTCGGGCGTGCAGACAAAGCCCCGGATCTTTAGGGTTGCATCCTCGCCCACCACCTCGTTCCACAGATGGATTGACCAGTAGCTGCAATTTTTGTCCACCGTCCATTTATCGTGCTGTTCCATGTAGTCCTCGATGACCTTCAGCTGCTCCTCCCCGATATTGGTGCTCAGGGACAATCTGCCGGTGTAGCGGCCGTAATTGGCGATATAGCACGGTTCCAGATCGAACAGCAGCCCCGAAAGTCCCGACACCGCCCAGACCGAGAAGGTGACCATCTCCCCGTCCGGGATGGCGCGGCCTTTCAGGTAGACCGTGTGCCCGGTGCGGTTGTCCAGCCCGATCCATGTATGCCCGAAACACTTGAGGAAGGGCTTGGATTCGCTCTTGCCGTCAAAGGTGGTGATGGAGAGGATAAGCCCCTCCTCTTCACAGGGCAGGGTGCGGGCAGCTCTGCCGGCGGCGGCGCTGCACCACAGCCCAAGGGCTGCTGCGCATACCGAGAGCAGCACCGCCCATGCAATGATCCTCTTTTTCAATGCAATTCCTCCTATATGTTACGGCTCAGCCGTTTTCCTTCCAGAACAAGCCGCCGGAGGTCTGGAACAGCAGCCGGGGGTTCACGCTTCTGCTGCCCAGCTTGAAGTCCATGGTCAGCTCTTCGCCCAGCGCGCCCACAGCCTGCCCCTTTTCCACGGTCTGGCCCTTGCTGACCGAAAGCTCCTGCAAGCCGTACAGATAGCTGCGCAGCCCACAGCCGTGGTCGATGACCACCGTGTTGCCGGTAAGTTCCAGATTGCCCGCAAACACCACCGTGCCGTTGGCCGCGGCGCGGCAGGGCGCACCGGGGATGGTGTACAGCTTTGTGGAGTTGGAGCGGCTGCCCTGCTGGCCGTTCGTTACTTTAATTTGCCCGTAGTCCACCAAGGTCATGGAGTCCTCAGCCGGGGGCACAAAACCGCCCTGCCACTGCTTGGCGGTGGCGGCAGCCTCGTACAGCGGCCAGATGGCACTGCGGAACTGGGCGTTGGCGCTGTCCGCAGCGGGCTCCTCGGCCTCTGCCTCCACCGTGCCGAAGTCCTTCGGCAGCACGGTCAGGGTGCGGGTGATGGTCTCGCCGTTCACCGTAATGTTTATCTCGTGCCCGCCGGAGGAGGCGTTATAGGCTGCCGGGATATAGGCACGCCAGCCCTCTGCGGCGCGCACACACTGCACGCTGCCAAGGTCGGTCTCGATGGCAGGCACGGCGTCCCCGGTCATGCCGGAGATGCGCACGCCCACCGTGCCGCCCTGCTCCACCCGCTCGGCGGAAAGCTCCACCTCCGCACTGGCCTGCAGGGTGAACCGGAAGCTGTACCGGTACCAGCCGGTGGGCTTTGCGGGGCGCTCCAGCCCCAGATTTTTGCGCAGCTGACCGGTGCTGCCGCCCTCGAACTGGGTGATGACCCCGCCCTTGGGCACGCGCCATGCGGTCAGCTCCGCCTTATACTCGCCGTTTGCAGGGAAGAGGAAGTTCTGGTACTCCCCCGCGCTGCCCGCAAACAGCACATCCCCCGCCGCATTCTGGATGGTCAGGGCGGTGTAGCCGGTCCACTCCGGCAAAGAAAGTTCCGGGTGAGCGGTGTACAGCACACCCAGCTTCTGCACACTCAGGGTGGCGGGGCTGGCGAATACCTTATCCAGCTTGCCGCCCAGCAACGGCACCTGCCAGCAGGAGCCGTTGGCTTCCAGCGCCTGCCCGCCGAACTGTGCCGCACCGTCCGGACAGCCGCCCTCGGTGGTAAAGGCATAGCTTACCCCCATCACAGCCGCCAGCAGCACCACTACGCCCAGCGCCACACTGATGATCCAGAGCAAAAAACGCTTCATGTTCCTTCTCCTTATGTACAAAAAGGGCGCACCGATGCAGTCCGTTCAGACAGACTGCTCCGTGCGCCCCGATGTGCTCATCTTCCCGGTAGTTTCCGGTATTTCAGGATCATTCTGCCTCGTCCTCGGCAGCAGCTTCCTCCGGCTCTACGGTTTCTGCGTCATCCTCGCCGAACAGCAGGCGCTCGTATTCGTCCAGCTCCTTCTCGCGGCGGTTCAGGTAAAGTGCCACAGCAGCCAGCGCACCAGCCACAGCAGCCAGAACGGCGATCACAGCGACCAAGCAAGATTTTTTCATAGATTCAGTACACTCCTTTTTGCAGTTGAAACGTTGTTTCAGCTTGATTTTTCCAGCGGGCGTCCCGCAAAAGGATCTTGATGCAAACGGCGATCAGCGCCGCTTTGTAGCTTTTATTATACCCGCTCCCGCCCAAAATTACAACCGTTGCGCCCCAATTTTCACGCCCCGAAGGTGCTGCGGGGCACAGTTTGGGCAGTGTGCCGGTTTTGGCGCAGTGCATTACAGCAAATTGCCAATATCACAGCAGCAGCGGCTTATACGCCCGGAACGCCCCGGGCAGGGTGTAGGTGGTGCGCAGGGCCTCCCGGCTTGCCCAGACATAGCCCGCCGGGGCGCTCTGCGCCGCCACTTGCAGCTGCACGCCGGACATGAGCCACTCGATGTGGGTAAAGATGTGCTTTGCGGCGGGCAGGGCGGCGGGAGCTGCCGTGCCGGTGTCCAGCCCCAGTGCCGCCAGCCGCGCCAGCACCTCGGCCTGCAAAAGATGCTCGTCCTCCCACAAGACCGGCTGCCACAGCCCGGCCAGCAGGCCTTTTTCCGGCCGCTGCTGCACCAGAAAGCCCGCCGGGCTTTCCACAAGCGCCAGCGTTACCGGCACAATCTTGCGGGGCTTTGGCTTTGCCTTTTGGGGCAGCTGGGCGGTGGTGCCCGCCGCCCGGGCGCGGCAGACTTCTGCCAGCGGGCACTGCCCGCACAAAGGTGCGCCATTGGGCACGCAGACCAGCGCGCCCAGCTCCATCAGCGCCTGATTGTAATCCCCGGCCTTTTCCGGCGGCTGATGCTCCATGACCCGGGCGGTAAAGGCCTTTTTTACCGCCGGTTCTGTAATCACGCCCGGGTCATTATACAGGCGGGAAAACACCCGCAGCACATTGCCGTCCACGGCGGGCACGGGCAGGCCGAAGCTGATGGACGCGATGGCTCCGGCGGTGTACTCCCCGATGCCGGGCAGTGCACGCAGGGCGGCGTAGTCGGCGGGCAGCTGCCCGCCGTACTGCGCACAGACGAGCTTTGCGGCCTTTTGCAGGTTGCGCACCCGGCTGTAATAGCCCAGCCCTTCCCACAGCTTATGCAGCTTTTCCTCTCCGCAGGCGGCAAGCGCGGGGATATCCGGCAGCGCTTCCAGAAAGCGGTAGTAATACGGCAGCACCGCCGACACCCGGGTCTGCTGCAGCATCACCTCGCTGAGCCACACATGGTAGGGGGTGGGGTCCTCCCGGAAGGGCAGACTGCGGCGGTTTTTGTAGAACCACTCCAAGAGGGCAGGCGAAATATTTTCCACTTGTTTTGTGCTCCTTGTTGAAAAATGAAGAACAAGAAAGCCGCCGCAGAGGCGGCGGCTTTCTTTGATTACAGTATGCGCGCTTCTCAGAAGCCGTATGCGGTGCGGGGGAAGGGCAGCACGTCACGGATGTTCTGGATGCCGGTGAGGTACATGATCATACGCTCAAAGCCCAAGCCGTAGCCTGCGTGCTCCACGCCGCCGAACTTGCGCAGATTCAGGTACCACTCGTAGTTGGTCTTGTCCATGCCCAGCTCGTCCATGCGGGCCACCAGCTTGCCGTAGTCCTCTTCACGCTGGCTGCCGCCGATCAGCTCGCCGATGCCGGGCACCAGCATATCTGCTGCGGCCACGGTCTTGCCGTCGGCGTTCTGCTTCATGTAGAAGCTCTTGATCTCCTTGGGGTAGTCGGTGACAAAGACCGGCTTCTTGTACACCACCTCGGTCAGGTAGCGCTCGTGCTCGGTCTGGATATCCACGCCCCACTCCACGGGGTACTGGAACTTCTTGTTGTTCTTTTTCAGGATCTCAATGGCCTCGGTGTAGCTGATGCGGGCGAACTCGCTGTTTGCCACCAGCTCCAGACGCTCGACAAGGCCCTTGTCGATGAACTGGTTAAAGAAGGCCATCTCGTCCGGGCAGTTGTCCAGCACATAGCGGATGACGTACTTGATCATGGCCTCGGCGTTGTCCATGTAGCCGTTCAGGTCGCAGAAGGCCATCTCCGGCTCGATCATCCAGAACTCCGCGGCGTGGCGGGTGGTAAAGCTCTTCTCGGCGCGGAAGGTGGGGCCAAAGGTGTACACCTTGCCAAAGGCCATAGCCATGGCCTCGGCCTCCAGCTGGCCGGAAACGGTCAGGTTGACCGGCTTTTCAAAGAAGTCCTTGCTGTAATCCACAGCGCCGTCCTCGGTCTTGGGCAGATTGTCCAGATCCAGCGTGGTCACGCGGAACATCTCGCCGGCACCCTCACAGTCGGAGGCGGTGATCAGCGGAGAGTGGGCGTAGACAAAGCCGTTCTCCTGGAAGAACTTGTGGATGGCGTAGGCAGCCACGCTGCGCACGCGGAAAGCGGCGTTGAAGGTGTTGGTGCGGGGGCGCAGGGTGGGCATGGTGCGCAGATACTCCATGCTCATCTTCTTTTTCTGCAGGGGGTACTCGTCTGCGGGGCAGTCGCCCAGGATCTCCACGCTGTCGGCGTTCAGCTCAAAGGGCTGCTTTGCCTGCGGGGTGAGCACCAGCTTGCCCTTGATGCGCAGGCTGCTGTACAGACCGGTGTGGATGACTTCATCGTAGTTTGCCAGCTTACCGGCTTCCAGCACGACCTGCAGGGTCTTGAAGCAGCCGCCGTCCGACAGGGCGATGAAGCCGATGTTCTTGGAGTCGCGGATGTTCTTTGCCCAGCCGCAGACGGTCACGACCGTGCCGTCGGCGGGGGTGTTCTTGTACAGCGAAACGATCTCAGTACGTTCCATGATGTTCCCTCCGATAAAATAAAAAGACAGCTTTGCCCTGAATTTTCAGGGCGAACAAGCTGTCTTGTAATGTCCGCGGTGCCACCTGAATTACCGGAAGTGTCCGGTCGCTCACGCGCTCTTTGTTTAAGCGCTGTCCCTGTAACGCTGGACCTGCGGCGCACCTACTTAACGGCAGACACACTGCCGTGTTCAGTTTGCTGCTCCCGGGTGTTCGTTCACGCGGCGCACGGGCGCGGCTCTCAGCTGTGCCGCACTCTCTGGGCCGGACGGCCCGCGCTACTTTTCCCGTTCCTTGCATTTGTTGTTTTAAAATAGCACGTTGGCGGCATTTTGTCAACCTTACCGCGCGGCATCGGGGAAAATTCTGCGTTTTTTCTTGTCAGGATGCGCATTCTCTGGTAAAATGGAAAAAAGCGGTATTCCGCAAAAACAGATTCTGGAGGAGATCATGAAGCACACACACCGCATCATCCGTCTGCTGACCCTCGCTGTGGTCAGCTGCGCACTGGCCGCCCTGCTGAGCGGCTGCACCAAAGAGGAATTCATTGCCGGGTACAACGAGTTTTTGTTCGGCGACTGGTTCCCCTCTCCCCCAAGCGCCGGGGAGACCACCGCTGCGGAAGGTTCCGCATCGGGGGACTCCGGTCACGTCTACGCCGAGCCCAACCCCGAGTGCGACGCCAAGATCTCGTCGCTGATGAGCGAGCTGTACTCGCTGGAGTCCTCTGCACGGTCGGATGTCAGCAGTGCCATCCAGAGCGCAAAGGACGAATACCACGCCCTGCCTGCCTCCCAGCAGACCTTTGGCAACAAGGTCAGCATCGCCTACAGGCATCTTTCCTCGGTGGAGAGCACCTACGACAGTGCCGTCTCCTCGGTGGTCAGCGAGATGCGCAGCGTGCTGCGGGAGTATAACCAGCCCGAGACCGTAGCCGATCAGGCATGGAGTTACTATCAGTCTGCCAAGAGCAGCATGATCTCCAGCCTTGGCGGCTGACCCTCAACTTAATAGTGCATCCGCGAGGCCCTGTGCTGCCAGATATCCGGCGTACAGGGCCTCATTTAAGTTGTTGCCGTGCCCGCCGATCTCGATCAGCAGACTGCCGGTGGTCAGGTCCTGATTATAGAACCGGTAGCTGAACAGCACCGGGCGGGTAAGGCCGGGGTATTTTGCCTCCATGCTGCGCTCCCATGCAGCGGCAAAACGCAGGTTCTGCCGCCATGCGGGCAGCTGCACGCTGGTGCCGTTGTCGCACCCGCAGATGATCATCACCTGCGCCGCCTGCCGCCCGTCTATGGTGCACACCGGGGCGCAGCGGGTGCCGTTTTCCCGCTCGATGGCGTCCCGGTGGACGTCCAGCACCACCTTGATGCTGGGGTACTGCGCCAGATACTGCTGCACCACCGCCCGGCTGTTGGCATAGCTGCCGGTGTAGCTGGGGTAGTCGTTCAGGGTCTCGTCGTGCAGGGTGCAGATGCCCGCCGCATTGAGGGTATCGGCCATCACCCGCCCCACCGCGCACATGTTGATGCTGCGGTCGGTGCTGCGGGCACCGTCCCCGGGGGTGAACCACAGCCCGGCAGAAAGGCGGTAGTCCTCGGTGGCGTGGGTGTGCATAATGAGCACCTGCGGCGCGGCGCTGTCCTTTTCGATGGCAAAGGGCAGGGGCTGCGCCGCCTCGGCGGCGATGTCTGCCGCCGTCTGCCGGGTGTTATTCTTGATGCTGCCCGCACCGCAGGGGATGTACTTTTCGCCGCTGCCCTGCCCGAACTGCTGCTCCGTCACCGCGCCTGCATCGGCAGGGCGGGCCTCGTCCGGCTGCAAGGCCACAAAATACTGCTCCACCCCGGTCTGCACCGGAGCGGCAGTTTCTTGCTCCGGCGGCACAGACGCGGCCTCCGGCACGCTTTCCGCAGACGTTGCCGCTGCCCGGCTCTCCACGGCCTGCTGCCCCAGATGCAGCAGGGTCTGCGCGGCGGGCACCGGCGCTGCCAGAAAGGCCGCCAGCACCAGCGCGGCGCTGCGGGCAAAGATGCACAGCGCTGCAAACAGCACCGCAGCCTGCAAAAAGGGCACTGCCCTGCTCTGCCCCGCAGGCAGACGCCAAGGCTCTCTGCTGCGCATGGCAAGACCTCCTTTCTTCACCCCGTCAGCCAGCAGAGCTGCTGCACGGTAAGGCGGGGCTGCAAGGCGTGGTTGACGCTGCCCGCCAGCAGGGCCGCGCCGTGGGCGATGACGCTGTCCAGCGCCCGGGGCGTGACCACAAGGTCTGCGCCCTCCTGCGCTTGCATCAGGGTGGGGATGCCCGCCGCCACCACCGGCACGCCTAAGGTGTCCCGGGTCAGGTGGCGGGTGTGGTCGGCCTGCGCCGGGTAAAGCCCTGCGTCCGAAAACTGCACCGTGCGCCCCAACCGCTGCCCCTCGGCAGAGCAAAGACTGTCCACGCAGACCACCGCCGCCGGGCGCAGCTGCCCCACCAGCGCCGCCGCCAGCTGCTGCAGGGAAAGCCCGGTGGCTGCCGCCACCCCGGGCGCAACGGCTGCTACCGGGCGCAACCCCCGCACCGGCGGGGCAGCGCCCGCGCCCATAGTAACAAGGATGCGCTGCACCGTGCGCGGGCCAAGGGCATCGGCGGTGATGCGGCGGTTGCCCACCCCCAGCACCAGCACCGGCCCTTCCGGCGGCAAAAGGGCCCGCAGCTCCCGGGCGCACACCTCAATGACGGCGGCGTCCCGCTCGTCCAGTACGCTGACGCTGGGCATTTCCAGCGTGACATACCTGCCCCGGGGGCGGCTGAGCCCCTCGCGGGCGATCTCCACCCTTGTCACCGTGACCCCGCCGTGGCGGGCGGTGGCCAGCCGCACCCCTGCGGGCAGCGGCTGCGCTGCGCCTGAAAACAGCTCGTCAGCCATATCCGTAGTACGCATTTTCCACACTCTCCGTTCCTTTTTGGGGCAAAAGCCCGCCTTCTTGCCGGAAAGTATGGGAAAAATAAAACTTTTCCAAACAAAAATCAAAAAAACGCTTGCGCTGGTACGCGAAATATGGTATCATAGGGTGCGCTGTTATAGGTAGCCAAGGAGGTGGAACGAATGCCTAACATCAAATCTCAGAAGGACCGCGTCGTGCAGGCTGCTGCAGAGCAGGCTCACAACAAGGCCATTAAGACCAACCTGAAAACAGTCGTCAAGAAGGCAGACGCTGCCATCGATGCTAAAGCCGCTGACAAGGACGCAACTGTCCTGGCTGCTGTTTCCGCGATCGACAAGGCTCGCGCTAAGGGTGTCATCAAGAAGAACACCGCCAGCCGCAAGATCAGCCGTATGGCAAAGCGTGCTAACAAGAACGCTTGATCGCGCAGTTTGATTGACGAACAAAACCTCTGTACCGGGTAACCGGCACAGGGGTTTTTGTTTTTTCCGCTGTTATGTCCCGCACAGCGCGGCAAGGCTTTGCCGCTGCACCGGTTCCAGCAGCTGCTCCGGCGGCAACGGCTGCGGCGGCACCACCACCCACCACACCGCCCACGCTGCGGGAACCACCGCCGCCAGCGAAAGTCCCGGGTACAAAAGCGCCGGCTCGTGCAGCCACGGACTGCCCGGCGGCAGCACCAGCGCCGTGCACAGGCACAGCGCCGCCCACAGCTCCCACAATACGGTCTGTCCGCTGTGTTTCATGCGCCTCACCTCCGTTTTGCCCCCAGTTTACCAGCCGCCGGGCGCAAAATGTGGCGAAGCAGCGCGGACAAAACATCAGTTCTGGTCGTGGCTTTTGCCCACAAGGCTGCATACCACGCCGCAGACAAGGCTTGCGGTGATGCCCGCAGAAGCTGCGGTCAGCCCACCGGTCAGGATGCCGATGGCACCCTTTTCCGCCACGGCGGTGCGCACCCCCTTTGCCAGCAGATGCCCAAAGCCCAGCAGCGGCACCGTTGCCCCCGCACCGGCAAACTCTGCCAGCGGCGCATACAGCCCCGCCGCCGAGAGCACCACTCCCGCCACCACATAGCCGGTGAGGATGCGTGCCGGGGTCAGCTTTGTCAGGTCGATGAACAGCTGCCCCACCGCACAGATGGCACCGCCTATTAAAAATGCCCACAGATAGTTCATTTCAGTTCTCCTTTTCCGGCGCGGTCAGCTCTACCAAGTGCGCCACCGCCGGGATGCTCTCCTTCTGCAAAAAGGTAGTCTGGCTCATCAGCGCCCCGGTGGCGAGGAACAGCACCCGGCGGCTGCCGCGGCGCAGCAGCTTTGGCAGGATATGCGCGCAGAGCACGGCGGCGCAGCAGCCCGCGCCCGAGCCACCACTCTTTACCCGCTGCTCCTCGGCATCGTAAAGCAGACAGCCGCAGTCCGCGTGGTTTTTCAGCAGCAGACCCTCTGCTGCCAACAGCTCCCGCAGCATCTGACTGCCCACCAGCCCAAGGTCGCCGGTGTAGATGCAGTCAAAATCCCGCAGTTCTGCATGGGTATCGGCAAGATAGTGCAGCAGGGTGGCAGCTGCTGCCGGTGCCATGGCTGCGCCCATATTGTTGATATCCTTGATGTTATAATCCTGCACCCGCCCAAGGGTGGCGGCGGCAACGCCCACCCCCTGCCCTGCCGGACGCAGCAGGCAGCACCCGGCGGCGGTGGCCGTCCACTGCGCGGTAGGGGTGCGCACCGCGCCGTAGCTCAGCGGGGTGCGGAACTGACGCTCTGCCGCGCAGAAATGGCTGGAGGTCATGGCCAGCAGGTTCTGCGCCGCCCCGCTGCTGCACAGCGCCGCGCCCAGCGCCAGCGCCTCGGCCATGGTGCTGCACGCCCCGAACAGCCCCGCAAAGGGCACGCCCAGCTCCCGCAGCGCGTAGCCGGAGGCGGTGCACTGCGCCTGCAAGTCCCCCGCCAGCGCAAGGTCTACCCGCTCTGCGGGCAGAGACGCTTTTTGCAGGCAGAGCCGTGCCGCCCGCAGCTGCAGCTGCTTTTCGGCGGCCTCCCAGCTGCACTGTCCCAGCCGGTTGTCGGTGGTCAGTTCGTCAAAGCCCGCCGCCAGCGGACCATCGCTCTCTTTTTTGCCGCCCACCGCCGCCTGTTCGGCGATGACCGGCGGGGTATGGAACAACAGGGTATCGCCCCGGCGCTCTGTCATAAAATTTTCTCCTTTTTTCTACAAAAAATGCCCCGGCACGTGCTATACTGGTGCTGCGGCGCTGCAATATCCGGCGGGGCTGTTCCGTATTATAAAGCAGAGGCCCCCAGCAGCCAGAGCACCGCGCCGTACACCACCGCCGCCAGCGTGCCGTACACGATGACCGGCCCGGCGATGAGGAACATCTTGGCGCCCGTGCCCGTCACCCGTCCCTCGGCCTTGAACTCGATGGCCGCGCTGACCACCGCGTTGGCAAAGCCGGTGATGGGTACCAGCGACCCCGCCCCGGCCTTTGCTGCCAGCTTCTGGTACCAGCCCAGCGTGGTCAGCACCGCCGAGAGCAAGATCAAAGTGCAGCTGGTCAGGGTGCCCGCCGCTTCGGCGTCCGCGCCCTGCCGTAGAAACAGCTGCCGCAGCCCCTCACCCAGCAGGCAGATGCCGCCGCCCACGCAGAACGCCCACAGGCAGTCTGCCAGAAGCGGCGAATGCGGCCCCGCCTTCTGCACCCGCCGTGCGTATTCCTGCGCTGTCATCTTCATCTTCCCGCGCCCCCTTTTGCGGATAGTCTGCCCGGGGCAGCGGGTGCTTATCCTTTTTTGTGAAAGAAGGTAGGTTCTATGCGTTCTTCCCATCACCATAAACATCACGCCCGCCGTCTGCTCTGCCTGACGGCGCTGGCCTGCTTTGTGGCAGGCGGCACCGCCTACGCCTGCACCCGCAAGGCTGCGGTGCCGCAGCTGCCCGAGCTGCCTGCCGAGAGCCTTGCGCAGCCCGCCGAGAACGGCACGCAGCAGGGCCTCCTTACCGCCGCACAGGCACAGGCCATACTGGACGACCCCCGCATGATCCTTGTGAGCCGCACCCACAAGATGCCGGAGGACTACCCCGTTGAGACCAAGGAGTGCGGCTCGGCCACTGCCATCAACAAGACCTTGCAGACCGAAGCTGCCGATGCCTTTCTCTCCATGCAGGCCGCTGCCGCCAAGGACGGCGTGGACGTGCGGATGCAGAGCGGCTACCGCAGCGTCAGCTACCAGAAAAAGCTGTACGACAACAAGACCCAGTACTACCGTGATAAGGGTCTGAGCGAAGCCGCCGCCCGGGAAAAGGCGGCTGCCATCGTCAACCCGCCGGGCTGCTCCGAGCACAACTGCGGCCTTGCCGCCGACCTGAACAGCCCGGAGCACACCACCCTTGACACCGGCTTTGCCGACACCGCCGCCTTCCGCTGGCTGTGCGAGAACGCAGAGCAGTACGGCTTTATCCTGCGCTACCCCAAGGAGGCGGAAAGCGTGACCGGCATCACCTACGAGCCGTGGCACTGGCGCTATGTGGGCCCGGAAAACGCCGCCCTGCTCAATCAGAGCGGCCTGTGTCTGGAGGACGCAGTAGCCGTTTTGCAGCGCATTGCCGCCGGGGAGACCGTGACCGGTTAAAATCCGATGAAAACTGCCGGAAAACCCTGTGGGGTGCGTTGCAATTTACCTGCTGTTATGGTAAGATAAATACAGTCTGCCCGTGTGCGCGGCGCAGCCCCGCACCCCGACAAACGAATTCAACAAAAGAAGGAATATTTTATGATAAACCGCACAAAACTCTCTGTGATCGCCGTCAGCGCCGTGCTGGCTGTCGCCCTGACCGGCTGCGGCGGCAGCGCTTCTTCCGCGCCGTCCTCCGTGTCCAGCGCCTCCGCCTCTGCACCGGTCTCCGATGCAGCTTCTCCGGCGGCGGATACCACCGAAAACGGCACCGCCGATCTGGACAGCGCTGTGGAGACCCTGCTGGCTGCGAACCCCATCTCCAACCAGTTCGAGATCGCTGCCATGAACATCGAGTACGACTTCGGCCTGAAGGCCGAGGACGTAGCCGCCTACAAGGGCGTAAAGAGCAACGACAACGGCGACGCCGGCCTTGTGCTGGTGGTGGAAGCCGCTTCCGGCAAGGCACAGGACGTGGTGACCGCGCTGGAAAGCTACAAGCAGGATCAGGTGGCTTTCTATGGCAACTACGCCGAGTTTGCACAGGCACAGAGCAACGTGGAAAACGCCATCATCTCCTCCAAGGGTGACCGTGTGGTCATGGTGATCGCCTCCAACGAGTGCACCGCAGACCTGAACAGTGCTGTGGACAGCGCCCTGAACAGCTGAATCTGACCTTCCGAGCCGGTGCCATCTGCGGCATCGGCTTTTTTCAGTAGAAAGCCCCTGATGAGGGGTATTTCTGCTGAAGCTGCGCCCGCATCCGTCATGCCACCTTCCCCCGGCCGGGGGAAGGCTGAGTCTGTAATTCCGTGTAAAAAAGGAGGCTGACCCCTTGGTTTTCAGCACCATCATCTTCCTGTTTCGCTTTTTGCCCATCACGCTGGCGCTGTACTATCTTGCCCCCGCAAAACTGAAAAACACCGCGCTGTTTTTGTGCAGTCTGGTGTTCTACTGCTGGGGCGAGGTGCGCTTTTTCCCGGTCATGGTGGCGCTTATCCTCATCAACTATCTCAGCGGCCTTGCCATCGAGCACTTTGATGCAAAGCCCGCGCTGCGCCGCTTCTTTCTGCTGGTGGCGCTCATTGGCAGCTTAGGGATGCTGTTCTACTTCAAGTACGCAAACTTTGTGCTGCGCAGCGTGAATGCCCTGCTGGGCACCGCCTTTGCCGAAATTCAGGGCATTGGCACCCTGCCGCTGGGCATCAGCTTCTACACCTTCCAGACCCTTTCCTACTCCATCGATGTCTACCGCCGGGATGTAAAAGCCGAGCGCAATATCATCGACTTCGGCGCTTATGTGGTCATGTTCCCGCAGCTCATCGCGGGGCCCATCGTCAAGTACCGGGACGTCTCCGACCAGCTGCACGTCTACAAGCACCGCTATAATTTAAAGCAGATTGAAGAGGGCATGACCCTGTTCACCTTCGGTCTTGCCAAAAAGGTGCTGCTGGCGGACGCTGTGGGCGCACTGTGGACGGATATCATCGGGGTGGCAGACAGCCCCTCCACCACCTTTGTGGGTCTGGCAAACGCTTCCACCCCGCTGGTGTGGCTGGGCATCATCGCATACAGCTTACAGCTGTACTTCGATTTCTCCGGCTACTCCCTCATGGGCATCGGCATGGGCAAGATGCTGGGCTTCGATTTCCCTGCAAACTTCAACTACCCCTATATCTCCGCTTCCATCACTGAGTTCTGGCGGCGCTGGCACATGACCCTGTCCGGCTGGTTCCGGGAGTATGTGT
>ENA-OUQF01000797-OUQF01000797.1-human-gut-metagenome-genome-assembly--contig:-NODE-797-length-21651-cov-5.375208_pt1 | contig 21651 bp, 15 predicted proteins | sample MGYA00237947_ERZ548826 | MGnify/ENA primary metagenome ERZ548826 (study PRJEB26490, sample SAMN05194701) | human gut metagenome | biome: terrestrial biome; feature: human-associated habitat; material... | reverse complement strand
AGTATTGCGAGCGCCCCGTGAAGTACGGCGAGCAGCGCTGCCGCGAGATCGGCGCGTTCCGGCAGTGGACGAAAAAGCAGACCGACGACCCGATTTTCAAGGCATACCGCAAGGAGTACAAAAAGCGCTTCGCGTGGATCAAGGCTGGCCGCATTACCGACGAGCAGTTTTATGCGTGGAGCGAGAAAGCCCGAGAAGAAAAGAAAAAATGCGACCGCGAGATCATCTCGCTGGAGGAGTTCCAGCAGTGGCTTCGCGACTCGAAAATATGAAACTACGCTGCCGGTAAACGCGCCGGCAGCGTATTCTTTGTCTATAGCGAGTCTAAAATTGCTCTGCCTCGCCGCACAATTCTTTTCGCATTTCATCAATACTTTTTCCAACACATTTCGCACTCAGATAGTATTGTTTCCATTGCAAATCGCAAATGAGGCATTCTTTGTCCGCATCTACGATGCGGGTACCCGAAGAATTTTGAGAAAAAAGGAGTCCATAGATGACCAGATTTTCCGGGTGCTCAAGATTTATAGCGCAAATTTCATTTCTGGCCTCTTTCGCTGAAAACGGTTCAGCATTCACAATCTCTTGGATTTTCAAAATTGTACGCTGCATTTTAAGGATATCATATACACCGCAACCAGATTCTTCATTCACCATAGACAAGCCCTCCTTTTGTAGATTGTTTTCAGACAGTTTGTTGCCGTTTCCTAAAAAAAGACTATCCAAGACTTATTATCCATTCTCCCACTCATCCCACGCTTCGTCCTCATCCTCATACCAATCTTGGTTATCCTCCCAGAGGTCTTCGGGATTGTCATAGTCATCCCGGATGCTTCCAGAATTGTTGTCTCCGTTGCCGTAATGGAAGGTCTGTCCTTTATTGCTGCCTGACGGGTAATACTGCGAGAAGGTTTTCAGCATAAACTCGCTGTCATCTCTCCACTGAGCGCACATACCGGCAGCGATCATTTCTCCGTTGCCATCATACCAGTAGACATTGAAATACTTCTGATTTTGCTCCAGCTTCTCAAAGTTTTTGCAGTTCAGTCGCTTATCCGGTTCGCCGAGTGACGTGTATTTCAGGCAACTTACCGGCATCCCTTCTACGGGCAGTTTTCCGGAATACTGATCTTTCAGACTTTGCTCCCGCTTCGCGGCATTCTCCGCAGCGATGCGTTGACGCTCGGCTTCCTCGGCGGCGTCTTTCTCCGCCTTGTAGCCCTTGACGCGGGTTTCCAGCGCGTCAACATTCTGCTGCCAGCCCGTATCATATTGCAGTGTGATGTTCGCCAATTCATCCTGCCCGCCTGCGTAGTCCGTCCTGTCTTTGTACATATCGGCGTATTTGCAGTAGATGGACAGCGACGCCGCGTCCCGATAGCCGGAAAGCTCCGAGAAGTCCTGCCCGGCAGAAGTGTAATTGCCGTTTGACAGCTCTTGCAGGGCTGCGTCATAAGCTGCTGCTCTCTGCTTATTGCGGTCCGAGACGGAAATAGAGACCCACGCAATCACGGCTACTGCCAGAACAGCCACAATGATCTTCCCCAGCGGGAACGGCTTCTTTGACAGCGTAGATTTCTTTTCGGTTATTTCTGGCTCCGTCGGCGTCTGACTGACGATCGGCGGTGTGATTGCCGATTGTACAGTCGGCGCAGACTTCTGCGGATTTGCGGTCGGTGCGGACTGCACAGGCGGAACTGCGCGCTTCGATTCAGTCGGTGCTGGCACGGCTGCCTGCTTCGGAGCAGGATGCTGCGGCTTTGTGCGTTCCGGAAAGGCTGTCCGTTCAGACTTGCGGAGCACAAATTTCGCCTTCTCCGGCGAATATGGCGCATTCTGTGTGCTGCAAACGAACACCTCTGTCACCCGAGCAAGCTTTTCTGCTTGATGATCGCCGATCGGAACGACTACAAAATCGCCTGCTTTCAGCGAAATTCCCCCGGTCAGATAGGCATACGCCGCTCCATCCTCCTTGAACTGCACATTGCAGAACTGATAATAGCTTTCGCCAGCCGGCTTTTTCTGTGTGCTGACGGGCGGTCTTGCAAGTGCACGGGCAGGTGGCTTTGTGCGTTTTGAAGAAGGTGCAGCCGCAAGGACCTGTGTATACCGTTTCCTCCACTGCTCATCCAGACAGGGATTTTTCAGTGCAAGGTTCATACAATGCCGTGCCAGCGTTTCCTCCCCACAATCCCGACAGATCTCCAGAACATTGAACTGCAATCTGTCGAGGTGCGCGCTCTCAAAAAGCTGTGATACAAACCGCTCGTCATCCAACGCGACCAAAAGTGGAAGCGCCTGATCGTCCGTTGGAGACTCCAGCCAGTCCCAGTCCAGAAGCAGTTTCTCGGCAGTTTTGGCGTTGGTTTTCAGAGACGGTTCTGCGATGTCCAGAAGCCGCCGCCACATCTCCATGCCCTTTTCCGGGTCTCTCGTAAATACATCATCCAGAACACGTTCCCACGACAATTCATCGAAATCCTCGGCGGTTTCATGTGGGACTTCCTCCGGATATTCGACCAAGAGGATTTCACGGCAAATGTCCTCGTAATCCGGAAACTTGCCCTGCGCCAAGAGGCGTTTTGCGCGCTCTACGTCCGGATGCAGCAATACCTTGTTCTGCCAATGCGTGTTATAGGCTTCTTCCAGCGTATTCCGGTAGTCCTGCGCTTCGCCCATTTCCTCATCCTTTTTCCCGCTGAAGTAGGCATAGGCAGAGGATAGTTCGGAGAAAAGATCAAACAAGCCGTCCGGATCGACGCGATTATAGTAGTCTTCTACTGGGCGCGTCGAGAGCAGTTCTGTCCAGAACGCACCGCAGTCCGTTTCGGAAAGGGCTGCTTCTTCGCGGAACAGAACGCCGCGTTTTGCATCGCGCATGATCTCCTCTGCGCTTTCGCCCAGATTCAGGTCAAGAGTATTATGTAGAAATGTCCGCAGTTCCTCTGCCTTTTTCTCGTCCGGCAACGCTCCCGCATGCTGGATTCCGGCTGAGATATGGTGCAGCAGCACTTTTCCAAGAAGCTGTGACAGCAAGATGTTCTTAGGTGCAAGCTGCCCCAGTGCCTTTTTCAGATCGTTCCACGTTTCGGGTAGATCGACGTGGTAAACGAAGGAAAGCGTCAGCGTGATCTGTGCCGGTTGCTGTACCGGTGTTCTTTTCAGCCTTCCAGAATCTCCGCACCAGCCGCATTCCCAAGATGACCCGCGTATCATAACCGGACTTCCGCACCACGGACAGCGCATATTGCTCTCACCCCTTTTGATCGGAATTACTCAACGCCCAATGCCTTATATACCGCGTCCTCTGCGCTCTGATAGAAAACCAGATTGAAGCAGCCGATCAAATCTGCTGGGACAAGTCCGAGATCAGCCGCCGATGTAATAGGCAGCAGCACCTTCTTTGCACCGCTATCAAGGCAGACCTGAAGCGCGTTTGCAAGCTCGTCCACCTTGAGCATCGTTCCTGCAATGCTGATCTCACCCAGCACCGCCAGACTGCTGAGAGTCGGCTTTCCAAGCGCAATCGAACAGAGTGCAATCAGCGTGGGAAGTGCCAGCTTCTCAGTCATGCCGATGCCCTGCAAATCCTGATAGTTGATGATATAGTCCTTCGTTGTCGTGCTGATCGCGCCGCTGATGCGGTTCCCGTTCGCTTTCAGATAGTTGAAAGCAGTGTTCGCCGCCTCCTTGCATTTGCCGTCAGAGTTCAGTCCCGTCCGCTCAAACTTTCCGTTTCCGGGAAGCATCTGAGATTCCAGACGGAAGACGCCGATCATGCCGCTCTTTCCCTGAGAAACCGTATAGACCTGACCGGGATTGCACATTCCTTCGGGAATCAGCTTTCCACCGCCCTGTTCGGGGACGGAGACGAAATGTTCCTCAAAGGTATCATTGTCAATGTACGAGAAATTGACATCATAAAACTCCATGCCGCCCAGCTTCTTGAGCTGTTCCTTGACGCGGCGGCGCATTTCAAGGGCAAACTTGAGGATCTCTTCAAGCTGTTCTTTCGTAAACTCCCCGTCCGGATAAAGCAGCTTGATCATGCCGCCAACCATCTTGCGAACGGCAATGGTATCGCGCTGATTGAGGTTCTTGCCAAGGCGGAAATACTTGTCCAGCGCATCGCCGTACTGCTCCTTACGAAGCTCCCGGATAAACTCTGCCAGATAGTCGGTGATGAAACCGTAGTCATTGGTGAAATGCTCCGGACGGAACTTTGGGATCTCCCAGCCGGGGATATAGCAGTGCATACGGTCGAGGAACGCTGTGTCCGTTCCCATTTCGGGAGGGAACGGGTCAAAGAGGCTGGATGTTTTCAGCAGCACATCCACGCTCTGATTGATATTGCCGACGAAAACCATAGAAGCGGTCGCGGCTTTTTCTTCCTTTCCACGGGCGAAGGAGCCGGACGCCATATAGTCCTTCATGATCTGAATGCCGTCCTTGTCCTTGAAGTTGATACCGGCAACCTCGTCGAACGCCACGCAGTCCCACAAGCCAACCAAGCCAACGGTTTTTCTGCCCATGTTGTAAAACAGGTTCGCAACGGTAGTCTGACCGCCGGAAACAAGGATGCTGTTCGGGGAAATTTCTTTGTAGATATGGGATTTGCCGGTGCTTCGCGGACCCAGCTCACAGAGGTTGAAGTTGTTTTCCACAAGCGGCAGCATACGGGCAAGCAGAAGCCAGCGTTCGCGGTCATTCAGCTTATCCGGCTCATAGCCGCAGGAGCGCAGCATGATCTCAAGCCACTCTTCTTCGGTGAAGTTCTTTCTGCCTTCCTTCAATTCCTCGATGTCCACATGGGGCATCTGGATTGGCGTCAGCTTGCGGATGTGGATGGGAGAGGCATTTTTCTCTTCTTCCAGAAACTCATATTCGAGCTGCACAATGCACCAGATACCGCCGCAGAGCAGCCGGTCAAACTTTGCGGGATAGTCCTCTGAAATGGGAATATTCTTGATACCAAGGTTGGAGAACTCCGCCTCATAGGTATCTTTTTTCATATTCAGATTGACAGTGATTTTGTCGATGACCGTGTGCATCCCGCGCTGACGCAGCATGGAGAGGATCTTCTGCGCCTCATCCGGACGGACATAGTTGTCCGCCAAGATGCGCTTGACGTTCTCCACGCCGGTCTCGATGACCCCTGGATCATCCGAGCTGCAATACTGACCAAGCAAAAACTCAAGGACATAGACCGGCACATTTGCGCCTTCCTTGATCTTCTTCGTCAGGTCTTTCCGGACGATCTTTCCCTCAAAGAACTGCCGCAGTTTTTGGTCGATCACCGCGTTTTTATCGCCGGTCTCTCCGGTCATTCTCTGCTCATCCATTCTTTTCACCTCACAAGTCAAAGCCAAAGTCATCAGCAAAAGCAATGTCGATGTGGAACTCGATCTCTTCCACGTCAATCTCGTTTGCGATCACCAGACGGTAGACTTTCTTCTTATCATACGTTCCGGCTTTCAGGTTGAACCGGACACGGAACACGCGATCTGCCGCGTTGTCGCTGGTTTTATCCGCGATGACCGTCTGCCGGTCACTGATCACCACGCCCTCATCGTCCGTCATGTAGATAGAGTAGGTACAGGGCTGAATCTTATCGCCCACAGGCTGACGCTGGTGGAACTCCAACGAGAAGATCAGGTTGGAAATCTTGCGGCTTTCGCTCAGAAGTTTCAGCTCCGCGTTCTTCACCTCGACGTAATTCTTGTTGCTCGTGCGGAGGTTCTTGAAGGCGATCACAGGCACGACAAGCTCCTGTAAGCTGATACCGCCGTGGACATAGTTTTCACCGCCGCCCTGAACCTTCATGCGGATAGTGTCCTGCGGGGCATAGCCCTTGACAGGAGTTCCATCCAGCTCCCGTTCCAGATTGACGGGAAGCAGGAAATCAGCAGTTGTGTCAGGAGCAGTCAGCGCATAACGCCGTCCAAGCTCATACACGTTGCCAGAGAAGGCTTTCCGGTCGATCTTGTCGCTCTCATTCAGAGGCTTATAGGTATAGAGGAAGCCGTGATCCGCCGTGATGAAAATATTTGCTCCGCTCAGTTCGTTCACGATGATACGCAGAATGCCGGAAAGCTCCTGAATTGTCGTCTCACAGGCATCAAAGACTTTAGACTCCGTAGGGGCTTTGTCTCCGATGGCGTCGATGGAGTTGTGGTAGATGTAGATTACATCTTTTCCGGCAACCAGCTCCCGCCGCTCATCCTTCTTCATGTTCAGAAGATCGTTGTATTGAATGGCAACGCTGGCTTTCGGCGTCGAGTTCAGGATCGCGTTTCGCTCCACGGTGGAACGGGTGGGATTCCTGTCAACAAGAACATCCATACTGTCGTTCACAGAAATGCTCTTTCCCGGAAGAAGTGCTGCCATGCCAAACTTCGTGATGGACGGGAAGACCGCCTGCATCGACTCCAATTCAGCAGTTCCCTTTGTGGTGCGGACGATGCGTTCGGAAAGCTCGGAAGCGACCTCATAGCGAAGCGCGTCCGAGATGATCACAAATGCGCGGGTGTTCTTGCTGCTTGCAGGAACAACATATCTCTTGTAGAAATCCCGCTGCTTCTCGATCTCCGAGACATAGCCGAGCGTAGCAAGGTCATCTGCCGCCGCGTTCGTCCAGCAAGCGGTCAGTTCCCGCAGGAACCAGTTCTGATACAGTGCCTCGACAAACTCAGTCGAGTGCTTCAAACCGTCTTCCAGAACATCATTTGCGTTCTTGAGAGAGTTGCCGAAAGCATAATGGAAGTGGCGATAGTAGGCATCCATACGGTAAAAATCGCTCGTATAGAGCTTCCAGATTTTCTTCGGCTCGACGATATGGAATCCGCCGCCGTGTTCCTGATAGAAGGTCTGCATCTTTCCGATGAAGAAGAGGCAGTCAAAATAGTTTGAAAACCGCTTGTACCATCCGGCTGTCCGTCTGTTTTCACAGACCTTCCTAATGAGATCGACCTTCACAACATGGTCGCTGATCTCCGCGAAGAGCTGTTTCAGAATGCTCTCGTTGATGCACGGGAAGACGTCTCCTGTAATCAGCGTTTCCGGCTCAAATTTGTCAAAGCGCGTCGGGAGCTGCAATTCGTTCTCCACGGTGCGGCACAGTTCGTACAAGTCCTCGTTATCCTCGCGGGAACGCCATTCATGGACGATGCTGTAACAGTACGCCTTGTTGGTCTCGGAAACGAAACGCTCCAAGCCTTTCAGAACGGAGGCGTTCATCGTCTGAGAAAGCGCGGTCAGCAGAACGTGCGCTGCAAAGCAGCCCAAAGTCTTGTCCTCTTCCTCAATGTAGCCGGTGTATTTCCGCGCAAGCTGCCAGAAGGCTTCAATACTGCCAAACTTGCGGATGTTCTGCAAGACGCTGTTCGTTTCTTTATCGAGACCTGCAGCAAGGACGGCGATGATGACATCCTGCGCAGAACCTTCGCTCAGACCGGCGAGAACCGCCATAATGTCGATGTGGAGCTGGAGCGGCGTCTGATAGTCTCGCCCGATCTTGCGCAGCTTTTGACGGCGTTCCTTGTTCTCAAGGAACTTGGCATAGAGCTTGACCGTCTTCCGCATAGCGGCAGACGGTGCGATATTCAGCTCGTCCATCTGCATCGAGATAAAATCTGCGCGGAAGGTCTCACTGTAATATTCAATGTCCTGAAGCCAGTTATCTTCGTCGCTGGTGTATGTAATCGGGCAGTAGACGAGGTAATCGCTCTCTAAATCGTCGTGGAGAAGCAGCTTCTTGACGGCAAAATTGTTTGTGCCGGTCAGCTTGATGATCTTGACGCCTTCCAAGTTCAGCTCGTCAACGTCCTTCTCAAACTCCCGATCCTCGTCCTTCCAGAAGACGATCCTGCGGCGATAGAACTCCGGCAAGGGGGCTGCAAAACGCTCCGTCAGATTAAATTGTACGCGCTCGTTCGACATCGTTTAATTCTCCTTGTTCTACCAAACCGGCAGAAATCTCTTTTAATTTAACTGCCTACTCAGGCTCTTACTGTTCGAAATACTCATCTCAATGCGGTTTCGAAAGATGGCTCTATTAAAATATGAGACGGTTGAATGGTCCGCATAGCGCATATCAACAATGTTTATATCAAGATCACCATTGCAAATAAACAGAAGCCATTGCGGAGAAAGTGGAAAAATATATCCATTCATATTCTGCCGTTCAGGAATGCTACAATATTGAAAGGCTGGATTATCTGATGTGATAAAACTCCCAGCACCATCGTTGGCTCTGAAAAGTACCATCTGCAATTTCTTACAGCCAATCTCCATGAAAGTATGGAAATGTCCGCCTCTGACTTTGTATAGCATTCGATATAGTTCAGTGTACCACAATCCATCTATGAAACTGTCTACGGAGTCTTTGCTATTGTCCTGTGCGCCAAATGCTGACGTTAGCAATTCTCGAACCCACTCATAAATACCAGTACCATTGAATTGAGGATTACGGCATAGCATCATAAAGAAAAATGCTAAAACTCCCTGAGCTGTTTCCGTCTTAATTATTCGTTCGCTTCTACCCTCAATGCCAGACTCGTCCGACTGCATTTCTTCAATGAAAGAGTTCAGCAAATGAGACCATTGTGATTCAAAACAAGAGTCTAAGCCATCCTCTATCACATAAGAGTTGATTGCGTGAATGTCATTGATTATTGCTTTCTTTTTTGCAGCATTGCCATCATCGTAAAAGAAATCCCACTGATCAACTTCCAAAATATGCTTGCGAATGCTGGACTTAGTTTTAATAACACTATGACCAAGTTTTCCGTAAACCGGCGGATCACGCTTCTCTCTCATTATGTTATAAATCTGATCCACAAAGTCTGAGTATATTTTGGGGCAACGATCTGCCATGTAGCAATAGTCAAACCCTACTGTATACAGCCTCGGTTTCCACAAGATTTTCTCTTTGCTCTTTCCGTGTCCTATTAGTTCTTGCCCGTTAAATACATATACTCCGGAAATATCCTTATTCGGCTCTTCGTCAGTTCTAACCTGAGTTTCCCACGCTTTCAGGTAGACGCGAGGAACATAGTGTTGTCTTTTTGTCGTTGGCATAACCATATCTCCCGCATTTATTTTATCTTCGCAAGCACGTCAGCAAACAGCTCGTAGTTATGCTTTACACCGTCATCAAGGTCGATCTCGACGTTCTGATCGGCAAGGTGGTGAACCTTTTCCTCGTACTTTTGCAGCTCTGTCGCTTGATCTTGGAACTTCTTCTGCTGTTTGGTCAGTTTCACACGCTCGGATGCGCTGGCATGGTCGATGGCGTCACCGAGCTGGGCAAGCTGGGTGCGGTAACGCTCCTGCTGTTCATGTACATAGTCGGTGCGCAGACGGGCGAGAAGATCGCGCTGATAGCGGTGCATATAGCACAGCGCCTTGAACCCGTTCTTCTTGCCGCTGTCAAAGAGCCAGTAGATCGGACGCTTCTGATAGGTTTTCAGATGGTCGGCATAGAAGTCATTCAGGAAGTAGCTGCGGATCACCTCGCGGGGCGTACCCTTGCCGCCCAGCGCGTCGGCAACAAACTTGAGGTTTTCTTCCAGCGTATCATCGCCATAGACCTTGCGGACAAACTCCACGAAGCGTCCGGTAATGTCATCATCAAAATACTCGTCATCGCAGATGGGGATGATGTTGTCGCTGTCCGGGATGATGGTCTTGTACTTGCTGGCGTCCCATTCGCCGCCCGCATAGGCAAGCCCGTCCACGTCCAGAGAATACCGCCCGAACATACAGCCCACGGCATAGGAAATGAGGGAGACGATCTCGTCGCGCATGGTGCGGACGTAGTTGCTGCCCTTCATAGACTCCGGCACATCGTCACGGCTAGTGAACACGCGATGCACCGTCACATCCTTGTCCGCCACATCTGGCGTCAATTCGTCCTGCAAACCGTAAATGTCAATGAAAATACGGTTGAGTTCTTCTTCGTTCTTTTTGAGCTGCTGGAAGCGGGCTTCGCACTCGGCTTGCCAAGCAGCATATTTCTCGGAAATCAGTCTTCCCATATCAATTATCCCTCCGACAGTTCAACACTTAAAATTACCCGCAAGTAAGATGCAAGCTGTAAGCAAGTTGTAAGCAAGTCGTAAGCAAGTTATAAGCAAGATTTCCACGGGACTATTTTGTAATATACCATCGAGCAGCGCTTGTATTTCCAACACTTATTACTTTTCCGGCTGTGCGCAATTCCCGCAACAGTTTTTGTATTTGACTGCGACTTTGGCTTGGCAAAACTTGCTGCAATTCTTTGAACGGAGTACCAACTTCGTTGTTCTGGCGGATGTGCTTTAGCAGCAGTTCCTTGTTGGTATCTCGATCCAAGCCGACGTGCCTTGTATGCACACCGGTTTTGCCCGTCGCTGCATAGAGACTTCTGGCAAGAACATACTTCTTGCGACCGATATGCTCGACAATGCCCATTTCGATCAGCCGGTTCAAGCGAGACTGCATCTTCTCGTTCAGCGGTCTTTCGTGGTACAGAGCATCAATCACGAGGAAATCCTCGGTGGACAGCAGCTCCGCGCCTCTTTCGCTGATCCGGTTGATAACGGAGAGCATCGCTTTGTCGAGGATCAGACCATTCAGCGTAACGCTGACGAAGAAGTCATCCGTGCCTGTGAAGTCCGGAAGCGGCTTTGCCTCCTGCACACTTAGCTCAAACATCAGGTTCATGCCCTGACCGGAACGCTCCACCATGCCGCAGAGGGAAAGAATCTCCGCGATACGGCGGTTGCGTGGGAGCTGGCGATCCAGTATGTTGTCGAGCGTAATGCCGAAGGGAAGTCCTCCGGGACTTTCGACAACCAATCTGTCGCGGAACTGGCGGACAAAGATGCTGCCGCCAAACTGATAGTTTCTGTGGCTCACCGCGTTCAGGATCGCTTCTCGGACAACGCGCTCATTGAAGGTCGCAATGTCAAACACGAAAAAGCCTTCCTGATAGTGCTGCTTGTCGTTCCGCAGATTGACAAGCTCCCACACGCGGTCATAGCAAGCGAAGAAGCCTACCTTAAACTCTTCTCTCTGATTTGCCGGACCCGACGCTTCGGAGGAACGGTACTCGAAAATGATCTCCGCTTGCGGCAGATAGTTGATGATCGCCGCGTTCTTTCCGAACAGGATCAGGGCTGCATACGTTACGCCTTCATCCGTGATTGCGCCGCAGTCATGGAGAAGCTGCTGCTTTGACAGCGTGGCAAGCTGCTTTTTTCCGCTCTTTTCGATCCACTTGGCACGGAAGTTTTCAATGGCGGTCTCGTCCAAATCATCGACCGTTGCCCCGGTGCAGATCGTCCCGGAAAAATCGCCGCCGGTCTCTTCATAGATGCTGCGGCGCATATCCTCCGGCATATGCTTGAGCGTATCGCCCTCGTAAATCCACGCTACGCCTTCGTATTGCACCGGCAAGCCGATTGGACGGCTCTTCACGTCGAAGACCAGAACCCGCTTTCTTTCATAGTTGAAGAGCTGAAAATCAACATTGACCTTCAATTTCTCGATCAAGCCCATGCGGGTGCGCTCCGGCTGGTCAAAAGCTGCGCTCCCGACCACGCTGCGGGGTCTCTTGTCCGTGATGCCAAATACCAGCTTGCCGCCGCCATTGTTCGCCAAAGCGCAGCAGCACTTCGCCGCCTCTCCAAAGTCAAAGCGATTTTTGGCTTCCTTGAATTGGACGTGTTCGCCCTCTTTGGCTTCCAGAAGCTCTTGAACAGTTTCTAAATATGGCATAGCGTTTCTCTCCTGTTATTACTTTCTCCTAATCAACTTGTCAAAACGACTACTTTGCACAGTGCATTCGCAATTTAGCTCTAATTTCTCAATGCTCTCAGAAACCATGCGCTTTGTCTGTTCTTGCATCCAAGGCGAAAATGTAATCGTTATCTTCTCCAACCTTGAAAAGCTTATCGGTATTAATATATACTCGAAGTCTGGCAGTTCAACTATCGGCTGCTTTTCTTCGAATGCTGAAGCGCTATATTGAAAGTCAGCAACTATTCGCACCTCATGTTGGAATGCCCAACTGTCAGACTTTACTGAAGCAACAGTAGATAGATTATACAAATTGTTTGCAGGCAACTGGTAGCTTGAAATTGCTAAATCATTTTTATACACAATCGGTTTTGTGCTAGTATGAATCCAGACATTTGGATATGGCATTTTAGCATCATTAATGTTCATAAGATAAAAATTAATACAATCTGCACCGTGACGGTAAGCTTTTGCATACCGTGTTGTATCGATTATAATACTATGAAAACTAAAAGAACTACGTGGAATTACAAATTGAATCCTAACGCCATATTTGTCACCTGAATACATATTCCACAATGGGATATTTTCATCTTCACTATAATCAAAACAAGAAACATACGGGAGTGCCTCACCGTTGTCAATCAAGGGCTGTAGATAAGATTGTTCCTTTAAATCATCAACATTCTTTATGCAATTTGCTTTCAATTCTCTGTTCTTGAGTATGCACAACAGTGATTCAATGTCCGTATATTGAGAAAACGAAGTCCACTCTTTTGACCTCTGTTTTAGGAGCCGACTATCATCGTCATGGTCGCCAATTACAGAAATTCGTCTTCCAATGTTCATAATTGCACCTCACACCAGCGGATTCCGCTTGAAATCCCATGAGGTTTCATAGGAATCCCAATCAGTTCTTGAAATCGAAATGTTTATTCTAGCAAGTTTCGAAACTTTTTCCTCGGCATCGCCCGTCTTGATCGGTAAGTTTGATACGGCACCTGTTGAGTAGTGCAGTCCTGTACAGGACACATCTAAAAACTTCTGTATGGGACTTGTGTTCAATAGTCCAAGAATAAACTCAAGACTATCATCCTTTTTAACAAATAATGATGGTCCGGATGTATCAAACAATGCTCCCGATGGAGTATAGCGCGCCGAGAAATTCCCGGATTTGATATCCGACCAGGAAATATTTTTTCTGAAATTAAAGTTTATGTTATAGTTGGATGACTTTATTTTACCGGCAACAGTGTAATTCCGAATTGCAGCACCGTTATCAAACCAATTTACTACATAATCTCTATTTCCATACCATTTTCTAAAAGTGCCGCCTTTGCTATACGGAAACCATTTCATAGACCTATTGTTGCTTTTACCACTAATCGCTAAGTTCTCAGAAGAACACTCAAACCAGAATCGCATAAACAAGTCCCCGTTTCCTGTTACAAGTCCATGCCTCGTCTCAGCAAATGCCTCTAATTTCTTCTGCTGTGCCATGTTATCAATGACAGCACTTGAAATCCAGAATGAAAAAGTCTTTCCATCAAGCTTTTCAAAATCCATTAATTTAGCCGTATATCGATTACAATTCGATACATTGCGTACATTTGCAATGCTTAAGAATGCCTGCTCTTTGCTCAATTCCGATTCTTGTTCTTGCAAATCAATGTAATAACTAATATACTCCGGCAATCTTATGTTCTGTATAACATAAGCACATGTCCTAACTTTTTCTCCACTTATTTCATCAAATGCTTTTGTTCCGAGATAAATCATATTTACAAAAGCACTGGCATTTATAAGGGCTTCTCTCATATTCTCGAATCTTGAATTAAACATAAACGACTGTTGCGTAATCAATGATTGTATGCCATTCTTTTTTAAAAGTTTTCTGCATTTTTCAACAAAAACGCAGTACAGATCTTGCTTAAATGCGTCAAATTGTGCTTGTATATAGTCATAGAGCATGCCACCAAGATTAGCAATTCCCATATACGGTGGATTCGTACAAACAACATCATACTTCTGCGCCAGCACTGCCCCCAATTCAACCAGATTCCAGAGCGCATCTTTTGTATCCTCAAGATTCAGTTCATCCATGCTGATCTGGTCAGAATAATCAACCGTTCCAACGAAGCGATACAGCAGACCCCAATCAAGCATATCAACATTCAAAATAGAGCCATATTCTTTTGCATCGCGGAACGTATCAAGTAGGTATTCTAATTGCGTTAATGCTGTGTTGCGCTCAACCTCACTCATCGACCAACCAAAGAATTTCAGCTGATTTCGGTTAATACCGATGCTCTCGCGGATAGAGTAGACATTCGGCTGAATCCCGCGTGTGAGCAAGCGCCGGTCATACTGCCGCGCCTTCATCATGACCGCAAAATAGGCAAGCTGCGCCGCACGGTCATCAATGTCAAGACCGTAGAGATTGTTCTTGAGGATGCTCTGCGCTGCCTCGCGCTGATCCCAACCAGCGGAGGTATAAATCTGCATCAGCACATCGAAGGCATAGACAAGGATATGACCGCTGCCCATGCAGGGGTCGATGACCTTGATCTCTTCCGGCTTGATGGTCTTGTATGCCTCGCGGAGCTTAGCAAGCTGCGCTTCCACCTCCGGCTCCTGCTCGGCTTCGTCCAGATAGTATTTCCAGCCGCCCCGCAGTTCGGCATTGGGGTGTCCTTCTAGCCAAAGTCTGCCGAGGGAGTTTTCCACCATGTAGCGGACGATCCAGTCCGGCGTGAAAAGCTGCGTCGCGGCGGGGATGCGCTCCTTCGTGATCTTGACGTTCTTCTTGAGCTGGGCAAAGGTATCGTCTTTCAGCTCGGTGTTGTAATACTGATACAACCAGCCGATGATCTGAATGGCATCCTGCCAGTCCTCTTCGGGAATGTCGGAAACCATGTGACCAAGAACGCTGTCCTGACGGAGAATATTGTTTGGCAGCAGCATTTCCGTGTAGCCGCCCATCCGCTCGAACATGACAGGAAGCGCACTGTTCAAGGCGTTGCACTGCGTCAACAGCAGGTAGCGGTAGAGGGCTTCGGTGTCGTTGCTCTCGATATACTCTGCCACCTTGCCGCTGTCCAGTCCCGGCAGATCAAGGTGCAGCACATTGTTCAGGATCTCCGGCTTGAATGCGCCGGAAGCATCCGAGAACACGCGGATATGGGAGGGCAGATAGTTGTTGACCTCCATAAAGCGCAGGGCGATGAAGCGGTTGAACCAAGTGTAGGCAACCTCTTCCATGACCTGCTGATAGCCCTTTTCCTTGATTTGCTTGATGAGTTCCTGCCGCTGGGACTTTTCCTCCGCTGTCAGCAGCCGCCCATTCAGGGTGTCCGCAGAGGCGTCACCAAAGCCGGACTCGTCAATTCCATATTGATAGGCACGCTGTGAAACCTGAGCAATCAGCTCGTTCCGCGCCCAGATCGCAAACTTCTGAATTGCGTTCTTGTTCATCTTCTTATGCTCCTTTAGTTGATCTGCACACCATCGCAGCTTTCGAGCGTCCTCATGAGCTTTTCGCGGATCGCCTCGACGTACTTATCAATGTCTTCCTTGCTTTGCAGACGCTTGACTGAGCAGAGGTCATACCGGCGCACGGTCATGATCTTCGGGGGCTTCGGCGCGGGTGTTCCGGGTTTCGCGGTCGCTGCGGGCGCGGGCTTCTGCGCTTCCTGCTGACGGGAGGCGGACATGACCTCCATGCGGCGGCAGATAGTGTCCTTGTAGTTGAGAAGCTGCGTGATCATAGCGTCCAGCTCGGTGAGGGAGGTCGCGGTTTTCGCCGCTTCGCGCTTATTCACAAAATGATCGTCCGCCTGACGGAGCAGCGCCCCAGCGTCCCGCGCTTCGCTGGCAAGCTGGTGAACATCCTGCATACACTGGCGGATGTTCTCGGCAACTTCCTCGCGCTTCATATCCAGCAAGCCGTCGTAGGCAGTCTTGACCTTCTGGACAAGCTCCGGCAGCTCCCCAATACGGGAATAGGGCTTTGGCATGGCAAGGATTGTGGACATCGTGCTGATGACGTTCAACGTGTCTGCGTCCGCCGCGAAGTAGTCTCTTTCCTTGAGGATGCTGGCAAGCCGCTTCTTGGCATCATCAAACACCGTCCGCTGCGCCTTGAAGAACATCTCCACGCCTTCCATATCCTCGGCGGAATCGAGAAGATCATCCTGCCGCTGCACCATCCGTTTGAGCAATGCAACATTGTCCTTGCGCTGGCTCAGAACGTCGTTCATCAGGTTGCGGGCAGCAGTGACGGTTTCCTTTTCGGGGTAACGCTCTTTGGAGTAGAACTCGTCAAGGAGCTTCTGATAGTGGCTCTGCTTGGTTTCAAAGGTATTCAGAACAAAGCGGATCAGCCCGTCCTCGTCGGAGGGAATGTCCATCGCGCCCAGATAGTCCCGCAGGAAGTTGACGCTCTTGCGGATCAGTTCTTCGGAGGGGGCAATACGCCGCGCGACGATGGCTTTGTCGATCTCGGTCTTCTTGCGCAGGAAGTCCACCAAACGGCGCTCTTCCTTGCCGACCACCGCGCCGCCATAGTTGATCTGGATTTTCTGCTGGACGATTAGACGGGCAATCAGGGCTGCAATGTCGATTTCCTTCCAACCGTAGGGGATCGCCTGATACCGGCGCTGCACATCGCCCATCGAGGTCTTGAGCATCTTCTGGTTTTGCAGCTCCAACCACTGACTGATCTCATTGAGGGCGTCTTCGTTGTTCGCGCCCAGCCCGGTAAAGCCGACCTCTTCATACGCGCCGTTGAGGATAGCGAGAATATCGGCATCGCTGTCCACGAACTGATTGACCATGTTGAGCTTGGAATAGACGCTCTCGACAAGGCTCTTCATAGCCTCATCCAGCTTGTCCTTCGCAGAGCCGTATTTCAGGTCGAGGATTTCACCGTGAACATAGAACTTGCCCTCGACGATGGCTTTTTCAATCAGGCTGCGGGCATGGCTTTCCAGTTTCCGTGCTTCATCGTTGCGGTCGCGGATGATCCGCTGGATGCTCTCCGGCATCTGCGACACATTCCGCTGCTTGACATACTTGCGGATCTTCATCGCCTGTTCCAGCTCATCAAAATAGGGCGTGTCCGCCGAGAGAACAACGATTGCCTCGTTGTTGACCTGTGAGTCCATGATAAGCCGCTGATCTCCAACGCCGTAGAGGTCGCTTGCCACGGTGACAATGCGAAGCCGCATTCCGCCAGTGGATGCACCGTTCAGCGTCTCGTCAACGTACTGATCGTAAGCAAAGTCATACTTGCCGTATTTATATTTCTTTGCCGGATAGATTTCACCGTAGACCGTCTGAGAAATGCTCTGAACGATCTGTGCGCTGTCAACCGGCGTATTCTTGATGTCGATGGCAATATCCTGTTCCTCATCTGTCAGGAAGGCATAGGTATCGCCATTGCGGGAGATGTAGTTCTGAGACAGAAGGCGTTCCAGAGAAGCCGTGATGGATGCGCGGAGAGCAATCTTGTCCGTGTGAATATCGTCGATCATCAGGATGGCGATGTTCTCGATGTTCGCCTTGACATCCTCAATATAGCGGACAAGGTAGAGCAGCTTGAGGACATTCACGTCCTGCTGTTCCAAGCCGTCGTTGGCATCCGCCGCATTCTGGCAGCGGTCGATGACCCGGCGGATGGCGCTCTCCAAGAAGGTATGTACCGTGTCATAGAACTGATAGAACGGCACAAGAGCGTTTTCATCCTTGTTTTCAATTTTCTGCGCCGCCTCTTGGAAGCCGGACAGCATGGAGCGTTCACCGCCCGAAAGGTGTTTGCCGGAGTTTCCGTGCTTGCGGATTTCCGCGAGAACCTTCTGGATGACGATGAACTGATACGGAACAAAGGGAAAAGTCGCGCTGAACTCCGCTGCGCTGGTAAAGCCCTTGATGTCGAGGATCGGATTATCAAAGGCAAACAGGCTCTTTAAGCCGGAAGCCTCTTTCTCATACTCCATTTGCAGAAGGTGATCTGCGTCCTCTGTCTTCGCCAGAACACGCTTTTTGATGACCTCATCGACAGACGAGGAAGAAAGGCTCAGACGGGTGTTGAAGCGCCCCTGAATCTTGGAGAAGTCATCGCCGGACACTTTCACAACGGAGTCGATCGCTTCCTGACTTGTCACCATGACCCAGACCTTGCCACAGCATCGCCGACCAATTTCCTCTACAATGGCTTGTAAATTTCCCATCAGATCACTGTTGTCTCCAATAAAGAAGCCAACTTCATCCACCATAAACAAAAGGCGGAAATTATTCGGCTTGGTGTCAACATACGCGACGATGTCGTCCACCAACTGAGCGACGCTTAACTCATTTGTTTCCTCTCCGTTAAACCAATTATGTGCCGCCCGTTCGCTCATTCCAAGTACATCTTGTAAAACTGTTACAAGATCATCTTCAAAAAAGGCAAACGCGTCACGATCATCCACCCACGGCGCACCATGTACACTTTCAAACGCCGCACGAAACGCCTCGGTTTTACCCTGTTTCTCGATAAAACGCTCCAAACGAGCAACCTTCAGATCATCCCCATAAAAGCCGCAGTGCCGATAAAACATCTTTGCAAAAACACGCAGAATCGCAGTTTCATCCTTGTTCACTGGCGCCTGCTTTAGAATATCAAACAAGATTGTCTCAGTCGGCATTGATGAGCTTCTGACTGCATCGGCGTACATCATCGGGTCGTCGAATTTGTTTGCGAAGTAATCAATGGCGTGTTTACCATCCACCTCTTTGTTGGAGAGCAGGTAAGACAGCATTTTCAGAAAGTGAGATTTACCGCTTCCAAAGAAACCAGAAATCCAGACGCCAATTTTTCCTGTCGGATAATCGATGGCTTTGACATAGTTATCAAAGAATGTGGCAAAATGGCGCCGTAGTTCTTTCGTGATAATATACTCGTCAAGTTCCTGCTTCAAACTCCGCTGATCGTCCTGCGATACCTGAACAACACCATTGATGTCACGGTCGATGTCCTTTTGGAACATACTTTGTATTTTCATAGTGCCTTCCTCCAATTACAAAAGGTTGAATGCCCGGTAGTAGTGTCCGTCCAGAAACTTTCCAAACAATCCAAGGTCCTGTCCGTTGAACGATCCCGGATAAAACATCACAATAGGGATGTCCTCAAAGAGATGCTGCATACTGTCCAGCATTTTATGAGAGCGCATAAACGGGAAGATTTTTCCCACGCCGGTCAGGAAGAGAACATCACCGTACTCATGCGGCTCATACTTCATGTATTCCAGAAGTGCCTCCGGCGTTGCGATCTTTTGAAGCTGCTTGAGAAGGTATTCCTTCCCGCGTTTTTCTTCCAGTCCGTCCACGGATTTCAGAACGCGCTTGTCCTCCAGGAGCTTGAGAAAAATCTCATAGAGATCGCATTCTTTGATGTGGTATGGCGTTCCATTTTCCGCTTTCAGCCGGGAAACGAAGTCTCTGACGATCAACTCATCTGCCGGATCATAGCAGAACACATGAATGCCGACTTCGTTGCTTAATCCTTTATTGGCAAGAAAACTGGGGTCGGATATTCTGTCCCGGATTCTATCCAACTCTTGCTTGATGTCGCTCATGCCAGAGCCTCCTATCTAAAGCAGTTAAAAGCTGCAAGTGCTTCGAGATCGTTATTTCTGCGGATGCCTTCTTCCAGCTCTTCGCAGAGGAACAGCGGATTGAGCCGCGTGGATTTGAAGGTGTCAAGGATCTCAACCTCAACTAAAATCTTCGTCAGCACTTGCTTGATCTTATTGACCGTTGACTCACTCCATCCGGCAATGTCATCGTTCTGTTCCTGCAAGTGGGAAAAGAAGACATTCAGGTCTTTCCGCGAAAACTCGAAGTCCTGACTCCGGAACTTTTCTCCGATCACGCCGACCATGAAGTCCCAGACAATGCGGTTGTATCGCATCATGGCATAGAGGTTGATCTGCTTTGCAATCTCAACCGGAGCCGATGATAATTCCTGCCGGAGCTGTTCATCGTCCAGAGCGTCCAGCCGTTTGTAGCAGCTTCGCACCATGCGGGCAACAAGCCGCTCGGTGGGGTATTGAAACAAATTGTTCTTTTTGATTTCTTCGATAGCGTCCTCCACGGATGTCCCGTCGAGGTAATATTTCGATGCAATGCGGATTTCATAGAAGAGGAACTGTTCCGCCGTGATCGTTCCGTTATAAATCAGAGATCGTCCCATTCGCTTCTCCATCCGAGCCTGTCTCCCAAGCTCATTGTTCTCATATCATATTGGCTGTCCCATAAAGCGGACTTGATCATGTGTTTTCACGCGAATCCGGCACAATTTCCATAATATCTTCCACGCCGCAGTCCAGTGCCGTGCAAATTTTCAAAAGTATTTCCGTCGTAACATGACCATTTCGCCCCATTTTTGTGACGGATGCCGGGCTAATGCCCGCTTTCGCGCACAGATCCTTCTTTTTCATATCCTTGTCAATCAGCAGTTTCCAAAGCTTCTTGTAGCTCACAGCCATAGTTCGATTCCTCCAGATGAAAAAAGTGCTCTGCTGCTTTGCAGAACACCTTTGTGCAAAGCTGCCAAGTCTAACAACAGCGCTTCGCAGCGTTGTATCTTATTGTATCAAAACAGGATGGAAAATGCAAGGAAATGATAAATACGAACGATTTTTATTTCGAAGACCACTTATCGAATTCGTCCTTATCTTTGTTTATTGCCGCGCAAATTCTGCATCTCATAAGACACATGAATTATGCTGTTTTGCGCGCGAAAATTCTATGCTATTCGTACCGAATGCGCAAACATTAATTAAGTGTCTTCACCGAAACTCCCACAAATGCAGTTGAGCCTTTCCCATTTCTCTGCTACAATTACAATAAGAAAAACGCAGCGGAGGTTCTTCCATGATCCGTGATATCTGCAAAGATGAATTTTTTCTGTCTCAGAAGGCAGAACCCGCGACGGCGGATGATTTGGCAATCGCGCAGGATTTGTTGGACACGCTCACCGCGCACAAGGACAGTTGCGTGGGCATGGCGGCGAATATGATTGGCGTCAACAAGCGCATCATCGCGTTCGACAACAATGGTGATTACATGGTCATGTTCAATCCCGTGATCGTCAAAAAATCCGCGCCCTATGACGCGGAGGAGGGCTGCCTGTCCTTGAGCGGCACACGGAAAACGAAGCGGTTTCAGACCATCAAAGTCCAGTGGCAGAACGAGCAGTTCCAGACGCGCATCAAGACGTTCTCCGGCTGGACGGCGCAGATCATTCAGCATGAGATCGACCATTGCGAGGGAATTTTGATATGATTTTATACTTTTCCGGCACAGGAAACAGCAAATATGTCGCCAAGCGAATCGCAGACGCGCTTGGTGATGAGATCGTAAATCTGAACGACCGCATCAAAGCCGGTGACACTTCGCCCGTCGAAACCGGCGAGCGAGTTATTATCGTCACGCCAACGTATGCGTGGCGCATTCCGCGCGTCGTGCGCGACTGGCTTCGGAAAACGGAACTGCGCGGCGCAAAGCGGTCATGGTTCGTTATGACCTGCGGCAGCGAGATCGGCAACGCCGACAAGTACAATCGCGAACTCTGCGTGGAAAAGGCGATTTCCTGCATGGACACGGTGCAGATCGTCATGCCGGAGAACTACATTGCGATGTTCTCCGCACCGCAGGCGGACGAAGCGCGGGAAATCGTCGCCAAAGCCGAGCCTAGCATCGACCGAGCAATTGCGGCGATTCAGAGCAATCAGCCGTTCGCGCCGACGCGAAACAATCTCTACGACCGCTTTATGAGCGGCCCGGTCAATCCGATTTTCTATAAATGCTTCGTCAAGGCAGATGCTT
>ENA-OUQF01000796-OUQF01000796.1-human-gut-metagenome-genome-assembly--contig:-NODE-796-length-21658-cov-16.124473_pt1 | contig 21658 bp, 24 predicted proteins | sample MGYA00237947_ERZ548826 | MGnify/ENA primary metagenome ERZ548826 (study PRJEB26490, sample SAMN05194701) | human gut metagenome | biome: terrestrial biome; feature: human-associated habitat; material... | reverse complement strand
CTCAGGCTGAATAGCTTCATATTCTTTTCTGAACTCATCATCTTTTAACTGCTTAAAAAGCATATCATCAAATGTTTTAATCTCTGTGTCACCCACTGTCTGAATCTTGTTGCAATCACTGATTTAATACGGTATCCAAGAGAAATTATCATATCAAGATTATAATGAGGAATCTGCCTTGTCACCTCACGATTTCCTTCTTTTCGAACCTGTCGGAAATTCCGACAGGTTGAAATTTCGTCTAATTCACCCTCCTCATAAATATGCTTAATATGTTCTACTACATTTGTTCGAGAATACTTAAGGTTTAAAAAATGCTACCGCAATCGCGTCCGGTCCGATGTGCGTTCCGATCGTGCTTCCGATCGTGGTATACCGGATCTCCTTTAGTCCGTTCTCCCAGATTGCCCGGCTGTCCGTGATATACTTTTGCAAGAGCGCATCGGAAAGTCCCGTGTAGCCGAGGAGCACCGGTCTGCTAAAGTCCACCCCGCCGGCTTTTTCGATCTCCTGCATCAGAAGGTTGTTGCCCATCTTTGAGCCACGGGCTTTTCCTAGAATATTGATCACGCCATCCGTAAGGGAGATAACCGGCTTAATGTTCAAAACCATTCCTGCAAACGCTACCGTCTTTGAGATCCGGCCGCCTCTCTTTAAATATTCCAGCGTATCCACAAGCGCCACAATGACAATTTTCTTTTTTTCTTCCTCCAGTCGCTGTGCAATCTCCGCCGCGTCCATTCCTTCCTTTAAGAACTGCAGGGCAAGCTCAACCAGTATCCCACCACCGATTGCGACACTTGTGCTGTCGACCACACAGATATTTTCATATTCCGCTGCCGCTAAAACAGCACTCTGGTATGTCCCGGAGAGCTTGGATGCAAGCGTGATCACCACCGCGCTTTCCCCGGCTTTCCTTGCTTTATCGTATTCCACTTCAAACGCTGCCGGAGTCGCCTGGCTTGTGGAAGGGAACACATCCGTTTCCACCAGTTTCTCATAAAAAGTCTTGTGGTCGATGGTAACACCGTCAACAAACTCCTCATCTCCAAACCGCAGCGTAAGCGGCACCACAGATACCTGCGCCCTGATTTCAGGAGTGAGATCCGATGTGGAATCCACTATAATTCTTGTCTTCATATTTTTGCCCTCATAATGTAGTTGTTCTATTTGTTTCTGTATACTGTCCGATATTTTCTGTTTATATGATATTTGTTAATTTTAGATATAATTTCTATTTCAAGAAGAAATGTAAGAGTTTTTCATAGAGACGGCTCTTATAGGGCTGATAGCGCATAGGCAGATCCATCCATGTCTTTTTATCTACGATGGATTTGCTATGGGAAAATGCCTCAAAGCCTGCCCGTCCATGATAAGCTCCCATGCCGCTCTCCCCGACACCGCCGAAGCCCATCTCACTTGTTGCGAGGTGAATAACAACATCATTTATGCAGCCGCCCCCGTAGGAAAGTTCGTTGGTCACACGGGCAATGTTCGCTTTGTCAGATGAAAACAGATAAAGTGCTAACGGTTTTTGCTTTTCTTTCAGCGATTGCAGCATCGTATCGAAATCGTCAAATGTCAGCACCGGAAGTATCGGCCCGAAGATTTCTTCCCCCATAACCGCATCCTCCTCGCCTACATCGTCCATGACGGTCGGTGCAATCCGGCAGGTACTAGCATCCGTCTCCCCGCCAGTCCTGATCTTGTCCGCATCCAACAGTCCGCAAAGCCGGTTGAAATGCTTCTCGTTGATGATTCTTCCATAATCGCTGTTTTTTAGAGGTTCTTCGCCAAACTGAAACCGGATCTGCCGTTTCAGTTCTGCAAGGAGCTCCTCCTTTACCGCCGTCTCGCAAAGGATATAGTCCGGCGCCACGCAGGTCTGCCCGCAGTTTAAGTATTTTCCAAAGACAATCCGCTTTGCCGCCAGCCGGATGTTGGCACTATGATCAACAATGCAGGGACTTTTTCCTCCAAGCTCAAGCACTACGGGTGTGAGATAGTCAGCCGCATGGCGCAGTACCTCCTTCCCGACCGCCTGACTTCCTGTAAAGAAAATAAAGTCAAACTTCTGATCCAAAAGTGCTGCGTTTTCTGCTCTTCCGCCTGTGACGACCGCCACATATTCCGGTGCGAAACACTCCCCCAGCATCTTCTCAATGATTGCGCTGGTTGCCGGAGAATAGGCGCTTGGCTTTACGATCGCCGTATTTCCTGCTGCAATGGCATCCGCGAGTGGATCAATGGTAAGTAGAAGCGGATAATTCCACGGACTCATGATCAGCGTATTGCCATAAGGAACCGGCTGCCGGAAGCTATGGGAAGCAAAATGTGCAAGCGGTGTGTAAGCAGTACGCCTTTTGGAAAATCTCCTGACGTGCCGGATCATATAAGATATTTCCGAAATTGCCAGACCGCTTTCGCACATAAAGCTTTCATACGTGCTCTTCCCAAGATCAGCCTTAAGAGCCTCCCCAATCTTAGCTTCATACTTCCTGACTACTACATACAGCTTCTTCAGCTGCCGGATGCGGAAGTCCACAGGGATTGTCGCACCGCTTTTATAATACGCCCGCTGGGCTTCCAGCAGCTTCTTTATCTCTGATTCCGTCATGCAAGTGTCCCTCCTTCTGCAACCTGTTCATAAAAAGTCTCCAGCTCTTCTCTGGTCATAAGCTTTGGCACCGGATACAACGGATTTGCCTCTTTCTCCGCGTGCGCTGCCATTACCGGGATATCCTCCCTGCGGATACCGGAAAGCTTCTTCGGGATTCCCATGCCCTCATTGAGTTCTTCGATCGCACGGATAAACTTCTTTGCCCCGGTTTCCACTGTGTCCGCCTCTGTGCTTACCCCTGCGGCGATTCCCAGACGATGCAGCTTTTTATAGGCACTTTTTCCATACGCCTTCAGCACATAGGGCATGATTACCGCGTTGGCAAGACCATGCGGGATTCCATATTGCCCGCCGAGGGAATGTGCAACCGCATGGATATAACCCACATAGGATTTTGAGAAGGATACACCCGCCTTGTAGGCAGCGTGCAGCATATTCTCGCGTGCCTTCCGGTTCTTTTGATTGTTATATGCAGTTTTAACATTTTGGAATACCAGCGTTGTTGCCTCAAGTGCAAGTCTCCGTGTCTCTTTGGTCGTAGACCTTCCGATGTATGCCTCTACCGCATGTGTCAGAGCATCCATTCCTGTGGTTGCAGTCAGCTGCGGTGGCAGCGAATAGGTCAGTTCAGCATCCAGCACCGCATAATGTGGAATCAGGGGGAAGCTCATAAGCGCATACTTGTGACGCTTTACCGGATCTGTGACGATTGCCGCAAGAGTCACCTCGCTTCCGGTTCCTGCTGTCGTCGGGATTGCGATGAGTGTTGGCAGCTTCCGCATCACGCGCAGAATCCCCTTCATCTGCCCTACGGTTCGTTTCGGATATGCCACTCTCGCCCCAAGCGCCTTTGCACAGTCCATCGAAGATCCCCCTCCGATGGCGATCAGGCAGTCGCACTTCTTCTGTCTGTATAAAGTAAGCGCCTCCTCCACATTATCAACCGTCGGATTCGGCTGCGTTTTGTCGTACACTACATATTCGATATTGTGGGCGGTCAGGACATCCTCCAGCGGCTTCGTCAGTCCATTGTTTACAATCCCCCTGTCTGTCACGATCAGCGCAGATCTGCGGTGCTCCTTTTCAAACACCTCCGGGATTTTGCTGCAGGAGCTTACAATTTCAGGCTCACGGTAAGGCAAAAGCGGAAGTGCGAGTCGAAACCCGATTTGAAATATCCGGCAATAGAGTGCTTTCACAAAAAACATAATGATTTCCCCCTGTTAATTTTCAAGTTTTTGTACGATGCTTTCAAGATTCTGGCTGATAAGGGACAGGTTTCTGTAAAACCGGATACGGTCTTCCTCCGACAGCTCATCGCTTAATCTGTCGAGCACATGCGCGATTTTTTCCGAAATCTTCTCCGCAGCCTCGCGCCCTTTGTCCGTCAGCACAAACGTACTTTTATATTTCTTGGCAGTCTTTGACTCACATATCAGATACCCGTTCTTTTCCAGATAATCGACTGCACGCGAGATCGTTGCCTTGTCCTCCTCGCAGCGTTCGCACAGATCCGTTTCCGTCAGTCCCTCCACCGTATACAGATAGTACAGACAGGAAATATGCACGCTCCGCAGATTATACTCTGCCATCTCCGCATTCTTGATTTTTCGAATATTCCGATTGATCCGGTTGATAAGTACCGTAAATGTCTCAAAGCGCTCCTTCAATGCGACCTCTCCTCTTTCTCGTCTCTTGTTGAGTTTTCAACAAGTATAAAGTCTATCACAGGTTTGTTGAAATGTCAACAAGCAGTGTAGTTATGCTCCATACAGAACTTCGTCAGACCGTCATAGATCAGATCGCGGTTTGCCCGGTAAGCATCCACATCCCCGGTCTGTCCGATGCACTTTACCAGCATTTTCTGCATCAGGCTCGGTGCACACACATAGCCGAGTGCCCTTGTCCGTGGCATCCGCAATCAGCAGCCGTTCTATGTAACAGACGAGGACGGCGTGGAAACAGGCGAAGATGTTGCCCTTGACGATAGCTGGAACTATACCGACATCCTCTGGAACGGCATACAAGCAGAAAAGGTGCGGCGGGCATTTGAGAAACTAAATTACCGGGAACAGACCTTGCTTGAAAAGCGTCTTGCGATCTGCATGACCTGTGGGCGTGTCGGCCCATGGAAAGACCGCCCCACCTTTGAAGAACTGGCGGTTATGTTTGAGGGCAGCACAGCCAGCGGTGCAGAACGAGCCTATCGGAAAGCAGTAGACAAACTGACGGAACTTCTGGTTGCCGAGGGTGCGCTCCACGCTGTCCGACTAAAACAGAAATCCAAGACCAAGCGCAAAAAGAAAATCGCCGCCGCAATCTACGAATATCAAGCAGACTGCGACGGCGAATGGGGCGAGATTTCATTGAATTTTGAGAACGGCACAGCAAAAATAGTCCGGCTTGCCGATTGGGATACGATGAAAACAAACCGCTTTGCGAACAAGGCGATAGCGTATCTTCTGAACTGTGAAAATGAGAAACTGCCAAAGGAAACAATGGTGGCATTTGAACCATAAAAAGAAAAACCGCTACAACATCCCTCCCACTTTGGAATGAGAATTGCAGCGGTTTCACATCCACCACTTGAGTTAGGCATTGTAAACTCGATGCTCTTAACACCTTCTGCACCGATGGTCAGATAATACTTGGCAGGTTCATCTATATTGGAAGAAAAACCTTCAACTTGGAGACAGTCATCTTTGAACACCAGGCGCCCCGATTGAACCGGTTCGTCAGTATTATATTTCCTTTTATCTACATAGAGGTATCCATCAGCTTCATGAAATCTGAGGGTAAAATCGAAATTTCCTCGATCAGACAGCTCATAGCTTGCTTCATTTGCATAGTCATAGATGATGACACGGTTATCAATCATGCCAGAACCCCAGCTGATTGTAGAACACAATTCGGGCAGACCGTCACCGGAAAGGTCACAGAAGTATGCGTTCCAGATTGGCATCCCGGTATAAAGTGAAGTGCTTTTACTACCCTTAACAGCCAGCATCTCTCCATAAGACCAACGGAAGGTCACATCCGGAAACTCGGTGAGGTTGATTTCAAGGCTACCGTCTCATTTCATTTCATCAGGGGTTTCAAGGTAATCAAACCATTTGGTTACGGCCGCAGTCGTATCGTTGGGTTTGAAAGCTTCTCCCGTGGAATGGAATCTTTCGCCGTCCTTAACTTTGACATAAACGAAGTTGTTGGAGTCATGCTCGACAAACACGAGGTCATTATGAGTTTAAAACCTTTACCGACATCCTGCAAAGGTACTCAGATCTTTGTAAACCTATTAAAGGAAATGGACGTGGAAAGAAGAAAAAATAACGTATAACTAATTCTGTAGAACTATACTCTTTAACTAATTGGATTTGCTGAGTCAATGAAAACCATCCCCTTGACTTATAAAACTTATCTCAACCTTAGCACCGCCGCTCTCCTTAGAATTAGCAAGAACAACATCTCCGTCATGCTCCTTTGCAACTTTCTTAGCAAAGAACAATCCAATACCATAATGAAAGCCACCGGTTCTGCTGGAATCATCCATGAAAAACTGCTCTGTGCCATGAGCAAGGGCTTCAGGCGTGAAGCCACTTCCGGAATCCTCAACAGTAAAGGCAAGTTTTCCGTAGCTGTATGTGGCAGTAATATCTATTATGCCACCCTCAGGGGTGTGCTCAGCAGCATTCCTCACAGCATTCATGACAGCCCTGACTACATGGTCATACACAACACTGATAATATCCTCGCCATTGCATTCTTCCTTCCATTTAATCTGAAGCTGATAAACTTCCGAAAGCCCCATGGTCTGCTTTTTAATATCAGTTAGAATATCAGCGACTTTTACCTTAACAGGTGTCTGCTCGATACCTTCCTGAGACTTTGTAACTTCTATGAGAGTCTGTACATAATTCTGAATCTGAAGTGCACTTCCTGAAATATAGTCCGCATAGTTCTTCTGCTCATCCGTAAGTTCTGTCTCAAGCAAAAGCTCAGAATTGCCACGAACCACTGTAAGGGGAGTCTTGATGTCGTGGGCAAGTGCTGACATCTGCCTGCTCTTTTCCTGCTCGGTCTCCCACTGCTTCTGAAGTGAAGTCTTAAGCGCGTATCGCATGTCATCCAGTGCTACAAGGCATTCGTCAATCTCTCTAACGCCTGAATAATTTACCTTAAAATCCAGGTTCCTGTCGCCAATCTGCTCTAAGGCCTCTCTCATGGGAGTCATCTTCTTTCTAATCCCTGAGCCAAATTTCTTAGCAAAAATCTGCATGATTCCCAAGCAGCATATAATAATGAAAATGGCCAGGAGATTTTCAGGATTTGGCAGATGCTCATTCATCCACATGGATTTATACTGAGGCTTAAGCCTATACTGCAAAACAACATATTCATCCGGACGGATAATAATTTTATAAAATTTTCCATCGCTATAATTATTATTTGATAATACCTTCCATGCGGTTTCCACATCCTTTTCATCAAGATCGCCTGAGAGGACTTTTCCATCCTCTGAAAAAACCACATAGCGGCATACCTCAGGAATCAGATCATCTGTCACTTCATTTGCTGTTTTAATCTGTTCAGAAACTTCACTTATCCTGTATTCCGCGTAATCAGCCGGGTAGATAACTCCGGCATTTATAAGAAAGTCAAAAGCAAAAAGAGAAATGGCTGCCCATATAAGGAGTGCTAATCCCATTAAAAAAATATAGACCTCGAACATGCTTCCAAGACCTAGTGTTCCCCTCTTATTCTTTTTATCCTTACTTATTACTCTTCCCATTTATATCCAATCCCCCAAACTGTCTTAATCGGCATATACTCAAAGCGTGATAGCTTCGTTCTGATGTTTTTGATATGTGTGATTATTGTGCTGTCGCTACTTTCGCTGTCATACCCCAGCACCTTTTCCAGTATCTGTTCCTTTGAAAAAATCTGACCACGGTTCTTTGCCAAAAACTCACATATGTCGTACTCAGCCTTTGTGAGGTTTATTTCCTCTTCATCAAGCATCATCTTACGGGCTTCAAGCATGAAGCAGATTCTGCCAAGGGCAAGTCTTGCCACATGCTCACGCTTTTCTCTTCGAAGATGTGCTCCAATTCTCGCACGAAGTTCCATTACTCCGAAGGGCTTGCAGATATAATCATCTGCCCCAAGGGCCAGGCCATTTACAAGACTTCCCTCATCCGTCTTTGCAGTGATAAATAAAATTGGGCAATCAACTACATTTCTAATCTTTGAGCATAGCTCAAACCCATCAATTCCAGGCATCATCACGTCCAGTAATACAAGATCAAAGCGTGAGAGCTTATCCATCTCAATTTTTGTAGGATCATCAATTTTTGTAACAGTGTGGGAATCCTTAACAAGAACATTCTCGATCATGTTTAAAATGGCGTTTTCGTCGTCAACTGCCAGTATGTTTGCCATAATTCTTTTTTTCATCCTCTTTTTCAAAATATTTGGAGCCAATTATTCAGATATCTTACTACCCTCATAGTTTGCAGAAAAAACGAAATATCCCGCCAGGCATACGATGGTAACTACCATGTAAATCGGTGCCTGTGACCTGATCTCAGAAAGTGCTCCACTATCTGAAAGTTCGTATACAAGGAATGTTTCAGGCATTCTGGCTGTCCATGAAAGTGGCACGACCTTCCAGGCATACATTCCAATATCTGTAAGGAAAAGTGCACTGATAAGTCCTGAGATCAAACCTGCACCTATTACAAAAGCCTTGCCAAAAACAAATGCAAAAATCTCAAATATCAGATAGAGCGGAATCGCTGAAAGCCACATAACAAAGGCTGCCATGAGGAACACTCCCATTGAAGCGGTGCCCTGTCCGTAAATCATGATAAAGCCTAATCCGAATAAAACTGCTGTAAATAGCAAGGCAAAGAGACTAAGTAAAAGTAATGTCACCACCTTTGAAAAGAGCGCTGCCTTCTTACTTCTTATAGTAAGAAGGTTTTGGAACGAGCCCGCATTTTGCTCCTGCTCCATTGTACTTGCAACGAATATTCCAATCAATACAGGAAATCCAAATCCAAGAGCCTCATAAAATGCAGATATCTTATCGGTCTCATTCCATCCGGAAGCCGCATAATAAGCAAGAAACACTGCGCTTACCACAATCGGGATTACGATATGCGCAATAGTTACGGAACTTCTTTTCATTTTATAAAAATCTGCTCGAAGGCATCTACTAAACATTTTTATTTCACCTCTCTTTTTTCAAACCAGTTAAGATATAGATAAGTTAAAACCACAAACCAGACAATGGCGATGAGAATTCCGGGAAAGATTACAGAAACATTAAGAAGAGGATCTCCTGCCTGGGCTCTCAGACCGTTTGGAAGTACATGAAGAAGCGGAGTAACAACTCTCATAGGTACTGCAGATACGGACAAAAACCATTTTCCTGAAGGTGCCACGATAATTCCAAGCACGGTTATGAACAGGCAGGATATGAGTTCAACAACCATCCCGAATTTTTCGCTAAGGAATAAGAAAAGTGGAATCTGCCATAGCTGAACTATAGAAAGAACTAAAACAGTTATAGCTGCCCCAACTACCGGAACACTTGTTGTTAAAAAGATGCCTCCAAAAGCAGCGCCCATAAACAGAACCGCATTTGATATGAGTACAAGAATTCCAAGATAGGTTATTTTCCCAAGCATCAGCTTTTTTTTCTCGATAGGAAGGGCTTTGACATTGTAGTACCCGTTTTTCTTCTCTCTCATTACCGAAAGATAACTTATGATAGCAATCATTCCGGGGAGAAGAAGCGTATACCACCAGTTCCATGCGCTCTCTGCGTAAGCGTTTGTCATTCCTGCTGTAAGCACAAGCGCCATTACAAGTGCGATTATTGGGAATGCAAATATAAGTATACTACTCATGGTTCTTTTTGATTTTAAAAACTCTGCTCTGATTATGTTAGTCATTGTTGTAATCCTTTCGTCTAATCTATTCGGTAATTGGAAGAATCTCTTAGGTTATGCGATATTTTGAAGCCTACGGTTTTTCTTAACAACCTCCATAAAAAGGTCTTCAAGATTCTGTCCGGGAAGAAGCTTTCCTTCATATCCGAGAACTCCATCTGAAATAATTCCGATGTAATCTGCACACATCTGAACCTCTGATAAAATGTGGCTTGAGAGGATCACTGTGATTCCCTGCTCTGGGAAGGATCTTATGAGTTCTCTAAGTTCTTCAATTCCGATGGGGTCAAGTCCGTTTGTTGGCTCATCCAGAATAAGAAGCTTAGGATTTCCGAGAAGCGCCAGGGCGATTCCAAGTCTCTGCTTCATTCCAAGTGAAAACTGACCTGCCTTCTTTTTTCCTGTGTTCGTAAGTGAAACTGTTTTTAAAACTTCATTGATACGACTCTTTGGAGTTCCCAGAAGAACTGCTCTTACTTCAAGATTCTCTCTTGCTGTAAGGTTTTCATAGATTGGAGGATTCTCGATCAGTGCTCCGATTTCTTCAAGCACGCCTCTGTTCCAGGGTTTTCCGTCGTAGATGATCTCGCCATCTGTGGGCTTCATGATTCCGGTAATCATCTTAAGTGTTGTCGACTTTCCTGCACCATTAGGCCCAAGGAGACCATATACACATCCCTTCGGTATATTAAGTGAAACTTTATTTACAGCTTTCTGATCTTTAAATGTCTTGCAAAGTTCGTTAGTTTTAAGCATCATTTCCATCGTTATTTTCCCTTCTTTTCAATATATAAATTTATTTTTTTATCACAGTTGTTTCTTAACCTGAAAACAGAATACGAAGAAAAAATAAAGATTTGATGAAGATTATATATCTTTATAAAAAAATAAGAGACACTCCATAAAAGAATGTCTCTCAATTATCATATCATCTTGAAATGTTTAAGAGCTTCTGTAATGGCCTTCTCCTTTTCCGGAGTAGTTCCTGGCTGTCTGCTATTCTCAGATTTAGGTTTATTGTAATTCTCTCTTTCTATAATTCCATGCTTCTGCTTTACCTGAGCGATATTAAGATTTGTTACATGAAATCCGTAGTGCTCCTGCACCCATTCTTCTATTTCTTTGTATGTAGCCTTTGCCTCTGCACTTGTAGTATCTATCTCATCCAGCTTAATCTCTATCTCAATATGATCGTCCGGTTTTTGTTGGGACAGAAGAACAACCGTCTCAACGTTCCATGAATGCGGGATAAAGATGCACCACTTTGCACCTGACATAGAAAAAGATTAGATTTATTTTGGAACTACAAGTATGACTGACCTTTGAGTAATTTATTCTGCTTTTTTCCTATGATTTATCTCTCCCATTTGCAGCTTTTAGGATATTGTACCATGGATTGGTTATTTCAAAAATGTATTCATCTTAAAACAGACAGAAAAAGCTCCAAATCTTTGTTGGACTTGGAAGCTTGATTCTGATCATTTTATTCAATTAATTCGTCACATGGGAAATTCATATTCCCGAACCATAACTTGCTGCATATCATACAATTCAGTCATCATAGATCTTGGTGTGTCAATTAATAAAACGGGATCCTTATCTGCTTCAATAACAGCCAAACCATCCATCAATCTATCTATCTGATACTTAGCATAATTCAATTTATTTTCATGCGTTCTGTTATATTGGTCAAAGTTAGTCTTGAACTGATTATACGGCAGATGATTGGTTATCTTTTTCTGACTAAATAAATACAATCCCTCTTTCGAAAAGTCTTCTTGTGACATGATTTTTCCTAAATGCTCGTAAAATCCTGATGTCTCGATATGTTTCCTTTGCTGCGTCAAACCACCTGAAAACACATCTTCACTCATAACATCAAGGGAACGATATTTTCTAAGTTGCTCAACAAAGAAATATATATCGTCCGGGCAGCCATGTCTTACTTTCTCAATAGAATTTAACTTCCCAAAAAAATAACTATCGGTAAATGCCAAATAAGCTTCGTTTTGTTCATGCATATCGATAATATTATATATCTGTTGTGGACTATAAAATGAAAGTTCTGATGCACTATTCATCATCCAAAATACAACTTCGCGCAACATTTTCGCCACAATCGATGTATATTTGTTAAAGATAACCTGCGTATACGCTAAATACCGATTCACCATATATTGATCAGCGCAACCGATTCCTTTTTTTTTAACTCCAACTATCCATGCCTCTAATTCTCCAATCTTGATTTTTTTCATATCAAGATTTTGCAATAAAATGCCCAAGTCAAACGAACCATATGATGCGCCAGAAAATGTTGCATCTCGTAACAAGTAATCGATCCTATCAGCATCTAACTCAGAATGTAGCATCTGTAACATAGCCGTAAAGTGCTCAGGAAATGCCCCTTCCGTATATTCATAATCACTATTTCCCTGAATGAGCGCACATATATCATTAATTACCTTTTGTGCAAACTCTTCAACTTGACCACAATCACTCTCACTTGTCCACTCATAACTACCATCATTAAAATAGCCTAACCGAATTCCCTCAATTACTATTTCCTTGATAGCAGTACTCTTTCTTATAACATATGTAGTAACTGTCTCATGATGATACTTTCCCTTTACCACTAATTCTCTCTTAGGAATTTGTATCTTTGCAGAAAGGCATTTCCCCTCTTCTCCATCTATCTTACCTGTTATTTTATAAATATCTTGCTTGATATCGTCAAAAAAAATTTCTCGGACAGATGGCAGTTTGAACGCTGTCGCACTCTCTCTCCTATCATATACTTGCTCCAAATCATGAGATAATGGATAATGCCCCAAATCATGAAGCATTCCCGCCATTCTCATTAATTGCCTTTCCGCCAAGCTAAATCTCCCTATGTGCAATGCCATTTGATCTATAACATGCATTACACCTAATGAATGAATATATCGATTATGAAGAGCACCAGGGAAAATTCTTTTAACCAATCCAAGCTGTGAAATATCTTGTAAACGCTTAAACACTGGGAGACGTTCTATTTTATCCTCCATGTACGTTAATCCTATAAATCCATGCACATTATCCAGAATATAATTTACAAAAATCATTTCCTTTGTATCTAACATGTTCCCACACCCTTATGCTACAAATATTTCTTTTAAAACATTCATCGCTTTTACATTTTCATCATGATTATTTAAATCCGCCTTTTTATTTTCAAGAACTCGAATTATTTCTTCATCTGTATATGAGGGATAGACATATCGCTTTAAATACAAAAGTGAAGCTATTGTCTCTGCCCAATAACGTACAGAGTATGTCGTTTCACAGGTAAATGCCTCTTTTAAACATTCCATAATTTCAATTGCCTCTTGATTAAACTCGATAGGCATTTCGGAGATATCTACTTCCATTTTCATATCATCACTAAGTTCAGCCGAAAAAGGACCATAATGATCCCAAACAAATTCATAATCTCCACATGAAATACCACTCTCACGCATTAGAAAAACCGCTTTTTGCAATTTAACTCTGTCGTCGATATAATCAGCTCGAAACTTTGTACCATACACATTGCAAAAGACGGCATTTAGCAAATTTGCTTGTGATATTCTATTCATAATTTTCCCTCCTAGGATGTAGCATGTAAAAAAACGCAAAGCCACACATAGATATTATATAACTTTTTAACCACTTTACAAGCATTTTTTAATAATTTTTTACAAGCATTTTTTAATAATTTTTTTAATTGAAGCAGCAATAAAAATCGGGGCATTTTATTCTTACCATAAATCCTACGAATTTATTTTACAGGCAGGAATTCCGTTTTCCTATTCACTCATCATCCCTGCCTGTTACTTACTCATATCTGATTTCCTGCTCCATGACAATTCCCGACTGGAACTGGATGATCAGCTTCTCGGCAGAGACTACCTTGATGCTTGCGATCAACCTTCTTACAAGGTCATTATCAAATTCCGATATCTGGCAGGTCTGCTTCTTCAGGAAATTGTCCATATCCTTCAATCGCTGTTCATAACTGTCCGCCAACTTATTTTTCCGTCTGGCTTCTATCTGTTCCTCTTTTAAGGTACTGATTTCTTCCGCAATCCTGCGGTATCTCTCATCGAATTCATCGGTGTAGGAACCCACCCTTGCATTCTCTGCAATCAGAGCCACCATCTCTTCTTCCTTTTCTTTGATTTTTTCATCGTATTCATCCGGCTCCTGCTCTCTGTCATAGCTTCCGATTACCCGTATAACGTTCTGGCGGAAGGCTCCCACAAACTCTCCATCACCTTTTGTAATTCTGTTTATAGACTCCATGACTGCCCTGCTTAGTGCCCCCTCTTCCAGTGTCTCAGACTTCTTGCAGTTCTTGGTTCCATTTGTCAGTCGGTTGCTGCACCTCCACACAATCTTCTTTTTGCCATTTCTCGACCATGTCACTCTTCTGTATTCCTGTCCGCAGTCTCCGCAGAGCAGTAAACCGGTGAGAGCGTATTCTGAGGAAAATTTGCTTCTCTGGTTCTTCTTGCGTGTTACCGCTGCCTTGTTCATGGAGGCGCGTCTCGCCAGTTCTTCCTGTACCCGGTAAAATAATTCCTTCGGTATGATAGGCTCATGGTCATCTTCCACATAATACTGTGGCACAATTCCCTTATTGATGACCCTTTTCTTGGTCATGAAATCCACCGTGTAGGTTTTCTGCAGCAGGGCATCTCCCATGTACTTTTCATTGCGGAGCATTTTGAAGATTACCGAGTCATACCACCTATCCTGCCCTGTGGCAGTTTTTATGCCATTCTTCTCCAGATACTGGCTTATCTTCCCTGCACTGTATCCTTCCAGATAAAGGCGGAAGATCAACCGCACGATTTCTGCCTCCTCCTGTACGATGACCAGATCGCCGTTTTCATTTTTGGTGTATCCCATGAATTTGTTATGGTTAACTATCATTTTCCCATTTTCAAACCTTCGGGCCACTCCCCATCTGGTATTCTCACTGATGTTGCGGCTTTCCTCCTGTGTCAGACTGCTTAAGATGGCAATCAGTATCTCCCCGATTCCGTCCAAAGTGTTGACACCCTCTTTTTCAAAAACCACCGCCACATTCTTTTCCTTCAGTTTTCGGATGGTCAGCAGGGAGTCTACTGTGTTTCTGGCAAACCGGCTCACCGACTTTGTCAGTATCATGTCGATTTTCCCGTCCATTGCATCCTTTATCATGGCGTTGAAATCGTCACGCTTCTTTGTATTGGTTGCACTCTTTCCGTCATCGGCATAAATTCCTGCCATTTTCCAGTTATCTGTTTCTGCTATTTTCCGGGTATAATATTCCACCTGCGCCTCATAGCTGCTCTCCTGTTCCTCAAGTTCGGTACTGACCCGGCAGTAGGCCGCCACACGCAGTTTCTTCTCTGACAGCTTGATGCTCCTGTCATACTACGGTTTAGCAGGTATCATGGCTACTTTCTTCTTTACCGCTGTCTGTGGCATATCTGCTCCTTTCCGGCTCCTATAAATCCCGGTAGCCTATCTTTATACTGTTATTGTTAGGATAAATCACTTTTGCGGTATCATCTTTATATATTACCCTGTTACAGCTTTCGAAATAATAAATTCTGCCTAAAGGAACCTTTATAAATTCTTTGTTGTAGGTAAAAGAGAAATATTCGGATTTTTGTCTGATACGGTTGTATGCCTCCATAAAGATGACACGAAATTTATTCCAGTCAATAGGTTTTGAAAGAAAGCGGAAGGGTTCTGTATTGAACAGTTCCATCAGATACTTTTCATAACTAGAAACATAAACAATCAGTGCCGGGATTTCCATGCTCCTTATCAGCTCTGCTGCAATGATTCCGTTAATCTCACGCATTTCAATATCAAGATATATCAGATCATAATAAGTTCCATGTTGAATATTATTTACAAGAGTAGACCCATCAAAAAAGACAGCGCAGGCTATTTTTATATAAACAGCGAATAAAAATCTTTTCTGTGCTTCAGACCTTTAAAAATCAATTCCTTATCAACCTCTTCAAAGATTTCTTCCACTCTTTTTTTCAGATGTTCTAACTGCATCCGGCTGATAACACAATCCACGATTTCAGAATAATTTCCCCAATTCTTCCAGTCCACCTCCTCCATGATGCAGATACCATACCCCCTCGGTCTGTATCCCGGCGGTTGCTGCATCTGTCTTTCCAGTACACGAAGTTCCGGCGTTAAACAAAATAATTTTGACATTTTTACCTCCAAACAAAAATAAGGCGGCACCTATTTTATTTCTAAAATAAATGCCGCCTTACATATTCATTTGCATTCCCTGCACCATTCTTTCCTTTGTACTTCACCTGCGTTCCCGGTTTTGGTATTCTCTCTCCCTCCTTCCTTTTTCCTGTGTTTTTCTCCAAATCACTTCCAAAGCCACTTTTTTACCCATACACGCCCTTGGCGAACCCTACTTTTCTTCTCTTTTCCTAGCCCAACCGGTTGGGCTTATACTGCATCGATATTACACACTCATTTTGTGTATCATTGTCCAAACTTAGGGTAAACTCTTTTTCTATAATCGGCAACTTAAATTCTATGGATTTCAGCCACTGACCATTTTCTTTGCGTTCTTCGTAAATCTGTACATTATCCACTAACTGTGACAGGAACTCTCGTTTCTCAGCTTCGTTCATTTGGGCATACAGCTTATCAAAGAAAATGAGTGCCTTGTAGATATTGTCTCCGGTAATCTTGTCTGCCAGCAGAGCGCGTTTCTTAGTTTTTGCAGATATAAGCAATTCCTCTGCTTCATCTATTTTATCATAAGTCTTGTACAAACGGTTCTCTAAATCTGTTTTTCTTCGCTGATAATGTTTATCCTCATAATCAAGAGAATCAATATCTGACAAGATCGTATCTTTATTATGATATAGCTGTCTTAATTGTTTTTCGTAATTTGCTATTTCCTGATCTAATGCGCTTGTGTCTACTTCCATATTTATCTTGCTGCGTATTAAATCCGAAAATTTAGGATTGCTAACCAGTTTACTGATCACCTCTGCAACAGAAGCGTCCAGCATTTCTTCATGCACCTGTTTTTTGTAATCACACTTATGACCTCTGGTCATATTCCGGTGTTTACAGCCATAATAATAAAAGTCCTTATAATTGCTTCCATCCTTGCGCTTCTTAATGGCCTTGTTGCCATACATTCCGGCACCACAGACAGGACATTTTAAAATTCCAGATAAAAGATGTATCTTTTCTTTCTTATCACGATTGACCTTTTCGTACTTTTTAGCTTGTGCCGCAACCTTGACCTGTGCCTGCTCCCATACTTCTTCTGATACAAGAGCTTCATGTAAACCATCTACCGACAGATAATCGTCTTTCTTAACCTGCCTGTACTCGTTCCTTGTACCATGAACCTTTTCTGTCCGTCTTCTGCCATAGGAGATTTTACCGCTATAAACCGGATTCTGTATAATCCTTCTGATAAGAGCAGCATCAAATAATGGATTTTTGCCATTCTGTCTGGCTATCTTATGGATTCCATGATTTTCTAAATACTTAGCAATTCCATTCGCTCCCAAATCTGTATTTACATATTGGTCAAATATCGTTCTGATAGCTACTGCCTCTTCCTCTTTCACTACCAATTTTCCATCAATGAGAGCATATCCATATGGTGCAAAACCACCATTCCATTTACCTTCCCTGGCTTTCTGCATCCTGCCTTCCATTGTCTGAACACGGATGTTCTCACGCTCAATCTCTGCCACTGCTGACAGAACAGATATCATAAGTTTCCCGGCATCTTTAGATGAATCTATTCCATCCTCTACACAAATCAAATTTACACCAAAATCCTGCATCACTTGTAATGTTGCAAGGACATCTGCCGCATTTCTTCCAAATCTGGAAAGCTTAAATACAAGGACATAAGACACTTCATCTTTTCCTGATTTGATATCGTCCATCATCTGATTAAAGGCAATTCTTCCCTCTATTGACTTACCGGATTTTCCTGCATCCTCATACTCACCGGCAATTTCATACTCATTATAATCACAAAAGGCTTTCATTTTTGTTTTCTGTGCATCTAGAGAATAGCCGTCTATCTGCATGGTTGTAGAAACACGGGTGTAAAGATACACTTTTATCTTTTCTTTAGACATTCTTATCACCTCTTAATGTCATTTTCGCAGTCAAAGCATGGCTACTAATTATACCTGTTTATCTGGCAATGAAAGTAATCTGTCTATTACCGGATGAATGATTGCTGTCTCTGTAATCTGATTGATGGCACAAAGTTTCTTCCCTGCATCCTTACTGGATGCTCCACAATGATAAACCAGTTCTGTCTTTTCCCCATAATCAAGTATAATTAACCTGTCGTGACAATCAGGATTCGGCTTAATCCGAATCGTTGGATATTCATTTTGAAAATCCGTCACTAAAGAGTTCGTAAGAAATCCTCTCCCACCTTTTCCATTCTCTGTGAATAAAACAACTTCCACGCCATCTGCTTTCTGTGAAAGGTGTTGTAATGATTTTGCATTCATATAATCATCCACAACATAGATTGATTTATTTGCCTGTTGGTAGATTTCTATGTATGCAATGTCAGCTTCTAACTTCTGGCCTTTATAAATAACAAAATCCTTTTTATCCTTATCAGTAATAAAGTTATCTGCTAAAATAGTCACATCTTTTTGAATGAACTCTACCCTTTTCTCCATTCGATCCTGTCTCTCAGTTATCGTTCCAACCTTCGCTGTTAAAAGTTCCATTTCATTTCTAGTAACAAACTGTTGATTTTGACTAATATAGTGACGCATCTCCCTAAAAGTACGCATAATAAATATACTCTGTTGTTCCGCTAATTCTCCACGAAGAACTGTTGCAAGCATATAAATTCCTTGTTCTGTAAATGCGTATGGTAGCTTTCTACGACCTCCTTCCTGCCCTTCAAAATAATTTATATTCCGTGAAGTCACAAATTGTGATTTCACCAATTCCACTTCTTCTTTAGTTAGTTGAAACATAAAATCTTCTGGAAATCTTGTCAAATTACGTTTTACTTGTTGATTTAAATTTTTAACTTGATAACCATAAATTTCTGCCAAATCCTGATCCAACATTACTTGCTGTCCACGAAGTATGTACACCTTACTACGAATATCATCCGTAGTAATCAATTCTTTTGTTTCTTCCATTATTCCTCCACAATGCTTTCCATCTGCTCCAGTTTCTGCAATGCCTTCATATATGCCATCAATCTTTTATACTGTTCATCTCCAAGGCTATGAATCTGCTTTAATATCTTAATATCCGACCTGGTAACTTCATAATCCATATCTGCATCTTTATACTCCGGATCAATTCCTTTTCCCGTTAAAAGCTGTTCCGGTGTAATATCCAATGCATCACATATGGATAATAAACAGTCTGCTTTTGGATTCGTCTTTTTCTTTTTCCAATCACTAATGTTACTTGTTGCAATCCCAGTTCTTCTCGACAGTTCCAACTGACTCATGTTCTTCTGCTCCATTATGTAAAAAATTCTTTCACTGATAATCATGTGTGTTCCTCCGTTATATTTTATATCCGTATTTATCGTTTTTATTTCCGTTTATACGGTCATTCTATCATGCCGCAGCATTTCTTTCAATAGAAATGATAATACTTCTGAATTTCTCAATATTTTCTGTTTTATATAATTCCATGTACAACTGTTTTATTCTCTTCATGCGAAGATAATTATCAGGATCCGGTAATTGATCCAGTCCCATTGCGTCTGCATACTTTGCCACCATTTCACCAATGAAATTCGCCAAATCACTCCATGCATCTCTTTCTTTTATAACCACTTTATTTTTAACCATAATTGAAATCCTTTCTGTTATTGCTATCCATCATATCCCATCCAAGACACTGTTCCTTCGTTCCGATAGGATAAGATAGATATTATTAAAATTAGTATTGTTAATATTAGTCTTATTAGATTTTGATTTTTTCAGTTCCAGACCTGTAGAAATAAAAACTCTGTAATCGTAAAAATCAAAATTTCTGACTGTGATTTTTACGTCTTATGTGCTTTGATTTTTTCTTATGTGGATATCTTTCAAAACACTTTCTTTAAATAGAGCTTGTTAGGTTTTCCAAGTCCCTGTCTCCTACGTTCAAGTGCCCCGAATGTCTCCAGCTCGTCCAATAACTTGCAGGCTTTTTGTGTTCCACAATTCAATATCTCACAAATATTTATTACAGAATAATAGATAAATACTCTTCCGTTTTCATCCACCCATCCATTTTTTATAGATAATGAAACCCTATCTAAAAAGATTGCATATAAAAGTTTTGCATCTATTGACAACCCCCAAAAGCATGCATCATCTATTAGACATTTTGGTAACTTGAAGAAAGTAAACTGCTCTTCACCAGTACAGTAATTAAACGTCGGCTTAATGCACAGATTTTCTATTCCATTTCTTCCAAGCCTCTGTTCTTTTTCTAAATTTCTCATAAATAAAGTCCTTCCTTTCATTTTTTCTCAAATTGGCAAGCAGTGCCCCGGTATATACCCGGCGCATTTTTGCTTGTTGGGGAAAATGCCCCAATCCCCTCGAACTGCGGATAAACCGCAAAGCCACGCTAACGCTTTTTATCAATTCACTTTCTCTTCTTTGAATCTTCCTCATATAGATGAATAACTACTTCAAGTGCCTTTTTTAGAAGCTCTGTTTGCTCATTATTCATCTTTTTTATTTCTGCAATATCCTCTTCATACAGCTTCCCCGTTTCATTTGCTTTCTTGGCATACTGATTGAGATTATTACTAATCCTTGTATGTAAAGATATTACCCGGTTCAAATCAGGCCATTCCGGGATTATTACATACCCGTTTAACGCCATCTTTCTGATATACGCACTCATATTTTGAACTCCGGCTTCATTCATCCGATCATGCAGTATTTCCACCTCCTCCGGTTTAAATTTCACATAAATACCTTTTGAATACTCTTTCACTTTGCATTTCCTCCACTCTTTTTACTTTGTTTTTAGAAATCACTCTATCGGGGCAATTGATGACTTTCTAAAAAATAGGCAACAAAAAAAGCAACCGATGTTACTCGATTGCCATGCTGCCACTTTTACAAGACTATATACGCTCAAAAATTTGTTAGTATTGTACAAACAGTTTTGTGAATAATTTTGTCTATTTTCCATTACAAAATGATAATTGACTTTTTAGAAATAGTTATTCTCAGATTTTCTACAAAATTAGAAAAAGCCCAAACCACAAGGGTTTGAGCTCCATTTGTACATTCCTATTTTCTGCTTTTGGGTATAAAATCTCCGCAGTTAAATATAGAATATTTGTTCGTTTTTGTCAAGTCTTACTTGCACTTTTTCTCAACTTTTTCTCTTTCTTCTTCGGCAATTCTTCCCACATGCTCTCAACCAATTCACACAGAAACTGCCGATTATCCACATCATCAACCAGAATCATTTTTTTCGCACCATCATATGGCGGTTCCATCTCAGCATCCGGCATCATTTTCACCGCCACCGGAACCGGCTTTACCAAAAGTCTGTCATCATATATTCCACCAAAAACCTTTCCACGGTAATAAAGAATGAATTCTCCCATCATTGCCCGACTGCTGATTTCATCCAGTCCTGATAATTGTTCCAAAACAAAATCCAAATATGCCTTTGTAGATGCCATGTCTTTTTCCTTTTATTCCCCCATAGTCTTTATTGGATGCCTGACCACAGTCTTCAATTTCTCAGGTGCCACTCTCCGCGCATCACTCAGATAAATCTCGTGGTGCATCCTCTGATCCGTTATATCAAGTGTATATCCCTGTTCTTCCATAAATCTGTGCATTGCATCTACCGTAGCAGGCTCATCGTCATACGCTCCAATATGCATACACTGTGCACATAAGCCCTCCTCATAGGAAAAAAACTCAACCTTAGAAAAATCCTGTTTTTTCTTTGCCGTAGCTTTCCTGACAGCCCAGTCGAAATCTTCCCTGGTAACAAAATCCGGCAGTCGAATAACAGAGATCCACTTAAA
>ENA-OUQF01000791-OUQF01000791.1-human-gut-metagenome-genome-assembly--contig:-NODE-791-length-21766-cov-24.275068_pt1 | contig 21766 bp, 17 predicted proteins | sample MGYA00237947_ERZ548826 | MGnify/ENA primary metagenome ERZ548826 (study PRJEB26490, sample SAMN05194701) | human gut metagenome | biome: terrestrial biome; feature: human-associated habitat; material... | reverse complement strand
TATATACCGAAAAGATTCCTTAAGATGATGCAGGTTATTTTTTGAAGGTTACTTATGTCAATGGAATGGCTTATCCTTGTTCCTTTTCCGAACGGTCCGCTCGCTTGATGGCCGGGACCCGTTCCAGTTCGGCGATGTTCTGGCCATGCTCCACGGCGAGAGATGGTTTCTTGTCGGGGTCGAAATGGAAACGCTTCACGTTGTCTGAGGTGTTGTAGCCGATGATCTTCACCTTTCCGGTGAGGTTGATCTCGTCTTCAGGCTCAGGCAGGGGCTGCCTTTCGAATTTGAAGTCCTTGCCGATGAGGATCATGTTGCCGAGGTCTGTCCTTGCGATTTTCCTCAAGTCATTGACTTTAAATCCGGTGGCGATGGCGGTGATCTGAATCTTGTCCCCGATCTCGGGATCTGTCATCCAGACCAGACCGGTCTTGAACTTCTTGACATTCCCGGTATATTCAGAGATCTTGTGGTTGATCTCGGAGAGGTCGTCCATCGTGAGGCCTTTGTCGTTCTTGCCGCAGGTGATGTTGATCAGCAGACTTTTTGCCGTCTTGAGGTCGAAGTCGTTCAGGAGAGGGGACTGGAGCGCACCCTTGACGGCATCCTCGATCCTGTTCTTCCCGGAGCCTGTGCCGCAACCCATCAGGGCCATGCCGCTGTTGCGCATCATGGTCTTGATGTCCTCGAAGTCCACGTTGATGTAGCCCGGGCGGCTGATGATCTCGGTGATTCCTTTCACGGCGGTGGAGAGCACCTCGTCCGCCTTCGGGAACGCCTCATGCACGAGATGGCTGCCGAAAAAATCGTAGAGCTTCTCGTTGTTGATGATCAGAAGACTGTCCACGTTCTTCACGAGCTCATGGATGCCGTCGATCGCGCGGGACATGGCGTTCTCGCCTTCGTTCTCGAACGGCAGTGTGACCACACCGACGGTCAGGACACCCTTGTCCTTGGCCATCTTGGCAATGATCGGGGCGGCTCCTGTCCCGGTGCCTCCGCCCATTCCCGCGGTGATGAACAGCATCTGGGTGTCTTCTCCAAGCACCACCTTCTCAATCTGGTCGTGTGCCTCAAGTGCTGCCTTGCGGCCTTTGGCCGGATCGGTTCCGGCTCCGAGGGCGTTGTCCCCGATGTGTATCTTCACAGGTACGGGACTTCCGTCAAGTGCCTGACGGTCAGTGTTGCAGACGATGAAACTGCAACCTTCCACCTTTTCCCTGAACATGTAGTTCACGGCGTTGCAGCCACCGCCACCAACTCCGATGACCTTGATCATCGACTGGATGGGTGTCATCGTCGGGCAGGTCTCAATTATATCTATCAAATCGTCAATCATGTCGCCCATAATCTTGTCTTGTTAAACCTCTTCGTTATTCATTTCATCGTACAGTCCTCCGACTGTCTCTCCAACCTTGCCCAGAAAGTGTTTTGTCCAAGTGAAATTGAACAGCTTCCGGTGCTCTTTCCTTTCTTTTTTCTCCTTCTGTTTCCTGGCTTCATATTCCTTGACCTCCTTGTCAGTCGGCTTGTCGAAGACTCCCGGCCCATCATCCTCATTCTGCGTGGCCGCGACTGATGGTTCTATGGTAGGAGGCTCAATGGTGGAATATGGATCGTATTCAGTCTCGGGAACTTCATCGTGCGGTTCATCGCGTGTGACGGAAGCGCCTTCATCTGTGGTGACCTTCTCTTCCTGAGCGGCCGCTCCCGGCTCCTGGCTGGTGACCTCCTGCTCATTTGGAGCCGTGGCGGCGGCATCCTCGGCGGCGGCTGGTTTGACCACCCTCGCCGTGACTTCGTTGACACAGTTCAGAAAGCGGTCGCCTTTGGCGGACAGTATCATGCCCATTGAGGTCGCTGCGCTCGCCTCGCTCGCCTCAGGGCATCCCTCGCAGGAGAAGAACCGTCTCGGGCGGCCGATCTTCACTGAATATCCAGACAGTTCCTTGATGAAGTTGGTGCAGTTCACAAGCTCAGCCCCTCCTCCTGTCACGACGACGCCGGCCCTGAGGTCATCCTCGGAGGCGTAGCCGCTTTCCTGAATCCTGAACAGAAGGGCCTCGATGATCTCTTTCATCCGCGCGGTGATGATTTCCGAGATGTACTTCACGGAAACCTGTGCGGTGGCGTTCCCGTCCTCATCGACGATCTGGATGGACTTCTCCCCAAGCGAGGAGAGCTTGTTCGGCATGCAGGCTCCGTAGGCCTTCTTGATGTTCTCGGCAAGCTCGAACGAGAAGTTGCATTCGGACTTGATGTCGTTCGTCACGCTGTTCCCTCCGAAAGGAATGGCGGCGTAGAACCTCATGATCTTGTCCTTGAATATGGTGACGGAACTTACTCCGGCTCCGATGTCAATCAGTGCCACGCCGTTCTCCATCTGCTCGGACTTCAGCACAGCGCGCGCCGTGATGCCCGGGGTGAAATATTTCTTCGCGATGGCTATCCCCATGTCATTGAAGACGCTGTCGATGTTCGATGAATATCTCCGGTTCCCGATGAACACCTTGAAGTTGCCCTCAAGAGTCTCGGCGGCCATGCCGACGATGTCGTTCTCCGGCTCGTTGATGCAGTCTTCGGTGGAAAATGACTGGGCCACAGCTCCGTAGATGACTTCCTTTGCCGAGTCTTCCAACGGGTAGGACTCCAGTGCCATGGACTTCAGGGCACGGATCTCGTTCTCCTGGATCAGATCGTCCGGCTCTGGTCTGGTCATGCTGGCGGATGCCGTCTCCTGACGGACGTACCAGCGCGGCAGTCCGACGATCACCTGTTGGATCTTGATCCTGAGGGCCTGCTGCGCCTCGCTTATGGCAGTCCTCAGCTCGGCCTTGACTTTCCCGGGAATCAGGACATAGCTGTAGCGTATGCCAAGCGAAGGTGATTCCTTGTAGTAGATCACCTCGACATTCTGATCCTGTACCCTGGCCACGCAGACAGCCAGTTTTGACGTTCCCAAATCAACGGATGCTATGTATCTCTCTTCCATATTCACTTGCTCTATTTTCTGCAGACAATCTGCCCGTTGTACTTAACATTCACTGTCGAATAGTATCCCGCTCCTTTCTCCGGCAGGATGGTGGTGTAGTAGCGGCCCATCCGGTCGAACTTGCTTTCAAAGCCGGACGGAAGCCCGAAGATGAACCTTTCTTTCCCCTGGCGTGGGATCATGAGCAGATTCCCGTTGTCCTTGACCGTGATCTGGCAGATGTTTTCCGCCCAGATCCGGGAGTCCTGCATGAAATTCACCAGTTGTATCACTTCCGAAAGCCATTGTTTCTCCATGTCGGTCTTTGGCTCCCCCTTGTAGCCTCTTTCCACATTCAGCGGCACCGCTCCGTCTATGATAGGGACCATGGACGTGTAGTTCTTCTGGAGAGGGAACAGGAAGCCTTTCTCGTCGGCGTAGTACCCGTTGTTGTCTTTCTGGAACCTGACCACAGGCTCCCTCTGGCGTATCCTGACGTTCAGGTAGCCGTCCGGAGTCGTGTAGGCCTCAGCCTTGAGAATCGCGCTCTTGTTGTCCAGGACACTCTCGACTTTCCGCAGGTCCACACTGTCGAGCCTCTGCCCGATGTAGGAACCGTAGCCTTTGTTCAGGTAGCCTTCCACATCCTTCGCGGTCACGAAGTTGAAATCGTCCGTGAACTCCACCTTGACTCCCGCGCAGGTGAGCTGCCCGATCCGCCTTTCGTTCATCCCGTGGATGACGAGGCAGATCAGACCGAGCAGGCAGAACGCCGCGGCGACGAGGGTTATCCTGAGACCTTTTTTCATTTCTTCAACCTTTCCTCAAGAAGTTCGGTGATAGGTGCGATGAACCTGTCGATGTTGCCGGCCCCGAATGTGGCCAGAACGTCGATCGGCTCGTTACTTAGGTAGTCCATCAGCTCCTCCTTCCTCAGCAGGACTTTCTCCGGAGCCGTGACCTTGTCGAAGATAAGCTCAGACGTGACTCCAGGGATTGGTTCTTCCCTTGCCGGATAGATGTCCAGCAGAATCAGCTTGTCCACCTTGCTCAGAGCGGCTGCGAAATCTTCGGCGAAATCCCGCGTGCGGGTGAAAAGGTGAGGCTGGAATATGGCCGTGAGCTTCCTGCCGGGGAATATTCCCCTCATTGAGGAGATCGCCGAAGCCAGTTCCTTCGGATGGTGGGCATAGTCGTCAATGTAGGACAGATGCGGAGTGTTGAGGTGCACGTCCAGTCTGCGCCTGACTCCTGAATATGTCCCTATCGCTTCCTTGATGGCCTCCGGGGCCACACCATGGCAGAGGCAGACCGCGGCGGCGGCCACGCTGTTCTCCACATTGACCCAGCCTGGAATGCCAACCCTGATGTTACCGATCACGCCTCCAGGGTAAACCAGATCGAAGATGTAATGCCCTACCTCGTCCGGTCTCGGATTGGCAGCATGGTAGTCGGCGTCCGGGTTGTCGTAGCTGTAGTGCAGGATTCTGGCGTTTGTGTCCTCGGCGGTGATGTCCAGCCCAAGTTTCACGATCAGGGTGCGGCTTACCTGCGAGGCGAATGCCTTGAACGCCTTCCGGTACTCCTCAAGAGTTCCGTAGATGTCCAGATGGTCAGCGTCCATGGCTGTGATCGCGGCGATCGCCGGGTGCAGCTGGAGGAAGGAGCGGTCAAACTCGTCAGCCTCCGCCACGATGGTCGGCGTGTGGCTTGTCAGAAGGTTGGTGTCGTAATTCTTGGAGATTCCTCCAAGAAAAGCCGAGCAGCCTTTGCCGCTTTCCGTGAGGATGTGCGCCACGAGTGTGCTTGTGGTGGTCTTCCCGTGCGTCCCGGCCACGGCAAGGCATGTCTGCCCTTCGGCAATCTCGCCGAGCATGCGGGATCTCTTGACCAGTGTGTAACCGTGTTCCTTGACGTACACCAGTTCCTTCAGATCCGCCGGGATGGCCGGCGTATAGATGACCAAAGTCGAGGCCACATCTTTCGGGATGTAGTCCGGATCATCATTGTAATGCACGTCAATCCCTTCTTTCTCAAGGGAGTGAGTCAAGTCAGTGGGTGTCCTGTCGTAGCCCGCTACCGGATAGCCTTTGAACTTGTAGTACCTTGCGATGGCGCTCATGCCGATGCCACCGATTCCTATGAAATAAATCTTTGAATATTTTGACATCTCTAATCCTTGATCAGTTTGTAAACCTCTTCCGCAATCTTTTCCGCCGCGTCAGGCAGCGCCATCTTCCCGGCGTTCTCCTCAAGCCTGGCGATCCTCGCCGGATCCTTGAGCAGTTCCAGCGCTGTCGGTATCATTTTTTCCATCGCCTCGGCATCCTTGACAACCACAGCCGCGTCTTTCTTCACCAGAGCCATCGCGTTGTGGGTCTGATGATCCTCCGCCACATTGGGGGACGGAATGAATATCACGGCCTTGCGCGCGGCGCAGAGTTCCGACACGGAACTGGCCCCGGAACGTGAGATCACCACGTCGGCCGCCGCATAGGCGAGTTCCATCCTTCCGATGAAATCCGAATGATGAATATGCCGGGCCACATTCGGATTCTTTGTCCGTTGCTCGTCCATGAACCTGTCAATGTCCGGTCTGTAGTGCTTTCCACACTGCCAAAGTACATCGACACCGTCAAGTCCGGGACATCCGTCCGAGATCCATTCCTTCATGCACTGGTTGAACCGTGCGCTTCCAAGACTTCCGCCCACGATGAAAATGTGCTTTCTGGATGGATCGAGACCATATTCCTTGATGCCCGCCTCTTTCATTTCCGGGGTGGCCGGGACGATGATGCTCCTGATCGGATTGCCTGTCATGACGATCTTGTCGGCGGGGAAGAACCTTTCCATCCCTTCGTAGGCGACGCAGATGCACTGCACCCGGCTGCCGAGTTTCTTGTTGGTAAGCCCGGCGAATCCGTTCTGCTCCTGGATAAGCGCCGGGATGTGCATCCCTGTCGCGACCCAGAGCAGGGGAGCGCTGGCATAGCCTCCGACTCCGATCGCGATCTGAGGCTTGAATTCCTTTATGATTCTCTTTGCCTTGAACAGGCTGGCTACAACCTTGAAGGGCACGCACAGGTCGTTGAGTATGTTCTTCAGATTGAGCCGGCGCTGCAGACCCACGATAGGCAGCCCAACGATCCTGTAGCCCGCCGCCGGCACTTTCTCCATCTCCATCTTGCCCTCGGCCCCGACGAACAGGATCTCGGTCTTGGGATTCTGCTCCTTCAGTTTGTTCGCGATTGAGACGGCCGGGAAGATGTGACCTCCTGTGCCGCCTCCGCTTATTATGACTCTCAATGCTTTATGTTCCATCCTATTCATTGTTATGGTCATCAATCCCGTAGTCCGGGATGTCATTCTCATGTACCGGAACCTCCTCATCCTGCCCCGTGAACTCGCTGTCCCGGGCTGAAAGTCCGCTCTCCATCTGGTCCAGATCGTCCAGTCCGCTGCTTACCTCGTCCTTTATCGCCCTGTCAACCAATGGCTCGGCCTTGGCGGCCTCCCTTGCGATCTTTCTCTTGGCCATCTTGCTGATGGACAGGATGATGCCGAACGCCAGACTGAACATGAGGAACGAGGAGTTTCCGTGACTGATCATCGGGAGGGTCTGTCCCGTGAGAGGTCCCATGTCGCAGTTGATGGCGATGTGCATCATCGCCTGACAGGTGATGAGCAGCACCAGCCCGGCCACCGCCGTCTTGGCGAAATGGTTGTCGCAGTTCCTGACGATGATCGAGCCTCTGGCCAGAAGGCTGATGTAGAGGATGATGACAAGCAGCCCTCCGAGCAGCCCGTATTCTTCCACGATGAAACTGTACATGTAGTCCTCGAACATGATCGGCACGACGTACCTTTGGGTGCTGCGTCCAGGTCCCTTGCCGACCACTCTGCCCTCATGGATGGCTATCTTCGCGCTCATCGGTTGCTTGATGTCGTCAAGCGCGTCCTGGAACTCCTTGCTGTTCTGCGGACTTTCACGTATTATCTTCAGATTGTCCTCTGTCCCGGCTCCTGTGACGCGGCTGATGGCCGAATCCAGATGCGGGAACAGTTTCTTGCCGTCACGGTTCGAGTCAACGACCGCGATTATTCCCAGGAACACTATCAGCGCCCCGGCCGGTTTGACAAGTTCCTTGACGCTTATTCCTCCGATCAGGATCGTGATGAACATCATGCCCCCGATGAACACCGTGCTGGACAGACTTCCCATCATCATGATCAGGCAGACACTGCAGATCGGGAGGTAGATATAGACGAACTTCTTGACAAGAGGCTTTTTCCAGAAAGGATACTTCTCCCCCAGAAGGTTGGCTATCACGAAGCTGTCGTTGCGGAAAGCGTTGACGGCCCATGCCAGGTACATGATCATGGCCACTTTCACGACTTCGAAGACGTGGACCTGGAATCCGAAGACGGAAACGATTCGCCACGCATGGTTGATGTAGAGGGCTTTGACCGGGCCGGCGGAGATGTGCAGCGCCAGAATTGACAGCAGGCCTATGGAGACCGCGTAGCCCAGCTGGGAAACTATCCTGAAAAAGCCGATCTTCTTGATGCAGCAGCAGACGATGATCACCCCGAGGCCGACCAGGGACACGACCATCTGTTCGCTGATGATCGCCATTCTGGTGGTCTTCTGCTGGAGGGCCAGCAGGGAGGTGGATGAGAATATGGCCACGATGGAGAAGAGGATGAGCAGGATGACGATCATCCACACAACCTTGTCTCCTTCGAGAGAATCCACGAAGTTCCAGAGAGTCTTCTTTTTCTTTGTTTCCTCGGCCATATTCATTGAACCTTTAGAGTCTTCTCACGGCTTCCTTGAACTTCTCGCCGCGGTCCTCGTAGCAGGTGAAGAGGTCGAAGCTGGCGCAGCACGGGCTGAGCAGCACGACATCGCCGGCCTTCGCGAATCCGCTCGCTGCCTTCACGGCCTCGTCGGCAGAGAGGGTGTCAACGATCTTGTCCTTGCCCACAATCTCCTCGAACGCCTCGTGGAACTTGTGGTTGTCTGTTCCCATGCAGACAATGGCTTTCACCTTCTCTTTCACGAGAGGCTTAAGCACCTCGTAATCATTACCCTTGTCAGTTCCGCCAACAATCCAGACTATCGGTTTCCTCTGACATTCGAGGGCGTACCAGGCAGCGTCCACGTTGGTCGCCTTGGAGTCGTTGATGTAAAGCACGTCCTTGATGCTGAGGACCGGCTCCAGCCTGTGCTCGATAGGCTGGAACGTGGCCAAAGCCTCACGGATGGTCTTGTTGTCGATTCCGGAAGCCTTCGCGGCGAGTGCGGCGGCCATCGAGTTGTAGATGTTGTGCTTACCGCCCAGTGCGAGCTCTTTCAGGAATATGTCGCATTCATCCTCGCCGTACTTCACGACAATCTTGTCGTCCTTGAGGAATGCGCCCTGCTTCACCTCGTCTTTCTGGGTGAACGGCAGACGTTTGGCGGAAAGGATGATTTTGTTGAGGTGCTCGATTGTGATCTCATCGTCGGAGTCGAAGATGAAGCAGTCCTCAGGACGGAGGTTCTGCGTGAGGCGGAACTTGGCTTTCACGTAGTTCTCCATCTGGTAGTCATAGCGGTCAAGGTGGTCCGGAGTGATGTTCGTGATGATCGCGATGTCCGGACGGAAATCATAACAGTTGTCGAGCTGGAAACTGCTGATCTCCAGCACGTAGTAGTCAAAGTGCTCGGTGGCCACCTGGAGAGCGTAGCTCTTCCCGATGTTTCCGCCCAGCCCGACATTGAGGCCTGCGTTCTGGAGCAGATAGTAGATCAGGGAAGTCGTCGTGGTCTTGCCGTTGCTTCCGGTGACGCAGATTTTCTTCGCCGTGTCGTAGCGGCCGGCGAACTCGATCTCGGAGATGATGTGCGTGCCCTGCGCCTCAAGTTTCCTCACGATAGGCACTGAGCTTGGAATGCCCGGGCTCTTTATGACCTCGTCTGCGTTGAGGATAAGCTCTTCTGTGTGATGGCCTTCCTCAAAGCTGATGTCCCATTTGCGCAGATCCTCAGCGAAATGCTCCGGAATCTTTCCGTTGTCTGAAAGGAACACGTCGAATCCTTTCACCTTGGCGAGAACGGCGGCTCCGACACCGCTTTCTCCGCCTCCCAAAACAACAATTCTGCTCATATCCTCAATTTTTTTATCTTATCTTCAACAAAGCCAGGGTAGAGACCGCCAGGATAACCCCGATCAGCCAGAACCTTGTCACTATCTTCGCCTCCGGAATGGCGTGGACCGGTCTGGAGATCAGCGCCGGAATGCCTTCCTTCTGGTAATGGTGGTGCAGGGGAGTCATCTTGAATATTCTTCTGCCCTCACCGTATTTTTTCTTTGTGTACTTGAAATAGACTCTCTGCATTATCACCGAAAGTGATTCAACCAGGAATATCCCGCAAAGGATCGGCAGCAGCAGTTCCTTTCTCATCAGGACCGCGCTCACTCCGATGATGCCTCCGATCGTGAGACTTCCGGTGTCACCCATGAACACCTGTGCCGGATAGGAATTGTACCAGAGGAATCCCATCAGCGCGCCCACGAAGGCTGACATGAAGATCGCTATCTCTCCGCTTCCGGGAATATACATGATGTTCAGATAGTCTGAGTTCACCAGATTGCCTCCCAGCCAGGCCAGTATTCCAAGCACGACACCCACCGTGGCGCTTGTCCCGGCGGCGAGCCCGTCCATTCCGTCCGTAAGGTTCGTTCCGTTGGAGCAGGCCATGATGACAAACACGATCATCAGCACATAGACCGCCCATTTGCAGTACCAGCCCCATCTACCTTTGAACGGTGAGAACCATTTGTAGTCAAACTCGTGGTCCTTCACGAACGGGATCGTGGTCTTTGTGCTCTTGATGACATTCTCCATCTTCCAACCGGAATCCTCCGCCACGAGGGTTTCGGTGTCCACGTTCAAGGCTCCTGGGTTGCCTTGCTCGACCACATTGGCCTTGCCAGCGACAACGGGAACCTTTTCCCTGATCACGATGTCATCGCTGAAGCAGACGGCGAGTCCGATGACAAGTCCTAGGGCGAGCTGGCAGACCAGCTTGGCTTTCGGATGGAGTCCTTCCTTGTTGTGTTTGAAGACCTTGATGTAGTCATCGGCGAATCCAAGCGCTCCGCACCATACCGTGGTCAGGAGCAGGAGCTGGATGTAGATGTTCCTCAGGTTGCAGAACAGCAGGACAGGAACCACAATCGCAAGGATGATGATGACACCACCCATTGTCGGAGTGCCTTTCTTCTGCATCTGGCCTTCCAGCCCGAGATCCCTGATTGTCTCTCCGATCTGCTTGCGCTGTAGCCATTTGATGATCTTGCGGCCCGCGAAAAACGAAAGGAGCATCGCCGTGATGCTGGTAAGCATCGCCCTGAAAGACAGGTAGGTGAAAAGTCCCTGTCCCGGGATGTCGTATTGCCTGAGATATTCAAAAAGATGGTAGATCATCGCTTGTCCTCCTTTTTAGTGGCCGTCAGGCTGTTGAAGATTTCGGAGACCACCTCGCGCTCGTCGAAATGCCGGTGCTCGGTGCCGATAATCTGGTAGGTCTCGTGACCTTTGCCGGCGAGCAGGATGACCCCACCGTCCTTGGCGAACATGATGGATGCTCTGATCGCCTCTTTCCTGTCGGAGATGAATATGGCTTTGGCCAGTCCGTTGACGCTGAATCCCTTGCGGATGTCGTCCATGATGTCCTCCGTCCTTTCAGTGCGGCTGTTGTCGGAGGTCACGACAATCCTGTCGGCGTACTTTTCGGCTATCGCGGCCATCTCCGGCCTTTTTGTCTTGTCACGGTCTCCGCCGCATCCGAACAGGCAGATGAGCTCCTTGCCGTTGTCTATGTCCCTCAAAGTCTTGAGCACATTCTCCAGGGCGTCAGGAGTGTGGGCGTAGTCGATGACGACAGAGAGATTCCTCGGCCCGCTGATGACCTCCAGACGACCCGGGGCGGACTCCAGCTTGCTGATGGCCACCAGAGTCTCCTCCGGATCGGCTCCTACGGCGATAGCCGCGCTGTAGATGGCGAGAATGTTATAGGCGTTGTGTTGCCCGATAAGCCTTGTCCAGGTCTCCCGCCCGTCGATCTTGAGCAGCATCCCCTCGAAGGTCTCCTCCATAATGCGGCAGGTGTGGTCCGCGATGCTTCTGCAGGAATATCTCACCACCTTTGCCTTGGTGTTCTGCACCATCACCTCTCCGTTCTTGTCATCGATGTTGGTGATCGCGGTGGCCGTGGCCGGAAGGTTGTCGAAGAACAGTTTCTTGCAGCGGAGATATTCAGCGAATGTCTTGTGATAGTCGAGATGGTCGTGGGTCAGGTTCGAGAATATTCCGACCTTGAACTCGAGTCCAGCCACTCGTTCCTGCTCCACGCCGATCGAACTGACTTCCATGAAGCAGAACTCGCAGCCAGTGTCCACCATCTCGCTCATAAGACGGTTGATGGTGATAGGGTCGGCTGTTGTGTTGGCCGTCTCCAAACGCCTGGTTCCAACATAGTTGGCTATTGTGGAAAGCAATCCGCAGTTGTACCCCTGCGCCATGAAAAGGTGATAGAGAAGGGTCACCGTGGTGGTCTTCCCGTTGGTCCCCGTGATTCCGACAAGCGTGAGTTTCCGGGACGGATTGTCGAAGAAATCCGCCGCCATCATCGCCACGGCGTGACGGGAGTCCTTGACTTTGACGAATGTAAGCCCTCTGGTGGCCTCTCCGGGATATTCGGAAACAGCCTTGTCCAGCGCTTCCTCATCCTCATAGACAATCGCCGCCGCACCTGAGGCTATGGCTTTGCCGATGTAGTCATGCCCGTCGCTGTCATGTCCTTTGACGGCGATGAACATGGCGCCGGAAGTCACCTTCCTTGAGTCGTTGCAGATGTCGGTTATCCCGAGGCCCAGGTTCCCCCGCACCTCGATGACACCTGCGTTCCTTATGATATTCTCCAGTCTCATTTCAAATTAAATGTTATAGTCGAACCGTCCGCGACCTTCGTCCCTGCCTTTGGATTCTGGGAGGATACATGTCCTGTCCCTGAATATGAACACTTGAGCCCGCTGTTCTCTATGATGAATATCGCATCCTTGAGTCCAAGCCCCATTATGTCAGGAACGATCGGATTTTTCATGTCGGATCGGACTGTCATTTCCTTATCTTCGCCCATCACCGGGACTTTAGCCATGGCGGTCACCTCCGCACCCCATTCAGGGTCAAGTGTGTAGATGGCGTCCACAATCTCGCGCATCGCCGACGCCGGACCTACACCACCGTAAAGACTGCCTCTGATCAGGCTTGAGTTCATGCAGATGATGGCGCTGTACTTAGGATTGTCCGCAGGGAAGAAGCCGACGAATGTGGCCAGGTTGTGATAACTGCCATCCGCCGTCTGGGTGTTGTCCTTAGGGTCTCTTCCGTATTTCTCGATCTCTTCTTTTGAGAGGGACTGCCTTGCGGTTCCGGTCTTTCCGGCCACTGTCAGCTTCGCTCCCTTTAACCTGTAGGCGGTTCCCTCGGAGGTCACGGCCTTCAGAGCCCTGAGCAGGGTGTCCGCTGTGGCTCTGGAGCAGATGGACGCGTTCAGGACGCTCGGCCCTTTCTTTGTCTTCACGACACCGTCTTTCTCTATGCTTTCAACCAGATACGGCTTCATCATCCTCCCCTTGTTGGCGATGGCGTTGTAGAACGTCAGGGTGTGGAGCGGAGTCTCTCTGACCGAATAGCCTATGGCTACGGATCCCAGGTCGGTGGAGCTCCAGCTCTTTGAGTCAGGAGACGGAAGCACAGGCTCCCGCAGCCCTTCGAGGTCAAAGTCGAACGCCTGTCCGAGTTTGTACATGTACAGCTTGTCCATGAACCTCTTAGGGTTGTCGGAGTAGTTGTTTGTCGCAAGGTACCGGAACACATAGTTGGATGAGATCTCGAAACCATGCAGGATGGAAATCTTGACAAGGTTCTTGACATGATCGTCTTGGGGGTATCCAGGCAGTTTGCCTTCGTTTGTGGGGATCTCATCGTCAAGAGATTTGATGTAGCCATCCTCTAGGGCTGTCATCAACGTTGTGGTCTTGAACACGGATCCCGGGTTGGCTCCGTAGCCGATCGCCATGTTGTAAACCTCGTTCAGACTGCTGTCTTTAGGACTTTTGGTCAGGTTCACCATCGCGCGGATGGCGCCGGTCCTGACATCCATGAACACGGCGCAGCCATCCTCGATCTTAGGGTTGGCGGACATCTGCTTCCTCATCGCCTTGTCAACGATGTCCTGAAGGGTTATGTCAAGGGTTGTCCTGACATCCAAGCCGTCCACTGGCTTGACGTATGTGCTGTCGTAGTTCTGGATCTTCTCCTTGTTGTCGGTAGGCTTGAGCCAGATCTCGCCTTCCTTGCCGTGCAGGACATAGTCATATTTGCCTTCTATGCCGATGTGGCTGTGTCCCTTCTCGTCCTCCTTCTGGCTGCTGTTGTCCTTGACGTAACCGATTGTGCGTCTGGCCAGTGTGCCGTAAGGGTATTTTCTGCTGTCATGCTTCTCGACGATGATCCCGCTCTTGTACCTGCCCTCCTCCATAAGCGGAAGGCTCTCCAGCTTCAGAAGAGTCCCTCTGTCAAGGTTTGTGAGAAGCTTCATGTACCGTTTCCTCTCGTTTCTGCCTTTGACGATCATCCTGTAGTACTCGTCGGCGTTGATTCCTGTCTCGGCGGAGAGGCCGGACGTGAATCTCCGCGCCTTGCCCAGCCAGTCGTTCTCAAGGCTGTCCGCCTTCCGTGGATCCTTCTCGCTCATGAAATCCTTCTTGAGCACGGTACAGTCCATGTAAAGATCGTACATCGGAGTTGACAGGGCCAGCAGCTTCCCGTCGCAGCCGATGATCGCACCTCGCTTTGGCTCTATGAGGCTCCTTGTGCTTTGAGGAACGAAGTATCTGACCAAATCCTTGTCGGGCTCCCAGACAAACATGATGTAGAGCATCCTGCCGAACACGGCCAGGCCGACGAACAGCAAAAAGATGTAGAAGCAGTACAGAATCAGACCGATCCTGTCCTGCTCTTTCTTTGTCGTGTTCTGTTTTGGTGCAGCCATCGCCGTTATTCGTTTAACCTGTCAGCCGGTTTCTCCGGCATTGTCAACTTCGAGCCTGATTCCTCCAGCATAGCCTGGACCTTGCTCATCCTTGAAAGACCCGCAAGCTCGACGGTCTTCTGAGCGTGGTAAATCTCCATGTCGGCAAGGACCTTCCTGTTGTCCTCCACCCTGGTCAAGGTCTTCTCGATCCTGAGACTCAGCCAGATGCTGACCCAGAAAAGGAAGAACGTGTAGATGATGTGGATGAAATAGCGGCTGACATGCAACCTCAGCAGCAATTCTCCCTTAAGTGTCGCCAGGGCAGCGTTCTTGAGCCACGCCCAGATGTCGGAGAATTTCCATTTCCTCAATTCCGTCATGGCCTGTTCCCTCCGTCTTCAATTTTCTCGCCGATCCTCAGCTTCGCGCTCCTTGCCCTCGTGTTTGAGGCTATCTCTTCCTCTTGAGGCAGGATCGGCTTGCGGTTCACCGCCTTGAGGGGCGCATGAATATTCCCGAACATGTCCTTTTCCTCCTTGCCGTCGGCGCTGCCGGTCTTTATGAAGTTCTTCACCATCCTGTCCTCAAGGGAGTGGTAGGTGATCACTACCAGCCTTCCGCCAGGTCTGAGGGTGTCGGCCGCGCCTTCGAGGAATTTCTCCAGAGATCGCATCTCGTGGTTCACCTCGATCCTGAGAGCCTGATAGACCTTCGCAAGGTACTTGTGCTCAGCGAATTTCGGAAGGGCGGCCTTGATGGCCTCATCGAGCTCGCCGGTGGTGCCGATCGGATTTCTGTCCCTTGCTGAAGTGATCAGCTGGGCGACCTTGCGGGCGTTGTCCACCTCTCCGTAGATGCGGAGAATCCTTTCGAGATCCTCTCCTGAATATTCATTGACCACGTCCGCGGCCGTCTTTCCGCCCTCGCGGTTCATCCTCATGTCCAATGGCGCGTCGTAGCGGAAGGAGAATCCTCTCTCCGCCGTGTCGAACTGGTGGGATGACACTCCGAGGTCGGCGAGAATGCCGTCAAGGCCGTTTGTTAACTTCCCCTTTAAAGTCTGGTCTTCGGTCTCGTGCGCCTCGTTCAGCACGAAATTGTGTATGAACCGGAAATCGGCCCGCACCATAGTCAAGCGAGGGTCGTCTATCCTGTTATTGATCGCGTCGCTGTCACGATCGAAGGCGATGACGTGACCGTCTTCATTTAAGCGTGAAAGTAGTTCGGCGGTGTGACCACCGCCCCCGAATGTGACATCGGCGTATGTTCCTGACGGATTGGTGACAAGGGCGGAAATGCTCTCGTCAAGCATCACTGGTGTATGGTATTCTGACATCGCGTGACCCTCCTATCTCTCCTGAGACAGCTGTCCGGCAATATTCAAGAATTCTTCGTTTGAGATTCCGCTGGCCTCGAATCTCTCCTTGGCCCAGATCTCGATCTTGTAATCGTTGCCCGAGAAGACTACCTCTTTCGTTACACCAATTGACTCCAAAAGCTTCTTGGGGATGGAAATGCGTCCGAGCTTGGCGTCCGGTTCGACGATCGCACGGTCGCGCATGTACTCCCTCCAGAAAGCGGCGTGAGCACGATTAAAGAAATTGAGCTTTGACTTGACCTCCCCGGACTGGCGCTCCCACTCCTCAAAGGTGTACATCTCAAGGCAATCCTCGAAGATGTCTTTCTTTATGACAAACCTCTGATCGCCCTCGGATGGCATCAACGACTTGAACGGCGAAGGGAAAACCACTCTCCCTTTGTCGTCGATCTTGCCTGAATATTCTCCGATGAATGTGATCATAAGTTTTCGTCTTTCACGCTTGGTTACAAAGTTAGGAATATTTTTCCATTTTATTCCACCTATTTCCAAAATTTTCCACAATGATTTCAACAACCGTTGTGCGGACGCTTTCAGGGCCGTTTTTCATTTCGGCGACAAATGGCAAAGTTTATAATGAGTCTGAAGGAAAGATCTTCGCGGAGAAGTGGTCGGGGACAGAAAAGGGACCGGTCGATCGGCCGGTCCCTTCGTTGGTATATTCGTGAATATCTTAGAAATTCCCCTTGTCGGCGTTGTCCCACCATACGCGGGTTCCGCCCTGGTCGCCGGAGTGGCCGGTCTTGCTGGAGTTCTCCTTGTTGAGGAGCTCGATACCGGTCTTGAGACCCTCGGCGTTGGTGTCACCGGCATTGCTGCTGTAGATCTGGCGGCGTACGCCTTCCTCTGTGGTGACGGCTCCGTTGCTCTCGTTGACGTAGGCAGGGAAAAGAACCGGATAGCCGGTACGCCTCTGCTCGGCCCAGGCCTCGGTTGAGAGAGGGAAGAGCGCGATGTACTTCTGGGTCATGATGCGGGCGAGCTTGTCCTCGTTGGAGGCATTGTTGTCCCACTTCACGCCCAGCTTGTTGAGGGCTTTGGTGTTGAGTTTCGGATCGAAAGGATCGACGAAATCAATCTGCGTGTCGGTTCCGCTGATGTACTTCTCGACAGCGCCTTTCGCATATTCCGCGATCTCGGCGTACTTGCCCTTGTAGGCAAGCTCATTGGCCATAGAGGTTCTGATGCCTTCCTCGTAGAGGGACTTCACGTCGCCGGATGTCCAGCCCCTGAGGGCGGCCTCGGCGAGGAGGAAGTAGGACTCGGCCTGCTTGAAGATCGGAAGCGGAGCGCTGTAGATGCCCTTGCTGTTGCTGCCGTCTACCCAACCGGAGAGCTTGCCCCAGTCGTTCGGCTTGCCTGGCAGACCGCTGGCGAACCTGATGCCGTAGTAGCCGGTTCCCTTCGCGACTTCCTTTCCGTCGGAGGTGGTGAACTTGTCCTGGTTCTTCGCCATGTACAGAGGCTGGCGAGGATCCTTGAGACCTGACATCAATGTCACGAGGTTGGCGTTGAATCCGCAGTCTCCCCAAGCGAACATAAGCCAAAGCTCGTTCTCGAGACTCTTGTCGATCATGATGTCCTTGCCGCCGTTGGCGAGGGTGTTGCCCGCTGCCGCCTTGGCGATCGCAGGAAGGTCGTAGCCCGCGGCCTTCATCTCGTCCGCTCTCTTGGAAAGACGCAGGGCGATACGGAGTCTCATCGTGTTGGCCACCTTCTTCCACATCTCGAAGTCGCCGCCGCACCAGATGTCGAATGTGCCGAGTCCGGCCTTTTCGTCATCTGTAGGCTTGTTGAAGGCGTCCAATGCCTTCTGAGTGTCGTCAAGCATTGTCTGGTAGAGCTGCTGCTGGCTGTCAAAAGGGAAGTATGACTCATACTCGCCGGACAGGATGGAGCTGTGGGCGAGAGGGCCGTACACGTCGGTGGTCATCATAAGGCTGTAGGCCTGTACGATTCTCATCACGCCGGCGAGGGCTGGCTGGTTCTTGCCGTCAAGGGTGGCGATCAGTCGCCTTGTGTTGTTGAACACGTGGAGGTAGTGGTTCTCGTACATACCGCCCGAGTGTCCTCTGTTCTCGCCCATGTCACCGTTGGTGAAGTTTCCGTTAGGGGTCATGAAGTAACCGCTGTAGAAATCCACGGTGAGGTTTGTCCAGAACTGGAACATGTTCTGCTGAGGAGGGTAGCAGTACTGCATCGGCTCAGCGCACTGGGATGAGAGAGGAAGATCGTCCGGGTTCACCTGCACGTCGCTGGTGTTCATCTTCTCGAAGTCGCCTGTGCAGGCTACGATTCCGAGTCCGAACAAGGCCGCTACTGAATATTTTAAAATATTTTTCATTGTCTTGGAAATTTTTAGAAGTTGAGTTTAAGGTTCAGACCGAAGCTGCGTGAGGTAGGGAGGGCGAACATGTCGATGCCCTGCCAGCCGTTGCCTGTACCTGCTGAGACATCAGGGTCGCAAGGTGCGTCCTTGTAGAAGAAGAACAGGTTGCGGCCGATGATGGATGCTGTCACGTTCTTGCCGTTGCCGAGGAGGTTACGGAATGTGTAGCCGAAGCTGAGCTCGCGCAGACGGATGTTGGTGGCGCTGTAGACGTAGTTCTCGTTGGCGTAAGGAGAGTTGAAGTTGCTGGCTCCCGTGGTCTCGTACCAAGCCCTTGGATCGAAGGAGACCCCGCCAACGGTGATGGAGCCGGCGTCGCGGGCCTCGCCTGACCTCTGTGACACTCCCCAGCCGTCCAGCGTGGCCTCGGTCATGGAGATGACCTTGCCGCCGAATCTCGCGTCGATGAGCATCGAGAGATTGAAGTTCTTGTAGCGGAATGTGTTGCTCCAGCCGGCGTAAACCTTGGAGTTCATGTTGCCGACATGCTTGAGCTGGTCGTTGTTGTCGTCGCCGAGGATCGGCTGTCCGGCATCGTTCTTCTTGATCTTGCCGCTCTCGTCCCTGAGGATCTGGCGTACATAGAGGTCACCGTAGGAACCACCTTCCTTGAGGATGATCTTGGCGCCTCCGAAGTTGGAGAGTGTAAGGCCGTTAGGAAGCTCGTCCACGAGTTCCACGATCTTGTTGTTGTTGTAGGAGAAGTTCACTCCTGTCTCCCAGCTGAAGTCGTTGCTGAACTGCTCGTACCAGCTGGCGGTCATCTCGATACCCTGGTTCTCCACATTACCGGCGTTCACATAGCGGTTGCGCAGACCGGACTCGTAAGGAGAGGCTACGGAGAAGAACTGGTTCTTGGTGTTGGTCTTGTACCAGGTGGCGGAGACGTTGAGCCTGTTGTTGAAGAAGGCTCCGTCGAAACCGGCCTCGATGGAGTGGGTCATCTCAGGCTTGAGGGTTCTGAAAGGAGCGCTGTCCGGAGCGGAGATCGATCCCTGTGAGCCAAGGCTGTAGAGCAGGTTGGTCATGTAGACAGGGACATCGTTACCCACGATGGAGTAGCTTGCGCGGAACTTCACGAGGTCCACGGCAGGGCCGAGGTCGGCGAACTTGTTCAGAAGGAAGCTGGCTCCCACTGAAGGGTAGAAGAATGACACATTGTCGGTGAAGGCAAGAGCCGATGACCAGTCGTTACGGGCGGTGACATCGATGAAGAGGCCTTCCTTGTAGCCGAACTGCGCGGTCGCGAACACGGCGTTAAGACGCTTCTCGGTGTTCCAGTGGCCACCCTTTCCGACAGACGACATATTCCCATAATAGTTGTTAGGGGTGAATATGTTAGGGTAGTAGACGTTACCGTTGCCAGGGGCTGTGAACTGTGTTCCCTCAGCCCAGAGATCCACGTTTCCGGTCTTGCTGTGGGTGAAGCTGGAGCCGGCGGTCACGGAGAGTGAGAAGGTGTCGTTCCAGTTGTGGTTGTAGCCGACGAGCACATCTCCGTACATCTGGTCGCTGAAGTAGCGGTTGTCCTTCATTCTGCCCATAGGGTAGAGGTCACCGGTGCTGGAGGCGTAGGCGTTGTGCACGAAGTGCTCCTCGCCTCTCTCGTAGCGGAGACGGCCCTGTACGTAGAGATCCTTGGTGATGTCCCATCTCACGCTGCCGCCGAACTCGTAGCGGTTGCGGTCAACGACCGGCTTCTGGCGGTTGAGCACCCAGTAAGGGTTGCTGTACTGCTGTTGCTTCGTGTTGGTCCAGTTCTGGACGTAGCAGCTGCGTGAGGCGTCATAGACCTCGTAGTTGTTCTTGTAGTGATCCCAGTCCTCGCCTCTCGGGAAGAGGTAGGCGCCGGTCAGAGGGTTCCAGAGGAATCCCGATGCGGACTGGTTCTCGATGTGCTGGTTGGTGAGCTTCGCGCTTGCCTCTATCTTGATGTTGTCGAGGACGGTGAAGTTGACCTTGGTGTTGAAGTTGTGGCTTCTGTACTCATTCTCAGGAGTCATGCCCTCTGAGTAGACATTGCCGTAGGAGAAGTAGGCTCCGAAAGAGTCGTTTCCGCCGGACACGGCGAATGTGTTGTTGGTCGTGAAACCTGTGCGGAAGAACTTCTTGAGATAGTTCGGCGCCTTTGAGGAGAGCTTGCTGCCCCAGCTGTAGGTGCCGTTGTCCGACATCCCGTAGTTGTTCTGGAACTTAGGAAGCACCATAGGGCTTTCTGCTGTCGTGTTGCTGGACACGGTGACGTTCACCTTGCCGGCTGCCGCTGACTTTGTCGTGATCATGATCGCGCCGTTGGCGGCCACGGCACCGTAAAGCGCTGCGGCTGACGCACCTTTTAGGAGGGTGATGGACTTGATGTCGTCAGGGTTGATCGTGGACATCACATCGCCGCCGTCCCTCTCGCCACCATAGTTGGAGGCCACCTGGGATGAGGTGATGTTCTGCATCACAGGCACACCGTCCACAACAATGAGAGGCTGGTTGCTTCCGTTGATGGACTTGTTGCCTCGGAAGAGGATCTTGGATGATCCGCCGGCTCCTGTCGAGTTAGGAGTGATGACCAGACCGGCGCTCTTTCCCTGGAGGGAGTTGATCATGTTGATGCTCTTGATGTCGTTGACATCCTTGCCGCCGACTGTCTCGGCAGCGTAGGTAAGGCTTTCCGACTGGCGGACCATACCCATGGCCGTCACCACGACTCCCTTGAGAGCTGTGGCTTCCTCGAGGATGACGATGTCGAGTGTGGCCTGGCCGTTCCAGACGATCTCCTTGGTCTCGTATCCGATGATGGAGACGGTGATCACATCGTTGGTTTTCAGGTTGCTAAGTTTGAACTTTCCGTCAATGTCAGTGGTCTCACCCGTTGATCCACCCTTGACAAAAACGGCCGCGCCGATGACAGGGCCATTGGCGTCCTTGACTGTACCGCTGACGGAACCGCCCCTGTTCTGGGCACCCGCCGCGGCAGAGAACGATACAAACAGAGCGACAGCAGCCACAACAGCCGCCATTCCTCTGAATATCGAAGACTTGATTCTGTTTAACATAATTTTAAAATATTGGTTTTGTTGTGTAGTATGTCAATGTGTGTGTACTTTCTCTTCTTTTCTCTTCTTTTCTCTTCCGTCTCTTCCGCTTTTTCATCTCTTCCGCCTCTTCTGTCTCCTCAGCTTCTTCCTCTTCTTTTCTTTTCTTTTCTTTTGCCTTTGTCGCTCTCCACTCTCTCTCTTGCCTCTTATCCTCCTTTTCCTCTGTTTTCTCATCCACTTCTTCCGTCTCTTCTGTCTTCTCTGCTTCCTTTTTTTCTTTTGCCTTTGTCGTTTCTACCGTTTCTTCCACCTCTTTTCCCCTCTTTTTCTGCCGCTCCTTTCGTATCTTCCGCTTCTCTCGCTTTTTGCCCCTTTTGCTCCCTTCCCATCTTCCGTCTTCTGGCTTTTTCTGCTCCTTTCACCTCTTTCTTTCTCTTCTGTTCAAAAGCCCGGTCAATTTAGCCTGCTCCTGGTATTTATCCCAGCTGATGTCTCCACTTTCTACCTCTTTTGTCCCAAAGCTCGGTCAATCTTAGGATGTTTGTCTCAACCTCCAGATTAAGCCTCTGGTATATTTATTCATTATGCAAAGTAAAGTATCATTTTGTAAATATACAAGAGGTTTTCTTCGGAAATGATAAGCTGCGGTTAAATTTTGTTTAATAATATTAACGAAATCGATTGCTCAACTTTCATCTGTTGATTTCCTGTCCCCCTCCCCTGGTCATTTCCCTGTCACGTTTATTTCTTCCGCATCTCTTTCATATTTTTCCCCCCTTCCCCGTAGCCCTTGTCATCCCTCTCTTCCAGGTGCGTGATTCCTCTTCGCACCTGGAGTCCGTTCCCGCTGTCGGCCAGTCACTTGCGCTTCCAGGTGCGAGAGAAGAGTCGCACCTCGGAGCCCCACCCC